>Ga0073936_10000771_pt1 | contig 50326 bp, 31 predicted proteins | sample AliMusrvi5mmetaG_FD_87041 | JGI IMG/M metagenome (GOLD analysis project Ga0073936, IMG submission 87041) | Freshwater lake bacterial and archeal communities from Alinen Mustajarvi, Finland, to study Microbial Dark Matter (Phase II) - Alinen... | ecosystem: Environmental > Aquatic > Freshwater >...
CCACCCGATAGTGCAGGCCCATCGCTTGCAGCACCCGCTCGGCGCACGCGACCATCTTCTCATGCTCCTCGTACCCACTCTCCGGTTTCACGATCTGGATCAACTCGACCTTGTCGAACTGATGCACGCGGATCATCCCGCGCGTGGTGACTCCCGCCGCTCCGGCCTCCCCGCGGAAACAAGGCGTGTAAGCGCAATACCGAATCGGCAGCTCGCTCTCTTTCAGAATCTCCTCCCGGTGAATGTTGGCCACCGGTGTCTCGGCTGTCGGAATAAGGTAGAGCTTGCCCAGCGTGTTGGTGTCCAGCCCTTCCTGCACCCCGTAATATTGGTCCGCGAACTTCGGAAACTGGCCCACCCCTTCCAGGCATTGCGGCCCGACCATGAAAGGCGGCGACACTTCCGTGTAGCCATGTTCGCGTGTGTGCAGGTCGAGCATGAACTGTATCAACGCACGCTCCAGCTTCGCGCCCCAGTTTGTGTAAAGCACAAACCCGCTGCCCGAGAGTTTGACTGCGCGCGTGAAATCTACCAGCCGCAGATTCTCGCAGAGCTCCACGTGTGACTTCGGCTTAAAGGCGAAAGCGGGCTGCTCCCCGTGGAGCCGGACCACCGCATTATCCTCCGCACTCTTTCCAACCGGCACCGACTCGTGGGGCAAATTCGGCAGCCGCAGCATCAGTTGATCTCGCGCCATTTCCGCTTCCGCCGCCTGCTTGTCGAGTGCCGCGATGCGGTCGCCCAGATCGGCCGTTTCCTGCTTCTTACCTTCCGCCTCCGCCATTTTCTTCTGGCCCATCAGCGCGCCGATCTCTTTCGACACGCGTTTGCGCTGAGCCTTGAGCGATTCGGCCTCGCCCAGCAGCTTGCGTCGCTGCTCATCCAGCTTCAGCAATTCGTCAATACGGGTCTCATCTCCCGCGCCTCGCGTCGCCAAGCGCTGGCGCACAAAATCCGCCCGTTCACGAATCAGTTTGATGTCGAGCATCGGCGGATTATAGGTACACGCATTTTTGGGGCAAGGCGGAAGCCCACAAATCCGCCCGGCCGGACGGTCCCATGCGTGCCGGCCCTGCGCGAGTTGCCGCTGCCGACCAACCACCTCTTTGCATTGAGCCGGCAGTAGTTTGATTTCCCCCATTAGGTTTCGACCTTCGGGGTTCGGCCCTCTTTCGGACTTCGGATTTCGGGCCACGGACTTAATGCGCCTCTTCCTTCTTTGCGCCCTCCCGCCTTTGCACTAAACTCTTCTCACAAACCGAATGAACGCCAATACCTCCCCTGCCCTTCCTGGCCGTATCGCCTCGCTGCATTTGCACCCGGCACAACCCGGCGGTCCCTTGCAGCCCGTCGAAGCCATCGAACTCGTCGCAGGCCGTGGCATCCGGGACGACACCCGCTATTTCGGCCGCCTCAGCCGCGACACCAACGAGCCGTCCCGTCGGCAGGTGACCTTGATCGAGCGCGAACAGATCTCCGAACACGCCGCCGCTCTCGGCCTCTCCTCCATCGCCCCGGGCGCAGTCCGCTCCAACATCGAGACCACGGGCATCAACCTCATCTCTCTGCTGAATCGTGAAGTCGAGATCGGGAGCGCCCTGCTACGCTTCTACGCTCCACGCGACCCATGCGCGAAGATGGATGCCATTTGCCAGGGCCTGCGCACCTTGATGCTCAATAGCCGCCAGGGCGTCCTCGCCGAAGTGCTCCGCGCCGGCACCATCCGCGTCGGCGACTGGATCGACCTTCGCCCGTAACGCCCACTCCGATTTCGGATTTCGGGTTTCGGCCTTCCTTCGGACCTCGGATTTCGGATTTCGGACTTCAGCGCTGCCGAGTCAGTTCGTACCGCGACTGACCTAGCTCCAGCGCTGTCCCACCGCTACCCATTTTCTTCTGGCATCCGATGCCGACTTCTGGCCTCATTCGATTCCATGAACAATTCTTCTTCCAATTCAGGCATCAGTCGCCGCCACTTTCTTACCGCCACCAGTCTGGTCATCGTCGCGCCCACTATCATCCCAGCCAGCGCCCTGGGCCGGGCCGACACGACCGCCCCCTCGGGCCGCGTCGCTGTCGGGGTCGTCGGCTGGGGCATGCAGGGGCCTGGTAACACAAATGAGCTATTGGGCATCAAGGACGCCCAAGTTGTCGCCGCGTGCGACCTGGACAAGAACCATCTCCAAAGTGCGCTCGACACCATCAACGGCCATTATAAGAACCAGGACGCCAAGCCCTACCACGATTACCGCGAACTGATGGCCCGCCAGGACATCGACGCCGTGATGATCGCCGTGCCGGACAATTGGCACGCATTGGTAGCCACCGAAGCCGCCAACAACAAGAAGGACATCTACGGTGAGAAACCGTTGGCCCGCACCATCGCCGAGCAGCAAGCCATCGTCAAAGCCGTCCAGAAGAACCAGCGCATCTGGCAGACCGGCTCCTGGCAGCGCTCTCAAGGGCCGTTCCGCAAAGCAGCCGAGATTGTCCGCAACGGCCTCATCGGCAAAGTCACCCGGGTTGAAGTCGGCCTGCCGGACGGTCATTATGATTTCGCCGGGACCGCCCCAGCCCTGCTGGCAAAGTTACCTGACACCCCCAAGAACCCCGAATACTTAGCCAAAGTCGTGCCCAGCAGCCCGGACTGGAACATCGCCGTGACGCCCCCTCCCCCCGAACTCGATTATGAGCGGTGGCTTGGCCCTGCCCGAACTGAGCCGTTCATCCAAGCGCGCGTCCACATGAATTGGCGTTGGAATTACAACATCGGCGGGGGCCAGTTGCTCGACTGGATCGGCCACCACTGCGACATCGCCCACTGGGGGCTCGGCTTCGATAACAACGGCCCCTCCGAGATCGAAGGCCACGGCGAGTTCCCGCCCTCCGACGCTATCTGGAACACCTGCGGCAAGTACAAGATCACCCTCAAGTATCCCGAAAATATTACCATGACCATTGCTGGCGGTTACCCGGAAATCCGCAGCGGCGCCAAATGGATCGGCACTGACGGCTGGGTCTGGGTGGACCGCGGCGGCTACGAAGCTTCCAACCTCGATTGGTTCGTGAAGATTCCCGAAGACCGCTACAAGGTCAAGCTCTACCAGACCAAGAGCCACATGCGCAATTTCATCGACTGCGTGAAATCGCGTCAGCCGACCATTACCCCTGTCGAAACCGCCCATCATTCTGCCATTCCAGGCCATCTCGGCCTCATTTCGATGCTCGTTGGCCGCAAGATTAAGTGGGATGCCGAGAAAGAGGTGATCCTCGACGACGCCGAGGCTAGCAAGCTATTGACTCGCTCCTATCGCGAACCCTGGAAGCTCAGCTAGCCAGGGCTGCTCGAAAGTCCCGCAGGGTGACACGTTGCAGACGCGTGTCGCCCTGAAATCCGAAATCCGAGACCCGAAGTCCGAAAGAAGGCCGAAGGCCGAAATCCAAAAACGCCTTGGACCTTCAAGGGAATGCTCCCTTCAAGCCGTCGACTTTGTAAATTCGGTGACGTATGCTTAACCCATAGGACGTAGCGCCACTGGGCATTAAGCCGGGCTTCGATTCGGATTTCGGGTTTCGGCCTTCCTTCGGCCTGCGGATTTCGGACTTCGGACTTCCCCCCACCACCCCGGCTTCGATTCCCCTTTACTTCCCCGCCAGAAAACAGTGGCATTGGAAAAAAGTGAATGGCAGTCTCTGTATGCACCTATGAAGAAACCCTCGCTGCTGAACCCAGTACTCGCCCTGTCCGTCCTCACCGCCCTCGCCGTCACCGGCTGCAAGAAAGAACAAGCGCCGCCGACCGAGCCTAAGCCGCCCACTCCGGTAGCGGCCGCGTCTGCCGAACGAAACAGCTTCGCCCAGGTGACCTCCAAGCTCGACGCCGGCGGCGAGATGTATATGTACCTCAGTACCGAGCAATGGCTGGCTGGCGTTTCCGAGAAGGTCGGCGCCTTCCACGGCCTCCTCGGCGCCATACCCAACGTCAACGATGAGGACCGACAGAGCCTCGAAAAAGCATTCGGCCTTGTCACCAACCTAATCCACCAAAGCGGCATCGAAGATGTCAGCGGCGTCGGCATGAGCTCCATCGCGCGCGAAACTAATTTCTACCATTCCAAGCTGGTCCTGCATCACTACCCGGGCAAAGGCTCGGGCTTCCTATGGAACCTGCTCGGTCAAAAGCCCCACGCGCTCGACGGCCTCAATCTCCTCCCCACCACCACCGCGATGGCTACCTTCGGTGACCTTGACGCTGCACTGCTTTGGGCCGCTATCGAACAACAAGTCGCGCAATCCGGCTTGCCACAAGCCAACGACCTGCTCAAGAAGCTGCCGGAGACCTTCGAGAAAACCACGGGCCTCAAGTGGGACCGCGTCCTTGCCTCGCTCGGCGGCGAGTTCGGCGTCGCCGTCATGCTCGACGATACCAAGGTGGTCTCCATCCCCGTGCCAGGCGGAGGCGACCAACTCCAAATCCCTGAGCCCACCCTGCTGATCGTGGCCAAGGTCAAAGACGACACCGTCTTTAACCGCATCGATCAGGCCCTCACCCAGAACGCTGGCCAAATGATCGTCAAGACCGACAAACCCGGTCTGAAGATGCGCACTTGGCCCCTTCCCCTGCCCTTGCCCATCCAGGTCCGCCCGACCGTCGCCGCCGCTGAAGGCTACCTTTTCATCGCCAACACCGACGCCATTATCCAGGAAGTGCTCGCGGTCAAGGCTGGCCAGAAGCCCGGCCTCAAATCCACCCAGGAATTTCAGCGCCTGGCCAAGGACGTCCCAACCCAGGGCAACTATTTTAGTTTCACCAGCCAACGGTTTGGCCAGACCATGCAAAAGGTCATGACGCAAGCCCTACAGAAGTTCGCCGACGAATCGGGGTCAAAGGCTCCGTGGCAGCAGGCCCTCTTCTCCTCGCAGGCGCTTGCTGTCTCGTACATGGTCGCGGCGAACACCGACGAAGGTTGGCTGGTCGTAGGCAACGGCACCCAGCACGCCGCCAAATTGCTCGCCGTGGGCGCCGTAGTGCCCGTTGGCATGCTCGCGGGAATCGCAGTTCCCAACTTCGTCAAAGCAAGGCAGAGCGCTCAGAACAACGCCTGCATCATGAACCTTCGCATGATCGACGGCGCCAAGCAGCAATGGGCACTAGAGAACAAGAAATCTGAAAGCGACACACCCTCGCGCGAGGACCTGATGCCATTCTTCCCAAGCAAACAGTTCCCCGTTTGCCCTACCAGCGGCACCTACACTATCAATCGCGTCTCCGACCATCCCGAGTGCAGCCAACCCGGCCACAAACTGCCCAATTAGCCCCAGCCCAATCCCCCGGCCATTTATCAATCAGCGCCCGAGTGCCAAGCCACCGCCTCGCTATTCTCCTGTAATCCCCTTGTAAGTCCCCTGTAATTCCCCTGTAAGCATAGCGCTAGCACCAGGTGAGCCCGTGGCTTGTTCGCCCAAGATTCTCTCCCAACGGATGGACTGAAAGTCGCGAATGAGCATCCGGCTTATGAATGGACACTTCCCCAAACGGTCTCATGCTTGGAGTCTCACCAGCCGCAAACCTCATCAGCGCCCGAAAGATCCAAAACGAAGCACCGCCCATGCGTGTCCATTCCGAAGGCAAGCTCCGCGTCAGCGGCGCGACTTCGACTGAATGTGCTTTCTCCCGTCGCGCGAATTCAAGGCTGCGCTGATGGATCTTCGACCCCCAGTTGATTTCTGGTTCTCTGAGGCCAACGGGCCGTCAACCTTGCTATTGCTGGCCTGCCGTCAGTTTGGCCTCAGCAGGGCTAGCCGCCAGCAGGGCCAGGTAGCTCGCGCGCCTGCATCTCAGAGTTTTCTGCTTGATCAGTAACGGGCCTTTACTTACCATGCAGTCGTGACGTCTACCGTCACCCCAAACCCAAATAGCAGGCTTATGAAACCAGGAAATCTGAAACCACCATACAATATTTCATCGCTCATCCTCTGCGCCATTGTCATGCTGGCCAATCAGCCCACTCAGGGCGGTACCGTGCTTCGCACGATCACCTATCACCAAATCACGGCGCTGACGAATTTCGGCGCCGTGGCGGGGACTCGCTCGCCGGTGCTCAGCGCCGACGGCAGCAAGCTCGTCTTCACTCGCAGCCACAACTCCAGCAACCTCGTTTACACTGTTAACTTTGACGGCTCGGGTCTGATTCTGGCCGACATGTTCCAGGCCGACTGTTATTGTGACGCAGATGTGGACATCAGTGCGGACGGCTCGAAGGTCATTGGCTTTGATGGCGGCTTAGTGCGCATGGCCAACGCGGACGGAACCAATCCTCACCAGGTCATTCGAATCAGCAGCTTCCTGGATTGTCGAATCTCGCCGGATGGCACCAAGGTGTACTTCATGTCGAGCGGGAATTTTAGCACGTATCCTAACAGCGGAGCCCACGAAGCCGGCATTTATGTGGTCAATGCCGACGGCAGTGGCCTGCACGAAATTGGTGGGCTGGCCGGCTTCGCGGCCTTCCTCGGCACCACGCCGGGTGCGCTTGGCTGGAACACCCGGCCCTTCGGCATTTCCGGCGATGGTTCGAGGCTGGTCTGTTTCATATGGAGCCCCGTCCCGAGCAGTCGCTATGCGTTGCTGGGCCTTAACACCGATGGGACGAGTCTGCATGAACTGACCCTGGCTCCCACGGCGATTGACGCCGTTTACAAGGCCGGCCTGAGCGGCGATGGCAGCAAGGCGTATTACTATTTCCGGTACGCTCCCTGTTGCTCGAGCGGCGAGGAAGTGGGCGTCATCAACTGGGATGGCAGCGGCCGGCGCGTATTGCTCAGCAACTACAGCACGAATCAGAGCAGTAGCGGCCTCGCTGTAAGCCAGGTTACCCTCAATCAGGACGGCTCGAAGTTGTTGTGCGGCGACCGGGGCTGCCTCATCAATACCGACGGCAGCGGGCAACTGGCCTTGAGTTGGTCGACGCCTGGACTAGCCAACTACGTCCTGGATGTGGGCTTCTATCGCGGGATCATGGACGCCGCGGGCACGCGATTTGCCTATTTGACGACTGCAGGCGGGAGCTACTACCAGGTTGCCGTCGCGGAACTCAATCCCGCCAGCCTGGGCCTGGCGCCCGCACTCGTAAGCGCCTCTGCCACGCCGGCCTACGTCACGACCAACGGACCCAGCCCCGTCTTCGCTGTCCGCTTGACGCCCACCAACAGCCTGGTGTCCTCTGGCGTCCAAGAGGGCATCCTGCTCAATGGCCTTGCAGACCCGGCTGACTGGGTTGGAGGGCGACTGCACGACGATAGTCTCAATGGCGACAGCGCCAAAGGCGACGGCGTTTACTCGGACAACATAGGGATGTTCTTTTCCCCTCCCTCCGTCGGGCCACGGACGCTGCGATTCAAAGCCGAGGTGCTCGGGGCGGACGGGCATTATCACGCCAGCGCGATTGACCTGGCACCTTTCTTTGTCGTGAATCGGGCTCCGACCAATCCGCCGCCGGCGATTATTTCGATCAGCCCTTCCAATGCGCCGCCCGGCACCCAAATCACTATCACGGGCACGGGTTTCGACCCTTCCCCCACTAACAATGTCGTGTTGGTGGGAGACGTCCCAGTCCAGGTTGTCAGTGTCAATCCCACAGGCACGCAGTTGGTCGTGGTAGTGCCTCCCGGGCTCCCACCCGGTCCCGTGACCGTAACGGTCAGCATCCCGGGCCAAACCAGTAATCCGTATAATACCGGCGGAGGCGGCTCGGAAGAGGATTGGCTCGAGCTCATGATGCTGGCAGGCGTCAATATTCACGGAGTGGTCGGCCGGAACTATCGCATCGACTATCTCGCCGACTTGCGCAACACCAATAGCTGGGAACCCCTCACAACCCTTGCTTTGCAATCGAATCCCTATTTCTGGGTCGATCTCAGCTCGACCAACCAGCCGAAGCGATTCTACCGCAGTGTCCGAGTCCCTTGAAGCTGCGGCTAGACGGCGGGGACGACCGCGCTGGTCAGCTTAGGTAGGTCCTGCCAACCATCGATCTGCTGCACAGTCTGGATAAATACGCGCGAACCCACCGGTGGCAAACCGTACTTGGCGACATAAAGCGCCGTGAGGTCGCTCGCCCCCCGCACTGGGTCGTCGAGCAATCCGAGAATGGTCAAGTGATCCTCACGCGTCCTCCCCGGGCTGCGCGGCTTCGAGCCGGAGACTACGATGTGTTGCGCAGGCTTGGCGGAGACACTCAGTTTGAGCGCGATATCCCCGGTAGAATTGGTGATAATCAGCGCGCCCACAGGGCTCGGCCCGAATTCCGGAACCTCGGGCGGATCCAGCACCACGTTTAGCCCTACGGCGCCCAGATTGCAGTTGATCTTCATGAACAGCAGGTACCCGGACAATGGGCTGGACTGATTGAGCCGCCTCCGCGTGCTCTTGCCTTGCGCGGTCCTGTTCCACGCAGCGCGTTGCGCGTCCGTGAGCTTGCCCCAGAGGAAGCGCGCACGCCCGAAAGCCGCCCGCCGGCTCACTTGGACCGCAGTGCGGGGGTCGTGTGGTACCACAAGCTGGCGGGTGATCTGGCCGTACCGAGTCTTGTAACTCACCGTATTACCTTGCGTGCCAGTTTGCGGGACATCGCGTATCTTCATCTTGATTGCCGGGCCGCTTAGGCCGTTGGTTTGGTTACCGCTCGCACATAAGCGGCGGGAATGCTCAGAGCCGCCCCACCAACCCGGTGGACGATGAGAACACGGATCGCTCGCAAAACACAATGCTATTCTCACAGGAGTGTTTAAGCGTTTAAGCGAGTGCTAGGGAAACGCAGAGAAACGATGGGCGCAGCGCAGCCAAGCCGCAATCGAACCGCGCGAAGCGTATAGAGTGCGTCCAGCAAGCTCCACGCACTCTTTCACACAACGGAAGCTGAGGTCCGGCCGATTTGTTGTGACGTATTCATAGTCTAATGGGGACAGAGATGAGATCGGAGAGCACCTGAACGACCCGTTCAAGTTCAGCGAGGAGGTGGCGTTGCTATCCCCAGCAGTTGAGCTGTTGAATATTCAGGTGTGCTTCCGAGGGATAGCCAGGTGGCGAATGCCATGAGCGGCTACTGGTTCGTTTGTGCGCCGGACGGCGCCTTCACACAGCGGAAGCCGAGGTGGTTGCTGCCGGTGCTGACCTCACCCTTGCCGCGAGTGCCGACCATGTAGCGAGTGCAATACTGGTCGGTGCAGAGGAACGATCCGCCCCGGTGAACGCGTTTCTTCTCGGTCGGTTCCAGCGGGTCGAAGGGAGTGTCCGGCCCTTGCGGGTTGCGGGCGGTGCCGCCCGTGGCGGCTAGTTGTTCGTAGTAATCGCGCCGATACCAGTCGCTGCACCACTGCCAAACGTTGCCGGCCATGTCGTGGAGGCCGTAGCCGTTGGGCGGAAACTGGGCGACCGGTGCGAGGCCCGCGAATCCGTCTTCGCCGGCGTCCTTGACCGGAAACTGGCCCTGGTAAATGTTAGCCATCCACTTCCCACCGGGCTTCAATCCATCGCCCCAGGCGTACGTCGTGCCGGAAAGCCCGCCGCGAGCGGCAAACTCGAACTCAGCCTCGGTCGGCAATCGTCTGCCCGCCCACTTGGCGTAAGCCGCCGCGTCAGAGTACGCGATCTGAACCACGGGATATTTCTCTCTTCCCCGCAGGTCCGTGTCCGGGCCTTCCGGATGCCGCCAGTCTGCGCCCTGCTGGTAACGCCACCATTGGAAATGGTTCTTCAACGACACCGGGCCGGGCGTCGGCGTGAAGACGGTGGACCCGGCGACCAGATTCTCCGGCGGCGCGGTGGGGAACTCTTCCTTGGTCGGCGCGCGCTCGGCGACGGTGACGTAGCCGGTGGCGATGACAAACTCCTGGAACTTCTCGTTCGTCACGTCGGTCTTGTCCATCCAGAAGCCGTCCACATAGACGCGGTGGATAGGCAGCGCGTCGCGAGTGACGCCCGGCAGGCCGCAAAGTGATTCGCACGCGGCGTCGCTGCCCATGGAGAACTCGCCCCCGGGAATCCAAACCATGCCCTCTGGCGCCGGGCCCGGCGGCCGCGCGGGATTGGGCCTGGTCGGGAGGAAGCCAGCGGCCGTGGTCGGCGATGTATCTGGGGCCACCTTCGGCCGGGTAGTGCCATACAGGAAAGCGCCAGCAGCGAGTGCTGCCAGTACGAGCACGATGACCCATCGCTGACCAGAAGCCTGCTTAACCCGGGCCGCGGGGGTGGCGCTGATGCTCCTTTTGGGTCTTAGGCTCTTGGTCATGGACCACTATATCATGAGGAAACAAGAGCTTAGGGTTTGGGCGGAGCAATCTCAGGCATCTCAGAGGCGATGCCCATATCCACGAATAGGGCCACCTGGTTTTCCACCTGGAGGAATTGCGCCGCCCGAATGGGCGAAACGGCCTTGCTGATCTTGCGATTGTATTTCTTCCACAGATCGAGACGGGCCTGGGAGTTCTTGAGCCACTGTGCAGCCATTGCCTTGGCGTTCTGATCGTTCAGGCTGCCGTTCCGATAATACCCCATGAACTCCCGGATCAGCGCCAGCTTCTGGTCACCGACGGCCGCCATTTCCTTTTCGTATTCCCGATAGATAGGCCAGAAGGCCTCCGCCTCGGGGCCAGTCAACTTCATGACCTGGTTGAGCGTGCGAATCTTGGTCGCATTGAAGTCGGAGCGCAGCATCTCCATATACATGCGCACGTTGTCGGATTCATTGGTTTTGGCCGACTGCGCGCCGGCGGGACGGGTGGCCAGGCAGAGCGCTCCGGCGCAGATACTAAGAGATAAGAGGAGTATTCTGGGGGTCTTCATTTTGTGTGTCTGGTGTGCTTGGAGTCTTTGGTGTTTAGATTTGGCATAGTCAGGACTTCATTGGCGGCGTCTATTTATTCAGGCTTGAGTCCTTCCAGTACTTGGTTCCGGCCACTGTTGCCTGCAAGGAAATGCCGCTTTCGGTGAACTGATAGATCTGCATCCCCCCGGGCGAGGCGACGTTAGCGCCGGTGGCATCCTGATTGTTAGCACGGGCGGCAACGTCTGTGGCGCTTCCGGCCGCTACCGTGCCGTCTTTAAAGTCCACATTAGCTTTCACGCTCTGATCGGCGGAGATGCCCGTGTTCTCATATTTTGCGGCGGCATCCGCCTGGCCGCCAAACTGCCAGCCCTGGGTGACGAACTGGTTCATCACGTCGGCATTGTTGAAGATGAAGATCACGCGCAAATCCCGCACGCCGGCCCCGACGCCGTATCCCAGCGACGCTACGCGCATATAAGTATCTTTCCCTGTCTTATTGTTCACCACCACGCCGTATCCGTTGGCGGTGGAGAGGAGGAGCAGGTTGATGTTAACTTGGGTAAAGGTGGCGTAACCCGCCGCCGTCTTGAGCGTATCCTTCAATTGGGGGTTGGTCGCCAAAAGCTGGGCAATCATCGCGTCGCGCTGCTTCAGTATGTTAGCCTGCTTTTCGGCTCGGTCGTCGCCTTTGGGTCCAAAAAACAGGAAGGCCTGCGTCGGAGTTAGGCCGGCCAAAGCGGCAACCAGCCCCAGCAATAGGGTTGGTCGGACAGTGAATTTGAATTTCATATGTCTGCGTTCTTTAGTTGTGTGTGCTCCATATAGTTTCACCCTTTTTCTGGTTCCGGCAAATGCATTTGGTCGGGCACGCGGCTACTGCCCCGGAATGGTGACCAAGCTCAGGTGGTGTTTCGGAAGGACGTTGCGGACCCGCATCGCCGCGGCTGCCGCGCCGAACACGCAGGCAAACACGCACAGGCCGGTGGTGGTGGAAGTCATTTTAGCGTCGGAACCCGCCGCCACGGCTCCAGCCGCCCCCACCGCGGTTCCAGCCCCCGCCTCCCGAACTGTGCCAGGAGTTGAAGCGATCCGAGCCGGTGGACTGGCCCCAGCTTTCTTTGTTGAGGCTACTGGTGGAACTGGCGGACTTTGCCGAGGATTGCCAGCCGCTGCTGCCGTATTTGTCGTAGCTGCTCGTGGAGGGGTTGTATTTGTTCACATTGCCGTTCTTGTCGGTATAGACGTTGCCGTTGTTCCAGGCGACCTTGTTGCCGGTGTTGGCGTTGCCCACCACACCGCGGCTGGCACTGGCGGAATTACCCGTGTAAGCATTGCCGACCGTGGCCTTCTGGCCGGCGCCGTACATGCCGGTGCTGGGGTTGTAGCCAGCGCCCTGTTTGCCAGCAGCGTAGTTCCCCGTGTAGGCGTTGCCCTCGACACCCTTCGAGCCCGAGGCATGCGCGCCAGTGTACGGGTTGTAGGCCGAAGCGTGGCTGGCCGAGGCGTAGTTACCGGTGTAGGGGTTATAGGCACTGGCATGGTGCGCCGAATAACTTGTGCCCGTGTAGGGATTGTAGCCGTGGGCGTAACTGCTGGAGACCGCTGTTCCGTAATGCGTGTAATAGTTGCAGGCATTCACGTTGCAGTGCATGTAGCTGTAACTGCTATAGTGATAGGAATAGCTGTAGCAGCCGTAGTGCGGCTCGTACCAGCAGGAGGAACTTGCGCCCGCCGCAAAGCCGATGGCGAAGCCGACGCCGGCGCCTAGAGCCATGCAGGCGCCGTAACCATAGGTCGGCGGATAACTCACGTAAGTTGTGCCGACGACGACCGGCGGATAGCAATAACCCGTGCCGTATACCACCACGCCGCCCGCCACCACGACGGTTCCCATGTAGCCGGGGGTGTATCCAACATAAACGACCTGCGGCGTACAGCCATAAACGTAGGCGTAGGTAACGTAATGGATCGGGCAGGTGGTCGGGATGGTGTATATGGCGGCGGGCACCGTGGTGGCGACCGCCCACGGCCCCAGAGAACTGGACGACACAAACCAGACGCCGGCCTGGCAGGCGTAATACGTGCTCGCATTCACCATCACCACCGGCGTCACGGTGTTGGCGGCGTAGAACAGCGACGTGCCGGGGATGGCGACAAAGCTCGGTCCGCCCACGTATTCTACCGTCAGTTTCGCCTCGGCGCGCTTGATGGTTGCGGTCTGTGGAATCGAGTTGGCGATCACCGCTTCCTGCGCCATCGGCGTGCCTGGAATAGAGACGAGCGCGTTGGCTTTCGGTCCCCCGGGCGGGATCTTTTTGAAATCGTTCGGCAGTGTGCCGGTGGCCACGAAACTCCACGGCCCGTAAAGCGAGTTGGACTTGAACCAGCGCCCGGAAATGAGCACGTAGTAATTGCCGTCATCCAGGTAATAGAAGATCGCGTTGTCGGAGTTGGAGACGTAGAGGAGATCCGTGTTTTCGTAAGAAAGCATATTGGCCTGGCCGGTGGTTTGCAGCAACTCCGTCGGCACCGTGGAAACGTACACGACCAGCGGCGCGGCGAGAGGCGATGTGGGATAGGCCGGGTCCACCTCCTTCGTGGCCAACGCGGTTTCCAGGGCGGGGTTGATGTCGCCCGGCGGCGTGACGTTCACCGTCCAAGGCCCCTCGATGGAGGGCGCACTATACCAGTTGCTCGCCGCGTACAGGTAGTATCCCTGAGCGAACGCATTTGTGTTGAGCAGAAGAATGGAGCGGCTATTGACGACGCGTTCGTAATCTCCAATTAGCGGCTTTAGGATGGGTGCGCCGTCCACGAGTGCGAGCAACGAGGGCTGCGTAGTATAGATGATGCGCGGCGAAGCATTGTCCACCTGCTGGATTTTCGCCTTCGTGACCTCCCCGGAGATGGCGAATACGGCTTCGAGATGATCGAGCGGGATGGTCTTGGCGGCTTGCGGGAGCTCCGCCCGGATGATCGGCTGATACACCTGCTGCATCGCGCGTTGGGTGGGGAAGTCCATCTTCGTGATATGGAACTCCTCCAACGTGACCAGGCGGCTCATCTTGTCTATCTCGGTGCGCGCTGTGAAGAAGACGACCCCGTAGGTCTCGTTGCTGGTGCCCGCCGGGCGCACCGCGATGGCGAAGCGGCCCTGAATCTGGTTGCCCGGCCACGCGGCGACTTGCGGCTGATACGCGGCGAACTCGTAGCCGTTGGCGGCGAAGAAGCGCGGCCATTGCATCGAGAGCGGGTCAAGTGTCTGGCCGGGCTGCAGCGTTTGCGCAACAGAACTCAGCGAGGCCAGGGAGGAGCAGAGAAGTAGCAAACCAATGACTGGGGCTGCGAACAACGGATTCGAATTGTGCGTTTTCATAAATCGAAAGGACGACTTCGAAGCAGAGGGGCTAAGGTCGTGAGCCGTCCCCAATCCGCCAAAGTCAGACTTCTGGGGTCAATTGTTCTGGTTCACGTAGTCGTAGTTCTGGATGAGCAGGGTCAGGTTCTTGTCGGGCACGTTGATCTGGATGTAGGCCGCGTAGTTCAGTCCGCTGGCCAGGGTCTTGAAGGTGGCTGTCACGGTAAGTTCGTCGCCCTTGAAAAAGGTCATGATGGTCATCCGGCGTGTCTGGCGTGTCGGCGCGTTTATCGTCAGAGAGACCGTGTCCCCGGGAACCACCACGCTGCCCCCGGTGATCTGCAATGCGCCGTCCGGACCGGGGGCTGGAATCGGGCTCGTGCTGATGAGATTGATGACCTGGCCGGCGGTCGGCAGAGTGTACTGATGCAGGAAAGTGCGGAGGCTCTTCAGGTAGCTTTCCATTTCTTCCCGTTCCTTCTCGGCGACTCGCTTTCGGAGGAAGCCCCGCGGCAGCGGATTGCTCTGGTCGTTCAGGAGCGTGTGCTGGGGCTGGCCGTCTGGGCCCCAGGTGACTGTATCAATCCGGGTGTCCTTGGGTGTGCCATTTTCGCTCAGTTCCGAACGGCAGTTCCAGGAGTATTGTTTCATGAGCGCGGCATTCTTTTGACGCGCGGCAATGATCGAATTGGCCAGGCCTTCGTTTTGGACCTGCGCGATGATGGACGGAGCGCCGCTGAGTATCGTCAGGGCGGTGGTGAGTAGTATCATTTTCTTCATACAGTGCCTTTCTTTTGTTGTCTTGGTTGGTTGAGTTCACCCGTCATGGTTCCGTTTCCATTCCAGGTTGATTTGTTGTGTCGGTGGTTTGCGCTGGTTTGCCGAGAAGATCCGTGAGGCACCAGACGGTCATGCCCGCGTGGAGAAATACCGCCGGCCACAAGGCGATGCCGACCGGCTGCAACGAAATGCCGGCAGTACCGAGGATCACAGCCGTACCGAGGTTATACAGCACCATCGCGCTGACCAACCCTCTCGCGGGGCGGCTTTGCGTGTCACCCCGCGCAAGCCAGCAGGCGACACCCAGTGCGAGCAACGAGGCCCCGGCTACGCGGCCGAGGGGGATGCTCGCGCCGGAAATTTCGCCACCGAGCAGGAGGCGGACGACTACCGAGGGCACGACGCTCAGCGCCAGTCCGGTGGCCGCTTCGATAATGGCGGTGAATGTGAGCAAAAGGTTCATCGCGCCTACGATGCCAGGCAGGCGGCTATTTTGGGCCGCATGCCTCGCTAATATGTCATGGGCCGATGCCTAGTCCTTAGCCCTCGCGAGCCGTTCCTCCATAACCTTCCGATCCGCCGCCGCCAACTGCGACGGACCGAGCTTGAAAGTCAGCTTGTCAATCGTGCCGGTGAAGCGGAACGGCAGTTCATAGCTGTCGTCAACCCCCGTGCGGGTATCGAGCCCGATGTCGAAGGTCTCATCAATGGACATGAGGATTGGAATCGTGTGCTTGAGCGTCTTGCGGGCCAGTTCCTTGCCATCAACGGTAAACACGCCCGTGCCGCCCTTCCCCGGGCCGGGGCCGTCATATTTGAATTCGAACACGAGCGTGTGCTTGCCGGGCTTAAGCGCGCGCGCAAACAAGTCGTCGCCGATGATGCCACCGACGCCTCCCTCCCAACGGAATCGCTCCAGGTCGAGGAGGTTGTAAACGAAGACCGGCTTGCCTTTTTGCAGGAAGAGGCCGTAGCCACCGAAGCGGCCGCCCAGCGTCACGATCATTCCCTCCGCGCCGCCTTCGGGCACTGTGATCTCGGCGGTGATGGCGTAGTCCTTGTCCATAATGTCGGGAGCATTGCCAACGGGAATGCCGGCCTTCTCACCCGTGTAGGTGAACACCGTTTGCCCTGCGACCGCGCTGGGCCGCGGCGTCAGGAGGCGCGGGAGGATCGAGTTATCCAGAGGCAGGACCTGGTATTTCTCCGCCTCGGTCAGGAACAGCGCCTGCAATTCCTTGAGCTTGTCCGGCATCTTGGCGGCGAGGTCGTTGTATTGCGAGTAATCCTCCGCGAGGTTGTAGAGTTCCCACTTGTAGTCATTGATCTCCGGCATTTTGGCCGTCCCCAGGAGCCAGGGCGGGAACGGTGGCGTCGTGCAGGCATACCAGCCGTCGTGATAGATGCCGCGATTGCAGAACATTTCAAAATACTGCGTGTCACGCTTCGACGGCGCGGTGGCGTTCGCCGAGTCAAACGTGTAAGCCATGCTGATGCCCTCGATGGGCTTCTGCTTGATGCCGTTGACAATCTCGGGGGCCTGGACGCCGGCGGCTTCGAGAATCGTCGGCACAATGTCAATCATGTGATGGAACTGGGTGCGGATGCCGCCCACGTCCTTGATGTGGCCGGGCCACGAAATGACCATGCCCTGCCGGGTCCCGCCGAAATGCGACGCCACCTGCTTGGTCCACTTAAAAGGCGCATCAAAGCACCAGGACCACGCCACCGACATGTGCGGGTAGGTCTTTTCCGAACCCCAATTCTCGTAATGCAACATCTGCACGACCTCGGGGAGGGTCAGAATGCCGTTGTAGGCGGTCATCTGGTTAAACGTCCCCTCCACTGTGCCTTCGGCGCTGGTGCCGTTGTCGCCACTGATGTAAATGATGAGCGTGTTATCCAGTTTGCCCATGTCCTCAACGGCCTGGATGACGCGTCCGATTTCATTGTCGGTATAGGCGGCATAGCCGGCGAAGTTCTCCGCTTCTCGGGCATAGAGTTTCTTTTGGATGAGGGACAGCGAGTCCCATTTGGGCAGGCTGTCCGGCCACGGGGTGAGCTGGGTGTCCGCCGGGACCACGCCGACCCGCTTCTGGTTGGCAAAGATCTGCTCGCGCGTCTTTTCCCAGCCCATGTCAAACTTGCCCTTGAACTTCTCCCGCCATTCCGCCTTGGGCTGGTGCGGCGAGTGGGTGCCGCCGGGCACGTAATACAGGAAAAACGGCTTGTCGGGCGCGGCCGCGTTCAGGTCGCCCAGATAATTGATGGCCTCGTCGGCCATGTCGGTGATGAGGTTGTAGTCCTTCTTGCCGACAAACGGGAAGATCTGGGTGTGATCGCGGAACAGGTAGGGCGTCCACTGGTCGGTCTCGCCGCCCATGAAGCCATAGAAATACTCGAAGCCCATTCCCGAAGGCCATTGGTCAAACGGCCCCGCGGTGCTGTATTGATAGGTGGGGGTGTTATGGTTCTTGCCAAACCACGAGGTAGCATAACCGCTGTCCCGCAGGATGGTACCGACGGTGGCGCTCTCCGGACCGATGACGGAATCGTAGCCCGGGAAGCCGGTGGACATCTCGCCGATCACGCCAAAGCCAACCGAGTGATGGTTGCGACCGGTGATCAGCGCGGCCCGCGTGGGCGAGCAAAGCGCCGTGGAATGGAACTGGGTGTAGCGCAACCCCGCCTTGGCGATGCGGTCCATCGCAGGCGTCGGGATGACACCGCCGAAGGTGCCTGACACGCCGTAGCCCTGGTCATCGGTCATGATGAGCAGCACGTTCGGCGCACCTTTGGCTGGCACGATGCGCGGCGGCCAATACGGCTTGGAATCCGGAGCGGTTTCCTTGATCACGCCGCCGAAAGGCAGTGCTGGCGGCGGGATTTGCTTCCCGTCAATCGTGACAGTGGCGCTGGGCGAACCGGGTGTGCCGGTGATCTCCTGGGCTGGCGCTGGCCGGGCGACGAACATCGCCGCCGCAAATGCCAACAGTGAAAAGACGTAGTGTTTCCATTTGTATTTCATTCGCTCTCCTTTTCTTGTTGTGAGGTTGCAACCCATGGGGCAGAGAACCTAATTCCCAGCCGCTCCCCGCTATAAATGCCGGCGCGCCTCGAAGAGTTCATCAAGGATGGTCTGCTTCCTGAGTTTATGACAGGGAACGTCTGCCAGGGTGGAAAGTTTGTCAAATGCTTGGGGTGATGCCTGCAAATCCCTGCTGACAGCCGCTCGCCGGGAGGGTAAAACTCTCCCGTGCCGCTTTCATGGAATGAGATTCGCCACCGTGCCATCGCCTTCAGCCGGGAATGGCAGGGCGAAACACGCGAGGCTGCTGAACGTCAATCCTTTTGGAACGACTTCTTCAACGTCTTCGGCGTCCGCCGCCGCACGGTCGCTACGTTCGAGGAGCCAGTCAAGAAGCTCTCCGGCGACTGGGGCTTTATTGACCTATTCTGGCCGGGCCGGCTGCTGGCTGAGCACAAGTCCGCTGGCGAGGATCTCGGCAAGGCACACGCTCAGGGCATGGCTTATATCCGTGGCCTTAAGGACACCAAGCGCGACCGCGAGATTCCCCGCTGGCTTATCGTCTCCGATTTTGCCCGCATCGCCATCCACGACCTTGAACCGGAGCAGGACCCCGACGCCCCGTTGCTCAAGCGTTTGCCGCCCAGTGTCCAGTTCCCGCTGGCCGATCTCCACAAACACGTCCGCCACTTCGCCTTTATCGCCGGCTACACCCATCACCGCCTCAATCCCGAGGACCCGGCCAACCTGGAAGCCACCCAGCTCATGTGCGACCTGCACGATGCCTTGCAGGCGGGCGGGTACAACGGCCACGAACTCAAGCGCTTCCTCGTCCGCATCCTCTTCTGCCTCTTTGCCGAGGACAACGGCATCTTCCCCCAAAAAGCCTTCGAGCTGTTCCTGCGCGACCGCACCGCCGAGGACGGCTCCGATCTGGGCATTCGGCTGGAGCATTTCTTCCACGTGCTTGACACCGACACCCCGAAGCGCCAACGCCATCTCGACGAGGAACTCAGCCAGTTCCCCTACGTCAACGGCGAGCTCTTTGCCGAGCGGCTCGAATTCGCCGAGTTCAACACCGACATGCGCAACGGCCTGCTCGCCTGCTGCCGCTTCCGCTGGGAAACCATCTCCCCCGCCGTCTTCGGCTCCCTCTTCCAGGCGGTCATGGACAGCAAGGAACGGCGGCGGATCGGCGGGCATTACACGGCGGAGAAGAACATCCTCAAAGTCATCCGCTCCCTGTTCCTCGACGATCTCCGCGCCGAATTCGAGAGCATCAAGGCTGACCGCTCCACGCGCCGCACCGTGCGCCTCCAAGATTTTCATGCAAAGCTGGCCAAACTCCGCTTCCTCGATCCCGCCTGCGTCTGCGGCAACTTCCTCGTCATCACCTACCGTGAACTGCGCAAGCTGGACCTCGAAGTCCTGCTGGAACTCTACGGCCAGCAGCACGAAATGTCGCTCGATGACGTGACTCGGCTTTCCAAGGTCAACGTGGACCAGTTCTACGGCATCGAGATTGAGGAATTCCCAGCCCGCATTGCCGAGGTCGCCCTTTGGCTGACCGACCACCAGGCCAACATCGCGCTCTCGCAGGCGTTCGGCCAGTTCTACGACCGCCTGCCGTTGCGCGCCTCGCCCCACATCGTCGTCGCAAACGCACTCCGCACGGACTGGCGGACCGTCCTGCCACCCGAAGAGTGCTCCTTCGTCCTCGGCAATCCGCCGTTTGTGGGGAAGCATTACCAGAACGTCGACCAGCGGGCCGATATGGCCGGTGTGTTCCGTGACTTCAAGAATACCGGTGACATGGATTACGTTGTTGCGTGGTTCTACCTAGCGGCCGAATACATTCAAGGGAAGCAAATCCGCGTAGGATTCGTCGCCACCAACTCAATCACGCAGGGTGAGCAAGTGCCGGTCGTTTGGGGCCTGCTCTTTGGCCGCTACCGGGTGAAGATTCACTTTGGCCACCGCACATTCGCCTGGGAAAGCGAAGCACGCGGCAAAGCGCACGTCCACGTCGTTATCATAGGCTTCGCGGCATTCGACACTCCCGTCAAGCGCATCTACGACTACGAAACCGACCCCGAGCATCCGTTTGTTAGCGAAGCGGCCAACATCAGCCCCTATTTGACTCCCGGCTCCGATAGCTTTGTCACCAAACGCACCAAGCCGCTGGGCGACGTGCCCGAAATGCGGTGCGGCAACAAGCCATCCGATGGAGGCAATTTCATTCTCACTGACGCTGAGAAGAAGGAACTGCTTGCCGCCGAGCCGACAGCCGCGAAGTTTCTCAAACGCTTCACCGGTTCCGAGGAGTTCATCAATGGCAACATGCGTTGGTGTCTCTGGCTCAAGGACGCCAGCCCGACTGAGCTTCGCGCCTTGCCTGTGGTTATGAAACGCGTGCAGGCGGTGAGAGAATTCCGCCTGAAAAGCACGGCTGCTCCCACACGCAAGGCCGCGCGGACGCCCACGCTGTTCTTCTACGTCTCCCAGCCCGCTACGAGGTACATCCTCATCCCGGAGGTGTCGTCCGAGCGCCGCAATTACATTCCCATCGGCTTCATGTCGCCCGCGGTGATTTCGGCAAACACTAACTTCCTTGTGCCTTCGGACAGTCTCTTTTTGTTCGGTGTCCTCACCTCCGCAATGCACATGGCGTGGGTCCGTCAGGTCGGCGGTCGATTAAAGTCCGACTACCGGTATTCCGGTAGCATGGTTTACAATAACTACCCCTGGCCCGAGAAGGTGACGGACAAACAGCGAGCGGCGGTGGAAACGTCGGCGCAGGCGGTGTTAGACGCGCGGGCGCAGTACCCGACCTCAACGCTGGCTGATTTGTATGACCCGTTGGCGATGCCCGCGCCCCTGCTCAAGGCGCATTAGCAACTGGACCGCGCGGTGGACCGCTGTTACCGGCCCGAGCAGTTCCCCAGCGACCGGCACAGATTCGAATACCTCTTTGCCATTTACGAGCAACTCACCGCCCCGTTGGTCGCCGCCGCCAAGCCTCCGCGCAAAGGGCAGACGCTGCCATCGGCGTCATAGGAGCGTTCTCAAGCTCAGTGAGCCTTTCGGCGAGTCGGAGAACTGTCCAAGCAAAGCCACCCTCCCGGCCCATTCCCGCTGATAGGGCGCCAGTCCCGCCGGCGAGTCTCCGGCGAGGTTCGCACGAGGTAGAGAAGGTGCGAGCGAGGGCATCGGGTGCGGCCTGGCTATAGTTCACTGGCAGCAGCGTCACCGCAGTTTCGGTGTATCCGAATGGCAGCCAGGCACTTGCGTCAAATCCCGGGGTGGAGCGCTGACGCGCTTACCCCGGGCTACCGTGTCTGAAATCCCTGACGGGAGTTTTGAGACGGCGGGCCGCCCGCCGTGAAGATCATCCCGCTTAGTCGCTAGGGCCGTGGCTCGCCCTCTCCGCCGCGGCCATCTTTGATTCCATCTCCGCCTTTACTGCATCAAGGTTGAAACTCGCGCCCCGCTGCATCGGCGGGTATTCGAGGAAGGTCTGGAGTTCTTTGCCAACTACCTGTTGGACAAACACAAAGCGCCAGAATTGGAACTTGAACCAATCGAAGTATTGCTGCCCTCCTTCTTTGGTTCCGTTGTTCGGCCAGCCCATGCGCTCGAACGGATCCAGGCGCAGATTGGTGATGTAAGGCACGTCCGGATGGGTCTTTTGCCCCAGCCAGCCTTGGGGCTGGTCAATGAAGCGAAACTTGTAGTCGTCAATGCGCACGGCGCCGACGGTACTTTCGCCAAGGTAGAAGATTTCGTGACGCGCGGAGGGTCCTTTGCCGGTGATCAGGTCCATCTGGTTGTAGCCGTCCAAATGGTTCTTGTAAGTCCGGTCGCCCAGTTTCACGCCCTTGAGCAACTGGTCGGTAATGTCCGGGTTACCGGCGGCGGCGAGGAAGGTCGGGAACCAGTCCAAGCCGGAGAAGATACCGTTCTGTACCGAGTCCGCCGGCACATGGCCGGGCCAGCGCAGGATGCATGGCACGCGGAAGCCGCCCTCGAGAACCGTCCCTTTGCACTGCGCGAAGGGAGTGGTGCCGCCATCGGGCCAGGTGAAGAGTTCGGTGCCGTTGTCGGTGGTGAACACGACGATGGTGTTGTCGTCCTCGCCCATGTCTTTAAGCTTCTGCAATACCAAAGCGATGTCGTTATCGAGCTGGGCCATGCCGGCTTCCTGTTCCGACCAGCCATTCTCCGAGTTGCGAGTCGCATTCCACTTTTCCGAGAGGTGCGTCACGATGTGCATGCGGGTAGGGTTGAGCCAGCAGAAGAAGGGCTTGCCGTCCTTTTTGGACTTGTCCATGAAGTTGATGGCAAGGTCGCGGATCTCGTCGTCCACGGTCTCCATGCGTTTGGGATAGAGCGTGCCGGCATCCTCGATCTTCTGTTTGCCGATCTTGCCCCAGCGCGGCATCTCAGTCGGGTCGTCCACCTCGGTCGCCCAGGAATGGACCATGTTGCGCGGGCCGACGACGTTCAACAGGTTCTGCGGGTAGTTGGGGTGCGCGGGGTCTTCCATCGCGTCCAGGTGATACAGGTAGCCGAAGAACTCGTCGAACCCGTGGACGGTGGGCAGGAACTCATTGAGGTCACCCAGGTGGTTCTTGCCGAACTGGCCGGTGGCATAGCCCAGCGCTTTGAGCGCGGTGGCAATCGTGCAGGCTTCCGCCGGGATGCCGGTCTTGGCACCCGCCTGGCCGACCGTGGTCATGCCCGTGCGGATGGGCAATTGGCCCATGATGAAGTTCGCCCGGCCCGCCGTGCAGCTCGCCTCGGCGTAGTAGTCGGTGAACAGCATGCCTTCCTTGGCCATCTTATCGAGGGCGGGCGTCTTGCCGGCCATCATGCCGCGATGATAGGCACCGATGTTCCACATGCCGATGTCATCCCCCATGATGAACAGGATATTGGGTTTCTTGTCCGCCGCGCGAACTGGAGCCACCGCGACCATCGTCGCAGCGGCAACGGTCAGCGCGGTCAGACCGTGTTTCATTAGTTTCATTTTCATTCTCTGTATCTGCCTTTCTCTCTTTGTGTTATCTGTTTGCCAATTACTGGCCACTGGCCACCGTTTATTAGTCACTGTTCACTGATTACTGGTTACCTGTGTTTGATCGGTTAGGTTCGTTTGATCTGGTTAAATAGTCGAACCCGGTCCGCACGCCCAAATGATCAGGGACGCGCCACGAGCCGAAGCCGCCGAGGCCCGTCGAACCGAACTCCGCGCCCACTGTCCAGGACTGATAGGCGGGTCGCGATGACGGGTCGGCGAACTTGTCGGTGGCTTCAGCGGCGCTCGTGTTCAATGTAGCGCCGGCGCAGGCAATCAGGCTCGCGGCGCAAAACCGAACCACCGATGGAAAAAGATGAACACAGATTCCAATGGCTGGATTCCGGTTCAGCTTCTGTTCTGGTTTACTGTCCTGTGGACGGCGTCTCGCCAGGGAATGGCTCGGTTTTTCGCGGTTCTTATCTGTGTTCATTTGTGCGTATCTGTGGTTGCTTTGCTTACAGCTCAGAGCTTGCGGCCGAGGTCTTCAATGCCCCTTTCTCACGAAGGGTTCGTGAGCCGCCGCCAGGGGGCCTTGCCCGGCTCGGTCTTGAAGTCGCCAGGGGCGGTCTGGGAGTAAGCCCCATGATTGGCCGTAACCAATGCCGCGAAGGTGATTATGCCCAATACTGTAACTGATTGTTTGTTCATGTGCTTCATTCCGATCTTGCGGTGCTTGCTTAGTCGTCCGTTGTTTTTGAGTTCTCTGAGTACCGATTACTGTTCACTCGTCACTCACCACTTGCAACCGCCGCTTGCCACTTTTCACCGGTTAGTTATCCCCTTCACTCCGGCGCTCCCGGTGATAAGGCCACTCAACCGGGTACGCCGGCCTACTTGGCAGGCCGGGCAGCGCGACGTTCGTCACCCCGGTCTCGCTGAAGTGAAACAACCCGCGACCGTAAGTGGCTCCCCACACGCCCCCGTTAACGTCCGGCCACACGGACTGCACCTGAAGCTCCTTCCGCTCACCTTCTGGAGCAAAGTGTTTGATGCGGCGGGAGGTGAAGCGGCGCAAACCGTCGCCGCTTGTACCCACCCACCGATTCTTTTCGCGATCTTCGAAGACGCATCGGCCGTGATCCGATTCGCCGTTGGCCGCGCTCCACCACACCATCGTGCCGTTCGTACTCACCTGACGAATATGCAAAATTAGCTTCCGGGGGTGGCCAAACTTTCCGGGTGGGATTTCAGTTTACCCACTGAGTTCCGTTGGAGAGTTTCGCTTCCGCATCCCCTCTCCCAGGGCTTACCTTGGCGCGATCTGTCCTGCCATGATTCTGTCGCCCGTCTGATCTGCGCCCCGTTGCGGCCGGATCTCCTATCCGCTGTCGAACTCTGGAATAGCCGGGCAAAGCCACTGAAAGCCACCTTGAGGCGACCTTGAAGCCAGCCTAAGGCTACCCCTATGCGCGGCCCTCATGCTAATGAGTTGCTTACAAATCGCTGAGTCGGCGAGTGGAATCGAGTTCCTCGGCTGGTGCACCGTGGAGATTCGCCGCATTCGAAGCGCGGCTAACCGTCGAAACACCAGACAACAGATTAGCCTTCTGGCGGCAGCCAACGGAACACCTCCGACTAAACCGTTCTTTCATCCGGATAAGCTGCCAGCTAGGCTGTCCGGGTGAAGGTGGTCCTGGATATCGGCATTCTCGGCATGGCCCTCCTCATGAGGACGGCGGCGGGAATGGAACTGGAAGCCCGCGATTTTCGTGAAGTCGCGCGCCGAATGGGAGTACTTTTCCGCACGCTGCCCCTACCCAACATGCTACCGCCGGTGCTCGCTTTCGCCCTGGCGATTTCAGTTTGGGCTTCGGTCGCGCTGGCCGCCGAACAGGCCTCAACTAACGCCCCGGCGGCTGGGCTGTTGTTAACCGACAGCCTCGGCCGGCACGTCGAAGTGTCCACCAATGCAGTCCCCCGCCAGCTCCATCCGCCAGGACCCACTGGATTGGTCCGCCAAATTCCCCAACTCAAAAAGGGAGCCGTGGTATCCGGGCCGGTGTTGGCTCGCGCACACGAGGCCAACAAGGGCCTCGATGATCTGCATTTCCTCCCGCCTGCCCCGCCGACCTTGGCCCCTTACCTGATGGGGCTGGACGAATTCGGCAACACGGCAATCCAGCCCGGGTCACTCGTGCAGGTCAGTGGTTTCGATACCCCAGTGCAGAGGGCGAAGTATTGGTTGTCCGATTACGGTTTGCGCTATTCCCTCCAGCAGACACTTACTTGCGCGAGCATGACGGGGATTCAGCAGGGAGACTCCAACCTCGGCTTTTACGACCTCGACTTCCACGGGGATTGGGCTGTTTACAATTGGCGCTCGGCCGGGAGCGCGGGTTGGCTCAGCACGGAGATCGAGGCCAAATCCTGGCTGGGTTCCGCGGGCGCAACGCAATCCGCGCAGGCCAATCTGGGCATGATTACTGACCCCACCGGCATTTGGTACAACGTGAACGGGCTTCGGATTCCGGAACTGGCGTGGCAACAGTCCTTTCGGGATGGCGAGCTGGTCTTGGTGGGAGGCGTCGTCAACCAGAGCAATTATCTGGATGCCAACGCCTACGCCGGCAACGGGCGCGGAGAATTCATGAACTCGGCCCTGATCAACAGCATGGTGATACCCCTTCCAGCCGATAACTTTGGCGCCAACGTGCAGTGGCAGCCGAGGCGGGAGTTTTACGCGCTGTGCGGGTTGAGCGTGGGGAGCGCGGGCCCCGGGCATGTCCCCTGGACCGATTTCAGTTGGCAGCAGTGGTCATCAGCCTGGGAGCTGGGCTGGTTGCCGAGCAACGTCCTGGGCCTCGGGCCGGGCGCCTACCGCATCCAGCCGTTTCTGGCGCAGGCAGGGGGACCCGTGCAACCTGGAATCTGCTTCAACCTCCGCCAGCAGCTCGTCGCAAACTCGCCCTTCGGCTGGTTCGGGCGCCTTGGCTTCGGCGGCTCCGCCGTGTCCGCCGGGGCATCAGCCCAAGTGGGCACCGGCTTCGTTGTTCAAGGACCGCTCCAGCGTGTGACACTGGTCCCGAGGTTGAAGAATGATCTGTTTGGCATCGGCTTTGTCTGGAGCCAGCCCTCCGCCTCGACCAGCACGGTGTACCACCCGACCGAGTACGGCCTCGAGTCGTTCTATAGCCTTCAACTCACTCCCACGACGGTGCTACGCCCGGACGTACAGGTGGTTTGGGATCCGGCGTTCAATCCTCGGCCGGGCCCGGCCTTGGTCGGCCAATTACAGCTCGCGATCACCTGGTAAGAGAGCCGATTAGTGCCGGCTCTTTCGCCGCCTGGTCCAGCTCTCCAGCGAGCCGGTGGATAACGCTTTGGGACGCCTCGTCGATTGACAATCGAAATAAATGCGGGTAACAAGAAGTCAGCTAAATGCGATTCAAGAAGTACGAACCATGAAAGGCACCCACAGTCAAGCCGCCTCACCCAAGGGCAGCGACTTGGCCGTCGCGGCTTTGCCTCGACATCATTCGCCACTTGTGTCGCTTGCCCGCAGAACGAGCCGCCGGCTGTGGCAGTTGGACGGGGAGAAATTGTGCGCGGAGGCGCAGCGACGGACGGGGTTGGCGGATTTCGGCGACCCACCGGTGCAACCGGCCCTTTCGATCCTGCTGAATAGTCTCGAGCAAGAGGCAGACCTGCATCCGCTGGGCCGAATGCTGATGAGGATTCACTTGCGCGACCTTCTGGAAACCCGCCTGCGGCTGGCCGAAGCCTGGAAGGGGAAGCGCGAAGCCCTGGAAACCCGGGCAATAGAGAAACCAGTTTTCGTTGTCGGGACGCCGAGGAGCGGCTCGACGTTCCTGCACGAGTTGCTCGCGGAAGACCCGGGCCATCGTGCGCCACGGGTCTGGGAAGTGATGTTCCCGGTTGGGGCGCCCCAGGGAGGGGAGCGTGACCGGAACCGGCGCATTCGGAAAGCCGAGACCTGCCTGTGGTGGTTTCGCAGGCTCGCGCCCGAGGCAGATGCCGTTTACCCGATGCGGGCCCGTACCCCGCATGAATGTGTGGCGATCCACAGCTATACCTTCCTGTCTGAGGAGTTCGTCTCCACTTGCAGGATCCCCGCCTACGAGGCTTTTCTCAAATCAGCCGATCTCGATCCGGCTTACCTCTGGCAGAAACGTTTCCTGCAGCACCTCGATCTGGATTGTCCCGGCCGGCGCTGGGTCTTGAAATCTCCGGACCATGTGTGCGGGTTGGAGGGGTTGTTCTCGGTTTTCCCTGACGCGCGGATTGTCCAGACCCATCGCAATCCGCTGGAGGTGCTGAAGTCCTCGGCGGACCTCACGCGGGTGCTGCGCGGATTGTATGGCCCGTCGGGGGACCTTGAGGAAACGCGAGCGCAAGAAGCGAAGACACTGGCCGAGCGCACGGAACGCTTCCTCCAGTTTCGCGATCTCCATCCCGAACTAGCGGGCCGCTTTATTGACGTGAACTATGCCCCGCTGGTCGCCAATCCGATGGCGAGCTTGCGCCGGATCTACGAGCAACTGAATTCGCCGTTGAATGAAGCGGTGGCCGAACGAATGCAGCGTCTGGCTGCGAGCCGATCACGGTATCGGGGGCGCCGGGCCAGTTCCGAACCAGGCGGCTTGAACCTCAACTCGAGCACTGAAGCCGGGATTTTCGAGCGCTACTGCCTGCGCTTTGGCCTCTCTTCACACGAGAAGGCGGTGAGCCCGTGAAAAAGCTAAACACAATACTGCTTTTCTTGGGCCTGTCATTCCTGGCCTACCTGCTTTGGGAGGTCGGGCCGCACGAACTCTGGCAACCGGTGAAAGCACTGGGATGGGGCGTTATCCCCCTAATCCTCAGCGAGGGGGCGGCGAACTTCGCGCACACGCTCGGATGGCGGCATTGCATCAAGAGCACTCATCCGCCCACGCGGTTGCCGCGTCTCTTTCGCATCGCCATGGCTGGGTTTGCCATCAACTATCTGACCCCGAGCGCCTCGATGGGAGGGGAAGTGACCAAAGCATCTCTCCTGGCCTCGAATCACAAAGGGCCTGAAGCGGTCAGTAGCGTGCTGATGGACAAGCTTTGCATGGCGTTCGCACATCTGTTGCTGGCCGTCCTGGGATCGCTGTTCCTCCTCTGGCGGGTGAGCCTGCCCGTGCAGTTGTGGATCGCCATGGCAGTCAGCAGCGGCCTGCTGACCGGCGGCATGGTGACCTTTCTTTTGATGCAAAAGCATGGAAAGCTAGGTGGCTTTCTCCGTTGGCTCGTCGACCACAAGGTGGGGGGCCGCGCACTCGAACGGGCCGCTCAGCAAATCGCGGAAGTGGACCAGGCATTGAAAGCGTTCTACCGCGAGCGTCCGCTGGATTTGCTGCTATCGGTTGGCTGGCACTTGCTTGGCCACGCGGTGGCCATTTTCCAGGTCTGGTTGTTCCTATATCTTCTCCACCAGCCTGCGCCTTTGGCATCGGTTTTGGCCGCAGCTTTCCTGGGGCTGTGGATTGATTTGCTGACGTTCGCCGTCCCGCTGAACCTGGGGGCTCTTGAAGGCAGCAGAATCGTAGCTCTCAAGGCGGTTGGCTGTGGAGCCGCCCTGGGAATGGCTTTTGGGGTCGCGATCCGCGTCGCTCAGGTATTCTGGGCCGCCTTCGGCCTGATCAACTACGGATTGCTGGCAGCACAATTGCCTCCTTCTGCGGCTGGGAAAACAGGGCTTCCTGCAAGCGCGGCCTGGCAACGCATAACCGGTCGGTCGGTGGTTATAAAATGACCTTGATCAAGGGCAGCCTTGTCGATAAGGAGACTCGCCTGGCCGCTTTGCGGTGGTTTTGATTTGGTTCTTGGGTGGTCATAGGGCCGCACAGGAGCAGGGTCACTGGCGGCCGGTGATAACTGGTCACTGGCCACTGAAGACTGATGACAGAAAACTGATAACCGTATAAATACCTCCACTGTTCCCATGAGCCGACTAACCGCCGGTTTCCTCTTTCGGTCCCTGTTGGCTGAAAAGGGTAGGAAGGAAGCCCTTTCTCCTATCAGTGCCCCCGTGCCATGACGCCACCGGCCCTGCCATCACCAACCCGAACCGGGGATGCTGCGCCTAGCCAGCGCAAGTGGGGCCTGGCACGCCCGGGACTCTTCCGTTTTTCCGTTCGCCGGTTTCTGGCAGCACTGGTGTTACTGCTTTGCGCGACCCCTTTTGTCGAAGAGATGAAAGTCGGCCGCGTCGTTGAAGTCGCATTAGCGACCTTGGTACTCTGCATGGGAGTTCTAGCTGTCGGCGGGCGCCGCAGGACCCTCACTCTGGCAATCCTCCTGGCTCTGCCTGCGGTCGCGGGTAACTGGTTGAACCATTTTTGGCCCGCGATCTTGCCCGTGCAAGCGGTCTATGCCTCCCGGTTGGTGTTTCTGGCGTTTGTGGTAGCGCACTTGCTGGGTTTCATCCTCCGCGCGCCGCGAGTCAATTCCGAAGTGCTCTGCGCGGGCATCTCGATCTACCTCCTGCTGGGCTTGATATGGGCCATTGCCTACATGCTGGTGGGAAGCGTGAAGTCGGATGCGTTCACATTCAGCGTCCCTCCTGGCTCTAGCCACGCCATGACGGGTTTCAATGCGGTTTATTTCAGCTACGTCACCCTCACGACCGTCGGCTACGGAGATATTGCACCCGTGTCGAGCGTTGCGCGGATGCTGACGATCACCGAATCCATGGGCGGCACGCTCTTCGTCGGCGTACTCATCGCCCGCCTGGTGTCGCTCTATTCCGCCCCGGGCCCGATTGAGGCCGCGGACAGGCAGCCTAATCCGCTTGAGACCGCGACCGGGACCAGCCAAACTAAACCAATACAAGAAGACTCAGCGCACAACAGTCAGCAACTATGAACAACAATGCGCATCCGCTCTATTCATGAGAAGTCATAGACCTCAACCGAGAGCCGCAGTCGCGGCTGCATTCCTGCTGGCCTTAACTGCTCAAGGTGCCGATCAGAACCCTACCGACTTTCCGCCCGGCGAAATCCTGCTCCTTGACCACCTGGGGCGAGTCGTGAGAGTGCCAACCAACCAGATGCCTGCCGGCCTCCTGCCGCCTGGCGCCGTCGGCGTGAAACAACAAGTCCCCACCCCTGTCCAAGGAACCAGCCAGCCGCGTGAAATCTGGGAGCGTTCTCGAGAAGCCGCGGCCGAGGGTTTCCGGAGGTTTCCCAGCGTCCCGCCACCGCTCGAGCCTTACCTGGCGAGCCAGGACGAGTTCGGCAACACCGCCGCGCGCCCTGGCCCACTGTTTGACGTGTTCCCGTTTGAACCCGTCTTCCAAGGAGGCAAGTATTGGCTCTCCGCCTATGGACTCCGCTACTCCCTGCAACAAACCCTCACTTTCGTCAGCATGACCGATGTGATGAAGGGCGACAACAATCTCGGTTATTACACCCTTGACCTCGCTGCGGTCTGGGCCGTGTACGATTCGCCGGTCAGCGGCACCGCAGGCTGGGTCAGCAGCCAATTCGAAGCCAAGTCCGGCCTCGGGTACGCCGGGCAGAACCAGGACGCCCGGAAGAACCTCGGCACTATCACCGATCCCACGGGGATCTGGTCGAACATCAATGGCGTCCGCGTGCCCGAACTTGCATGGCAGGAATCTTTTCACGACGGCGAGTTCTTGGCCGTCGCCGGCGTGGTGAACCAGGGCAACTACATTGACCAGAACGCCTACGCGCAGAGTGGCCGTGGCGGCTTCATCAACTCGGCCCTGATTGACACCCGGGTCATGCCCATACCGGAATACAACTTCGGCTTGAACCTGCAATGGCAGCCTCTGAGAGAATGGTACGCCATGTTCGGTGCCTCGGTGGGCAACAACACCGCTGGCTTTGCTCCTTGGACCCAACTGAACCTGAATACCTGGTCCTGCCTCTGGGAGCTGGGCTATGCGCCCGAGGATGTGTTCGGCCTCGGGCCTGGCATTTACCGGGTTCAGCCGTTCCTGGCGCAGGCGGAGAACTCCACCGGCGGCGGCCTCTGTTTCGACCTCCAACAGAAGCTGGGCCCGCGTTCTCCTTTCGGCTGGTATGGCCGCTTTGGCTTCGGCTCCAAGGACGTCTCCGCCGACGCTGCGGCCGAGGTTGGCACGGGGTTTGTCATGCATGGCCCGTTGAAGCATTTGCTCCTGGAACGGACGAGCAACGACATGCTCGGGGTCGGCATCGTTTGGAGCCAGCCCTCCGCGACCAGCAAGACCATTTACCATCAAAACGAATACGTCCTGGAGGCCTTTTATGCTTTGCAGCTCTCCCCGACGCTTAGGTTCCAACCCGACTTCCAATTCGTCATCGACCCAGCCTTCAATGCCGGTCACGACCACGCTATGGTCTTCCAGCTTCAACTCGACCTTGCCTTGTAACTCCCGCATACAAAACCAGCGGGAAGGGACTATTCCTATGAGCCAAAACGCCAACAGAGAACCAGCCGCGCCGGCCCGCGCGGTGGGCATCCTGCTGCTGGGCTTGATCGCTGTGCTGTCACCGGGATGCAGCTTGCTGCGCGCGCCGCAGGCGATGGTCACCGCGGTTTCGTCCGTCGGCCAGTCCAAACAGCCCGACCCACTGGAGTTGCAGGTGCAAGAGCAACGTTTCGTGGATGATGTCATTAGCCGAGCCGCTCAGGCCCTCGACGAGTATGCCCACAGGGTCGGCACCGAGTCGGCCCGAGTCCAAGCGCTGCGGCTGAAACTGGATTTCGGGGCCGCGCTGATTAGCATTGCCAGTGGCCCCAATCCCAAAGCCAATCTGGTCGACCTGGTATGCGGCGTCTGGCTCACCCGCAAGTCGATCGAAGATAGCTGGATCAAGACACCCAACGGAGCGGCCTTTGAGCCCTGGCTGGAAACCAGCCGTCGATTGGAGACCAACGTGTGGCAGCTCGCGGCCAGTGTCCTGAACCCCGCCCAGGTGACCGAGCTCCGCGAGGCGATCCTGCAGTGGTACGCCCAGAATCCCGAGGTGCGGCTCGGTTTCTTTGCCCGGCCGCACGAATTCGCCGCCATGATGAGGAGCAGCCAAAGCGAGAAGGCTGGTGGCAACAGTGTGTTCAGCCTGGCCGGTCTGGATCCGATGGCCGGCTTGGACCCGGCCGTGCGCGAGATTACTCGCACACGCCTCTTCGCCGAGCGTGCCCTGTTCACTTTGCAGCGCATGCCATTTCTCTTGCGATTGCAGGCCGAGCTGTTGGCTCACGAGGTGGTGACGCAGCCGGAGGTGCAAGTGGCGCTCACCAACACAATTCGGCTTAGCGAGAGCGCGGACCGTATCAGCCGCGCGGCGGAAAGCGTCAGCCAGACAGCAGCCCAGTTGCCGGACCGGATTTCGGCCGAGCGAAAGGAAATCCTGGCTGCGCTTGATCAGCAGGAAGGGAAGTTGCGGGACCTCGCTGCCGAAGTGAACCGATCTCTAGTGTCCGCCGACAAGATGTCCACTTCCCTCAGCATCACCATCACCAACTTTGATGCGCTCATGAAACGCTTCGGCGTGGGCGAGCCGAGCACGAACGCAGCGCCCGACACCAATTCGCCCCCTTTCAATATTCTCGACTACGGCCAGGTCGCTCAGCAAGTGGGGACCATGGCAAAGGACCTTAATACACTGGTCAGCTCCGTGAACCAAAACGTGCCGCAAATCGAGCGTCTCTCCCAAACCGCCACCAGCGACGCTCAGAAAGTAGTTGATCATGCCTTTCACCTCGGACTGGTGCTGATCGCGGTGCTGCTGGGAGGTTTGGTAGTGGTCGGCCTGGTTTACCGGTTCTTCGCGGAGAAAATGAAACGCCCCGGGCGACCGCCCTCCGTTTCGAACCCGTGAATCGCGGGGGCACCATGGCACTAAGGAACGGCCACGCCACCGGAATTCTAATCGTCCTGCTTATCACAGCGTTTGGCAGCGCTTACCAGCGTGACCGGGCCTTTGCCGCCGAGGTCTCCCCAGCAGCGAACGCCAGCCGGTCAAATGCAGTATCGCAAGTCGAGGAAGGCCCGGAGCGGCTGAAGAGGGAGGTCCGCATCACGGTTGAGACGAATGCCGTACCTGCTGCGGCGGCCACCCACGGCGCTACGCCCAAGGAGGAGTCATTCCAATGGAAATTCGCCTGGGACGGCTGGAATGGGCTCCAGACGGAGATTTCACAAAAGACCCGGATCAAGGATCCGATGGCGGAACTGCGGACGAGAGTGGAGGGCACGAACGCCTATCGGATTCTCCATCTGGAAGAGATGAAGATGGGCGGGCATATCGGCGCCAAACTCGCCGTGGATGGCGCCGCTTACGTGACTAGCAAGGATTTTCAGGGCTTCGACCCTGGCGTGGATCTGCGTCGGGCCCGCATTTACGCCAAAGGAGACTGCCTGCTCTTGCTGCCAGTATCGTACGAAATTCAGTTGGGTTATGTCCCCAACCAGTTCTCCCTGCAGGATACCTATATTCTCTTTAACAACGTCGGTTTCCTCGGCAACCTCAAAGTTGGTGATTACCAGCCGCCCATGAGCCTGGATGCGATCACCAGCAGCCGGGACATCACCTACATGGAATTGGCCGCACCGATCCAGGCCTTGGCCCCGGGCATGGACTCGGGCGCACAAATCGGACGTCCCGTGCTCCACGAGCGGATGACCTGGGCCTTCGGCCTGTTCAGCGAGGGGCTTGGTAATGATTACGGCGACGCTTCGCAGAACTTCACCCGCGCTATTACTCGTCTGACTTGCATCCCCATCTATCATACGGATCCCGACAAGCCCGGCTCTGCCGAACTCTTGCACCTGGGACTCAGCGCCAACGTACTCTACTCGGGCAACAGCACGGTGCGCTATCGATCGCGCCCCGAAAGCTCTCAGGCGCCTTACGTTATCGACACGGGGGACATCGCCGCCGAGGGTGCGTTCGTGGCCGGCGCCGAGGCCGCCTGGGTAAATGGCCCTTTCTCCGTCCAGGGCGAGTACTTGCACTCGTGGGTGCACGAGAACGACGGGGAGACCCCTAGTTTTCCCGGATTCTACGCCTCGGCAAGTTGGTTTCTCACCGGCGAAAGTCGTCCCTACGATCGGACTACGGGGGCTTTCGGCCGCGTAATTCCGAAACGGAACTTCGACTTCGGCCATGGCGGCTGGGGCGCGTGGGAGATTGCCGGTCGCTACTCCTACGCGAACCTGAACAGCGCCAACGTCCAGGGCGGGCGCCTTTCAATGCTCATGGCCGGCGTAAACTGTTACCTGCATTCTCATTTGAAATGGCGGTTCGAATATGGCTTTGGCCATGTGGCCGATCGCCAACCGACGGGCAACCTGAATGTGTTTCAGACCCGTATGGAAGTGGACTTCTGATGCCCCTCACTCTGCCGAAAGCGCCGCCACAATCGCCTCGGTCGCCAACCGATCCTGGGTCAGGGCAAAGACGGACGGTTGCCAGGGATCCAGCGAGAAATGCAGGCGGCTGGTGTGTCCCAGGTATCGTTGTGTCCGGAGGTCATAGACGTGGGCAGGTTGCGACAGCGTAGCCTCCAGTTCGAGAGGTTTTTCCAGCGCCTCGTTACCACCCGCCTGCTTTAACTCTTCGCTCATCTGGTAATTGATATTGCGCTCGAAGGCGACTAATTGGCCGCGGGCGACGCTGAAGCGATGGACACGCACGCAAGCGGTTGCCGGCACGGAGACCACCGGCGGCAGCGATTTGAGTTGTCGACCCAGCCAATCCGACCAGGCAGAGGCCGGCGAGGCTTTCGATCGTTCGGTAGCATAGTTCGCGATGTCGCCCGGCGCCAGGCTGGGTTGCCCACCCGACACTACTGCTCTAGCTGTGCCAGAGGCGCCAACCTGGAAGATGGCTTCGAGCGCACTTTGCTTCCGCAGCTTGGCGTGCTTATCGAATAGGCCCGGGTTACCGTCGCAAAAAATGCCGCGCAGTGCCCCACTGGCGGAGTGAATTTCCGCCGCTTCCTTGTCGGAAACAGCACATGAACCCGGGAGAACCAGGACTGAGTTGCCTAATTTCTTAAGCGCGCCGTTCTCGATTTGTTCAGAGGAGAGGAACTGCGGGCTGTAACCCAGATCCTGGAACGCCTTCAGCCAGCTTCCGCGCACGAGTGCCAGGTGATTATGGTCCGCCTCGAAGCTAGAGAATCGCCGCAGCCAGGTCGAGCCGTCCACAGTGGATTCCAGCAGCCAGTCCGCCTGAATACTTGGTTGTGAATAGTGGATGAAGATCGGATCCCGCTCGCGCCTGGCCCGCAGCAAGAGACGCGCGAGCGGTGAAGTCATCTCACTGAGCACGGGTGCCAGGGCTTTAGCCTTGGACGTCAGCGCGTAGTCGGGACTGTCCCAATCAATACAGTCCTCGCTCCACCAGATGATGCAACCGCGGTCCCCTTCGAGCAACAAGTGCCAGAGCCGCCGCCGGGCGTGATCGGTGTCGGCCTCGAACACGGTGGTGAGGATCGGTTTGCCGGGCATGAAGGACCCGAAGATCTCGCGGGCAGCGCCGATATCGTAGGGCTCAACCCAATCTACTACTTGGGAGAGGCGCCACAGGTCGTAGCCGCCGAAAGCATGGGGCATCTGGGTGCCCTCGATGCCAACGGGAGTGCACGGGTCGATTGCGTGTGCCTCCTGGCGCAGCTCGCCCAGCGCACGGGCCAATGAAAGGTCCATGTAGGTGCGGAAATCCGCCCAGGGCGAGAAGTTCCAACGCGTGGACGACTGCCGCGCAGTGGCTGGGTCAAACTTGAGCGCCTGCACCTGCTGCCAATCCGGTTTGCCCCGCGGCAGGGCGTCGCCGCTGGCCATGCGGTTCTTGATTTCGTCAGTGGTAAAGGGCCTCACCTCCGCCCAAGAGCTGAACCGGGTCTCCCATTCGGCATTGAGAGCGGCCAGATCGCCGTATTGGGTCTTGAGCCATTCGCGGAATTGCGCCAAGGCGATGGGGTTGAGGTCGTAGTCGAACGGATTGGCGGAGATCGTGGTGGATAGCTCGTCGCGAAGATCGTAGGCGAGCGGATTGTGTTCTCGATTCTTGCGGACAATTTGCTGCACCTCCTGCCGCGCCCAGTTGCGCCACTGCGGATCGTCCAGGCAGTAATCGCGAACAAGCGCCGAGTCCGGCCTGCCTGACTTCGTCCACTCGGTCACGACCTTGTCCCAGTCGGTCACTTTTGAATTCCATTTCAGGCACAGCCCTCGGTTGACCAGGTTCTCGACATAGTAGGGAAACCGGTTGTCCAGCAGTGGCTGCAGGTCGCCGTCGCTATAAACCATCGCGGTGTTGATGCCCATCTCGCGCAGTCGCTGGAAGAAGAGCGGGATCTTGGCTGGCTGTTTGTAAGCCTTGTCGCCGATCCACATGATGGTGCGGTAATCGCGCCAGGGCCGGAGTTCATTCGTCCCCTCGGCCCATGTGGCCACCGCCCACAAGGGCAACAACGCCCTCGCCAGCCATCGCCAATTGAAACCGCCAAGCCACCACGCGCGCATGACAATTGATAGGCCCTTTCGTGGCAGTGGGTCAACCGGCTTTATTGCAGCTCAGCCTTCTTCGCTGTTTTCAGTGTAATGGCCCTGCTTGCCACGGCCGCACGTTGATATCCCACGCAGCAGCGCCGTTCTCCCCCCGTAGTCCCGCCGGGGCCTCGCCGGAGACTCGCCGTAGCACCTCTTATCGCCGATAAGAGGTGCTACGGCGAGTCTCCGGCGAGTGTCCGGCGAGGCCCGCGGGATGGTCTGGCGGAGGGTGAGACCAATTGGGGTACAGGGTCTCGGCTTTCGCGGAGCCAAGCTCGGTCTGGAGGGCCCCGCGAAACGCGGGAGACGGGCGGCAACCCAGGCGCGGTACGGCACGCCCAGCGAGGCCGACATATAAACCTGCCTGATCCTAATGCCAGGGACTCCGCCGACATCCGCGACTTGACCGTTGCACTTAAATGCGAATATATAGGACGATAAATTAACGAATCTCCCTTTCTCAGGGGACCTTACAAATGGATAGAAGAACATTCCTCGCCTCGCTGAGCAGCTTAGCTGCACTTGACGCTGTTCCGGCACTGGCTGCGGACAAGGATGCGAGATATCGAACCACCTCCAATGCTCCCCCTCGAAAGGTCATTGTCGGCACGGCTATGCAATCCTTCTGGGGCCGATATCCCGGATTACGAAACCGGCTGGATCAACTGGCAGGGATCGTGGATCAGATGGCAGCGCAGGCCAAACGGGATTACGGACGCGGCTTGGATCTCGCAATCCTCCCCGAGGCGGCAATTACGGGCGAAGTGGGGGGCAATGCTGTGGACAGTTCGGTCTCATTTGACGGAGAAATCAAGGACAGGTTTGCTCAAAAGGCCCGTGAACATAGCTGCTATATCGTAGTTCCCACGTACCTGCGGGATTCCAAAGAAAAGAAGCTGTGCTCGAATGCAGCGATCCTGCTGGGGCGCAAAGGCGAATTACTCGGGACCTACCGTAAGGTCCATTTGGTCGTCTCGCTCGAACGCCGAACCATGGAGAACGGGACAACTCCTGGCCGCGCCCTGCCCGTCTTCGATTGCGATTTCGGCAAGCTGGGGATTCAAATCTGTTATGATATGGATTTCGGCGAGGGCTGGGCGGGATTGGCAAGCCGCGGAGCAGAACTGATCGCCTGGCCCACTCAATCGCCGCAGACCTCGCAACCGGCGTCCCGAGCGAGGGATCACCGCTGCTACATTGTCTCCAGCACTTGGCGGCACAACGCCTCAGTCTTTGAGCCGACGGGAAAGATCGCCGCTCAGATCAGGCCACCGCAGAACGTCCTGATCCACGAATTGGACCTCAGTTACGCTCTGCTACCGTGGAGCTCGAAACTGCAAAACGGAGAAGCCCTCCGGAAAGTCCATGGCGACAAGGTTGGCTTCCGCTACTACGAAGACGAGGATTGCGGTATTTTTTGGTCGAATGATCCCAAGACAACGATCGGCCAGATGGTGCGTTCAATTGGCGTGCTGGAACTCGAGGAGGAAATGGCGCGTGTGCGGCAGTTTTATCGCGCCGCAGGGGTACGGATATAAATGAATAGCTCTCAGCCATCTTGCCTTGTTCAGAGTGTGTGCTCGAAAGTCAGCGCAGCGAGCTTCGCCCTTGCTCTGCTGTGGGCGAATCCCAGTCCAGCGGCGGTTACGCCTCCTCGAAATCTCGCGCCCGAGGCCCAAGGCTCGGCGTTTGAGGAATATCAAGGCATGAGAGCAGCGATGGCAAACGACGGACGTATGGATACGCGGTGGTCGGGGATTCCCGGTCATAACGTCGGCGGCTGGTTCCAATTGGAATGGGCCCAACCGGTACGCGTGGGTGAGGTAGTTGTCTTCCAGCACGACCGTTACGTGAAAGAAATGGATCTCCAGGTTTGGGATTTAACCAATGAGGTCTGGGTGACGATCGAGCACTTGGGCAGCGCAGACCGCCGGTTGCCGAAGGTTGTTGTGTGCCGGTTCCCGTCTCGCCAGACCAAACGGGTGCGCCTGGCCAACATCACCAACGGCCCGAGCTTTAGTGAGGTCCAGGTCTTCGAAGAGCCGTTCTCACAACCACCGGCGGTGAATCTTGCTTCAGACGCGGACGGCCATTTCATTGGTATGGTTTGTGATCCCTGGGGAAGCGAGCCCTTGGCTGGGATGGAAATGGGGCTTTCGGGCCAGGCCAAATCCGGACCTTGGCAGGCGACCACGCACAGCGACGACCACGGCCTTTTTTTCGTCCCTATGCCGCTAGGTCTCAGTGCGCCCATCACCGTTTGCGCGCGCGCGACGAGCCCGGCAAAGGCCTCCGAGACAAAAGTGCAGTTTGCCGCTGCCTCGTTCCAATACGGTTTGACGCCTGCCAATTTGCGTCACTCCAAGATTAAACTGGAGGAAGAGTGGCGTTTTGCCCCCGATCCGCCCGCGGGCTTTTGGGAACCGGAATTCAAAGACCGAGAGTGGGCCGTGGTTCATGTGCCAGCGCACTTCGAGATGCAAGGATTCCGCTCGCGCGAAGGGATAGGCGGCTATCGGAAACGATTCAAAGCGCCTGCGGGCAAGGGACCGCTCAAACTGCTCTTTGAGGGCGTTTACAGTGGCGCAGAGGTATGGGTGAATGGCCGACGGCTAGCCTATCATGAAGGCGGTGCTTTGCCTTTCGAGGTGGACATTACTGACGCCGTCCATTCTAGCGACAATCTTCTGGCGGTGCGCGTCACCCAGCACACCGTGGTGAGCGATCGGCTGGATAAGATGAGTGAGTATGCCGATTTCCCTCTCGCCGGGATCATGCGTCCGGTCTATTTGTTTCGAGTTCCATCCATTCATATCGGGGGTCTCGCGCTCTCCACCGCTTTCGATACCGCCTATCGCGACGCGAAACTCTCAGCACGCGTGGCGGTGCTTAATGAGTCCTCGGAGCCGCTGGCGCTCGGAACAATGGAGTTCCGACTCACCGACTCGGACGGCAAACCGGTGCCGTTGGCCGGCCAGGCGCCGTCGATTGAAGCCGGCCCATGGCAACGAGGGGACGCCCAAGTGGTTTTGGATGTCAGCCAGCCGCGGCATTGGGAAGCCGAGCATCCGTCATGCTACATCCTAGAGACGCTCCTCAAGTCGAAAGGTCGGGTGCTGGACCGTGTCACGCAACGGATCGGCTTTCGCCAGACCGAAATAGCTAACGGCCAATTGCTCATCAACGGCCGCCCGGTGAAGATCCGCGGCACCTGCCACCATGACTCGGACCCGCTCCTTGGGCGAGCTGTCACGGCCGATCTCGAGCGGCGGGATCTCGAACTGATGAAGGACGCAAATCTCAACTCCTTGCGCACCTCGCATTACCCGCCTCTACCGGAGCTGTTGGATATAGCGGATGAACTCGGCATCTATGTCGAAGACGAAGGTTCCTTCTGTTGGGTGGCGGCGGCAACTGCGGACGATTTGAACCTCACGCCGCGCATCATGCAGTTGAACGCGGAGTTGCTGGCCCGAGACCGCAACCATCCAAGTGTCTTTATGTGGTCGCTGTGCAACGAAAGCGACGTCGGATATGGGTTTGAGCGCAGCCATGAATGGATGCGGCGGGCCGACCCCACCCGACCCGACGGCGGCAGCTATGATCGCGGCTCGCTCGAACTGCAGGCTCGGCACAACCCCATCACCATCGAAGGCATCGCGGACACGGAGAAGGTGAACAAGCCGGTTCTATGGGATGAATGCTGGTGCATCTATCAAGGGATCTTTGGGGATGTCGCCGAGCTGTGGTTGGATCCTGGAATCCGCGATTATTATGCCGAGCCCCTCCCTGCCATCTATGAGAGGATGATGCGCAGTAGAAACATCGCTGGAACGCAAATTTGGGCGTGGTCAGACGATATCTTTTGCGTTCCCAACCGCGGGCTTGAGTACGGGCGCGGAACTACGCGCAGTCACTTCATCGAGAATCAATATCGAATGCCGGGACGAGGATTGGTCGGCGATGCGCCTTGGGGCGTTGTCGATGGTTGGAGACGCAAGAAGCCGGAATTCTGGATCACCAAAAAGCTGCACTCCCCCGTGAAGCTCAAGGACGGTCCTATTGCGCTCCCGGCGGCCGGGGAGACTGTCCGGCTGCCGGTTGACAACCAGTACGACTTCACCGACCTGTCCGAATTGCGCTTGGAGTGGCAAATCGGCGGCCAGCATGGCCTAGCACAGGCGACCGGGCGTCCACATCAGACTGGAGAAGTGCAAATCAAACCCAGCCAGCCCCCGTTGGCAGGACAGGCGCTAGACCTTAAGATCCGGGATCGCCACGGCCGGCTGGTGGATGCCTATGAACTTCCTTTTGCTAAGGCTTCCGAGCGAATGCCGGACCTTCGCGGCCCGGCGCTGGAGCCCTTGAGGATAGTCCACGAAGACGTCCTTGCGGGTCCAGGTACACGCGTCTTAGGCGGCGATTTCGACCTCGTTTTCGACGAGGCCAGCGGCGGGTTGCGGCGGGGGGTTGCCTTTGGCCAAGCCGTGCTGCTGGAGCTGCCGAGAGTGCATATCCTGCCTGCAGCCGACCCGCTGCATTCGTTGCCTGATCCGTTGAGCTGGCGTTTGCGGAAGCTCGACGTCCGGATGGAGGGCTCGAATGTACGGGTCAAGTTGGAGGGATCATACGAACATCTGGAGGGCGGCTACGACCTGCTCATTACGCCCCAAGGCATATTGACCATCCAGGGTGCCTTCAAATATTCCGGCGACAAGCTGCTGGCACGGGAAGTGGGGATGGTGCTTTCGACACCGCGCGATTGCGACTGCCTGCGCTGGCAGCGCCGAGCCGAGTGGAGCGTGTATCCCCCGGACCACATCGGCCGGCCTCTGGGAGAAACCCGAGCATTTGCAGCGCATGCCGACCAGTTGCCGCCGGCCTGGCCGTGGGCGTTGGATAACTCGCCAATGGGCTGCAACGATTTTCGCAGTACCAAGCGCCACGTTTGCTGGGCTTCTCTCTCCTATCCGTGCGGCCCGGGTATTTGGGTCGAATCAGATGGCGCGCAACACACGAGAGCCGAAGTGCAGCCCGATCGGATTGCGTTTCACATTAACGACTGGTTCGGCGGCACGCACAGCGGATTCTGGGAATGGACCAGCAACTACGGGGAAGGCAAGACGCTTTCCCCAGGAGACACAATTAAGTCCGTCCTGCGCCTCCGTTTGGCACAAATGACCGGCAAGAGTGAACCTAAGCGCCTGAAACGATAACCTTTATGAGAAGTGTAAACTGCGTTGACCGCAAAGTGGGGCAGGCGTCCAGTGTGCTGTCTCGGAATTACCTGTACACCTGCGTGCCAAAGCGGCAGAGGACAGCCGCACTCCAAGACGCTGACGCGCGCACCAATGCCTTGAAATTCGCGAAGCGTCTTGGAGTGCGGCTGTCCTCTGCCGCTTTCTGGTCCGCACTGAAGGTAATGGTGAGAAACTACACGAGCCTGCTCTCCCCTTCACGCCCGGGCAGGCTAGGCACCTGTGCTTTCCTGCTCTCTATCTTGCTCATCAGCGGCGCGCAGGAGTTGACCGTTCGCGTCGATCACGCTGACGCCCAGTATCAGGCCGGGCAGACAGCAACGTTTTCAGTTTCGCTTTCAGGCGGGGATTGGGCCGGCGTTTCCAATGCGGACTATGTGCTCAAGAAGGGCGGCTACACGGAAATTGCGCGCGGCACCGTTGCGTTGCCGAACGGAACGTTCCAAGGTTCGCTGAGCGAACCCGGCACGCTGCTCGCGGAGGTGAAGGCGAAAGTGGCGGGAAAGGACGTCCGTGGGCTGGCTGGGGCGGCATTTTCGCCCGAAGCCATCCAACGTTCGGCACCACGCCCGGATGACTTTGATGATTTCTGGGCCGCAAAGATCAAGGAACTGAATGCCGGGCCGATCAATCCAGTGCTGGAACCCGGCCCGTCGGTGAAGCCTGAGGTGGATTATTTCAAGGTCGAGATGGATGGCTTCCGCGGCACGAAGATTCATGGTCAGCTCGTTCGGCCAAAACGCGAGGGGAAATTCCCTGCGCTGCTCATCGTGCAGTGGGCTGGTGTCTATGGGCTGGACAAGTGGTGGGCAACTCTGCCTGCAGTCGAGGGTTTTCTCGTGTTGAACATCTCGGCCCACGACCTGCCGATTGAAAACGGGCCGGAGTTCTACAAGGCCCAGTCTGACGGCCCGTTGAAGAACTACACAGCCATCGGCAAGGACGACCGAGAGAAGAACTACTTTCTGCGCATGTACCTTTCCGCCTATCGGGCTGCCGACTATCTGACGCAGCGCTCTGACTGGGACGGGCACAATCTGGCGGTGACCGGGACGAGCCAGGGCGGACTGCAAACGATTATGATGGCTGGACTTCATCCCAAGGTGACCGCTGCGATGGCGAACGTTCCCGCCGGCTGCGATCAGTCCGGCATCCTGGTTGGCAACGCCTGCGGTTGGCCCGCGTTAGCCATGTGGTTAAAAGGCGGGGAACAGAAACGCGTGCTCGAAGTCGGGCGTTATTTCGACTGCATGAATTTTGCCCCGAATATCAAATGCCCAGTGCTGGTGAGCGTCGGTATGATCGATGAGACCTGCCCGCCCTCCGGCATCTTCTCAACCGTGAATCAGACGAAGGGGCCGCGAGAATACGTCGTCCTCCCGCTGAGCGATCACCAGGGCAAGAACAACTCCCAGAAACCAATGATGGACCGCATGTCGGCCTGGAGACAGGCGATTCTCAAAGGCCAACCTCTGCCGCCACCCCGATAAGGTGAGGCGCCCGACCCGGGCATGTCGTGCCCCGCACGAAATGCCCACCCCCGAAGCGCCGGCAGGTAGACGAGGTCCGTTAGGACCTTGGCCCAGCAGTCCAATCATCCAGAGCGCGCTCGGGAATGCAGATGAAGCCTTCCTGCTCGTCGTCGTCCTCGGCTCATCGGGATTCCTCGATTGCGAACACGAGGACGACGACGAGAACGAACCCAGTCCGACATCCAGCGAACACGCCCTAAGCACACCGGGCGTATCAGATCACAGCCGCAGAATCTCAGCAGCCGACTTTCTGAGCAATGTGCGGGTAGGCAGATAAGCGGCGATTGCGCCAGCGAGGATGCTGATGGCTAGTGTCGCTAGGAACGTCAGATAGGGCATCGTGAACGTCGTGGCGAGCTCCATGAGCGCCGAGGCCTCAAGGACAAATAGCCAGGCAAGCGTGAAGCCGATCGCGCCACCAGCGACGCCGGACGCAAGCGTCAGGACCACGGCTTCGCCGAGGAACAAGCGGAAGAGCTGTTTGCGGCGCAAGCCGAGGGCCTTTAGCACGCCGATTTCGCGGCGGCGTTCGAGGACAGTGCTGGCCATGGATGCGATCAGGGCAAACACGGCAATCACGATGGCGACGGCCAGGAGCAGGCCGAAGAAGACCTGAGTGGCCCAATAGAGAATGCGGGCCTCATCTTTTTGCTCGGCGGTGCACTGGACGCCAAAACGGTAACGGACGTCAAACTCCTCGCGGATGCGTCGAGCGACCGCCTTTTGCGCCGCAGGGTCACCCTTTGCCTTTATGAAATAGAGGGCCTGGAAGGCATCGGCGGGAGCGGAGCGAGTCATCTGCCTGAAGTTGTCGAGAGAGACCAGTAGACCCGAACCGACGGCATGCGCAACCCGGCCACGGAAGTTCTCCAGCCCCGGCATGGAACTGGAGATAGCGGCGACGCGGAAGCGGGCGTCGCTCCGTTCCGAGCCGAGACGAAACGAAAGCTGCACCTGGTCGCCGACGGAGACATCAAGGAATTGGGAGGCTGAGAGGCTCAAGATCAACGAGGGGACAGGGTTGGTGCCCGGCGAGGTGGTTCCGCGGCTGACGACGTGTTCGGCGAGTATTGAGATGGCACCCGGTGTTCCACCTTCGCACACGATTTGGTTAGTGTAGAGCACCTTCGCCAGGTCGGTGTCCACCCCGAAAGGAACGACCCATAGCTGTTTCATCCCCACGAGGTCGCCAACCACCACGTCGTAGGCGATGCCGAGGTCAGAGCGGCTGTGGAGAAACTTGACCTCGGAGACGGCGCTGACCCCGTCGAGCCGGGCCAGGTCCGCCTTCAGTGATTCGGAACTGTGCGCTGAATGGATGCGGAGGTCGGCTCCGTGCGTATGTTCGACCAGGGCAAGAGCCGTTCGACTGCACAGGGCAACGAGGCTTGCGATGAAGATAACGAGGGCGACCGAAAGGGTGAACAAGAGGGCGGTAGTGGTATGGCGCCGCCGGTGTCGCTCCAGATTGCGTCCAACCAGTTCGGCAATGGGTCCGAAAGCCCCAGCCAGGATGAACAGGAGGATGCGCTGGAGGAATGGGAGGACGCCCACCATAGCCAGCGTAAAGCCCAGGAGGATCGATACCAGGAGACAGAGGACCACTGAGCCGATGAGAGATGGATTGCCCGATAGCAACGCGTTGGGCAGTACGAAGAAGACCAGCCCCGAGAGTGCAGAAAGCACGAACCCAGCAAGAACGAGTGGGCGGTTGACCTGGCCTTCGCTGAGTGGCCGGGGAGGTATCTGGCCGCGGCGCAGCGGGTCGAGGGCATCAACGATCCGCCAGCGCGTGGCGCGTAGCGCGGGGATGAGCGCGCTGCCGATTGAAAGAAGCACGCCGCCGACCAGAGTGAGCCAAAGTGTGGCGGGGCTGATTTCCAGGGTGATGACCGCCGCCTTGGCGCCCATGGCGAGGCCCACGAGCGCGACGATCAATTTGGCGAACAGGGCGCCGGCGAATACCCCGGGAGCAACCCCAAAGCAGCAGAGGAGGACGGATTCACTCAGGACCAGCCGGAAGATGTCGCGGCGTTTGGCGCCGAGCGTGCGAAGGATGGCGTATTCGCGGATGCGCTCCTCGACTGACATCGAGATGAGGGAATAAATCAGCAGCCCCGTAATCGTCAGCGCCAGGAGGGCGAAGACCCCAAAGACGGCGCGCAGCGGCGAGGTGAAATCCTGGAAGGTAGTGATGGCAGCGGCTTTGGGGAGCCGGACGTCGAACGCCATGCCGAGATCGGCCGCGATAGCGGCACCGGCATCCTTGAGCCGGAGCACGCTGCTGTGGAGGTCTCGGGCATCATAGTAAGAGCGCGGATTGCGGAAGGCGCCAGCGAGCAGATGAACGCGAGCGGGTTCGCTCAGGATTTCGCGAGCGACAGCCAGGTTGACGACGACATAATCCCGGATCTGCTGCGGGAGCATGAGCTGCCGGTGCAGCACGGTTTCGACAGGCAAGTAGAGTTCAGAGGAGGTGCTAGGCGAACGCACCGAGAGCCTGGTCCCGGCTTTGGCCTTGAGTTTTTCAGCGAGCGGCTTGGAGATAGCGCAGGTCTGAGCGCCGAGAGAGGGCTCGGGGACAACGCCGGAGATGTCGAGCTCGCGTTCACGCTGGGGATCGATGCCAATCAGCACGGCGTAATGCTCTTCGCTACGAAGGTTTACCTGCACGATACCGAGCAGACGCGGTGAAAGCCCGCGGAGGTGGGAATTGCGTTCGAGTCGGGAGCTGACTTCTGCGGGATCAAAGGGCTGGGCATTCAGGAAATCGCCGCCCGGACGGGAAACGATGATGTCGGCCTTGCCAGCCTGGAGTGCGACCAGGTCGATGTAAGACATGGAGACCGAGTCGAGCCCGATCTGGATAGCGGTAAGGAGACCGATGGTGAGGAAGATACCGAGGGCGCCGATGATAGTGCGGGTGCGGCGGCGGCGGAGATTACGCAGGACGTAGAGGAGCCAGGCGTTCATGAGGCGCGGGAATCGTGCTCCACACACCCATCGCGGAGCTTGATAATGCGGGAGCTAGCTTCGGCTACCATTGGATCGTGAGTAGCAACCAACAAAGTGACTTTCTCACGCTGATTTAGGTCCCGGAGCAGCGCCATAATCCCCTGCCCTGTGACACTATCAAGGTCGCCGGTTGGTTCATCCAACAGGACCAGGGCGGGTTGGTTGGCCAGGGCGCGGGCAATGGAGACGCGCTGCTGTTCACCTCCGGAGAGTTCCGCAGGTTTGTGGTCGGCGCGGTCTTTAAGGCCAACTCTCTCCAGCAGCAACAGCGAGCGTTCGCGGCGCTCGCGGCGATCGGCCCCCTTGAACTGCATGGGCAGCTCGACATTTTCGCGGGCGGACAGAGTCGGAAGCAGGTTGTAGAACTGGAAGACGACACCGATCCGGTCGCGTCGGAGGTCAGCTAGTTGGTCTTCGGAGAGTTTCTCCAGGGCAACATCGTCAACGCAGAGCGTGCCACGGGAGGGCGTATCGATCGCGCCAATGAGATTGAGCAGGGTTGTCTTGCCGCAGCCTGACGGCCCCATGAAGGCAACAAATTCACCCTTTTGAATCGTCAGGTCCACCCCCCGCAAGGCCCCGACGGCGGTTGTTCCAAGCAGATAGCTCTTGTGCAGGTTCTGGGCCTGTACGGCAATGGCGTTCATATATGAATTGTGATGCGCGGCAGAAGAAAGGAAAGGGGAAAGTCGGCAGTTGACGGCAGGGGCAAAATGGAGGACACAGGAGCCGCAATTAGCGTTGTGATTTTATGGGCGACTCAGAATTTGCATCACTGACCTCAAGGCGCGGACCGGCAGGTTCGCCAATTAACCTAAAGCTAGTAAGCACCGGGTCTGGCTCTGGGGCAGCCGCCCTCGATCGACGCAAGTTTCTTGGTTTGGCGGCCCGGGGTTCGGTTGGCGCGATGTTGGCCTGGACCCCGAGCCTATTCGCTACCCCGACAATAATGGATTGGGATCCCCAGCAGCCCTTCCGCACTCTGGGCAGGCCCTTGAAGGTCCAGCCAATCTTCATGTATGCGTTGCCATCGAGGAAGGAACAGTCGTCGTGGCGCTCCTGGGGCGGCGTTCAAACGGAGGCAGCGGTAAATGAAGAAGTGGCGCGGATCACCGGCGAACTCACGCGTATGGCTACCAAGGCGGAGTTCCGCCTTGAAGTGCTCCCGGTCGCCAAGGTCACCTCTTCGGAAGCGGCGGACGCGGTGGCCAAGCAGGACCATGACGTCACGCTCCTTTATGCCTGCACTGGCAGCGGCAGTCTGCTGCGGGCCTGCCTTGGCGGCAAGTCCCACGCGCTGATTTTCCTCCGTGCGCAAAGCGGACCAGTTTATTACTGGTACGAAGCGCTCAGCACGCAATACCTGCAAAAGGACGGCGTTGGAATCGTGGCTGCCAGCGACTCGAATCACCGCATTGCCCACGTGGATGACGTCGTGGTGGACGACTGCGCGGAGTTGCTGTGGCGGCTGCGAGCACTTGCTGCGCTGAAGAACTTCTTGGGGACGCGCATCGTGGCCCTGGGCGGCCCTTGGGGGAAATACGCGCCTGACGCGCCGCAGAAGGCGAAAGAACGGTTCCAGCTTGAGGTTGTTGATGTGAGCTACGAGACCTTTGCCCCGCGGCTGCGGCAGGCGCGGGCGGACCGGGCTCTGGTCTCGGCTGCCGAGAAGGCGACAAGGCGTTATCTTGCGCTGCCCAAGACGAAACTCCTAACCAACCGGGAAGCGGTCGTGAATGCCTTTGTGCTCTACCAGGTCTTCAAGGACATGATGTCTGAGCATGACGCCACGGCCTTCACGGTAAAGAGTTGCATGGGGACCATTATACCGATGTCCGAGACGACCGCCTGCCTGCCTTTGGAATTGCTCAATGACGAGGGTCTCATTGCGTTCTGCGAGTCCGACTTTGTGATCATCCCGGCAGGGCTGCTCCTGCGCCACATCGCCGCCAGGCCGGTCTTTCTGCACAACTCGACGTTCCCGCACGCCCGCACCGTGACTTGCGCGCATTGCACCTCCCCACGACGAATGGACGGACGGAAGTATGCTCCGGCGGAGATCATGACCCACTACGAGTCCGATTACGGCGCCGCACCAAAAGTAACGATGCCCATTGGACAGCAAGTGTCCTTCATTGATCCGGAGTACAGCTCGACGCGCTGGCTGGGTTTCAAAGGTATCGTTAAGGCCAATCCGTTCTACCAGATCTGCCGATCGCAGCAAGACGTGGAGATCCGAGGCGACTGGCAAAAGCTGCGGAGCGAAACGCGCGACTCGCATTGGGTAATGGTCTATGGCGATTACCTGCGGGAAATCGGCTTTGCGGCGCGCAAGCTCGGCCTGGAATGGGCGAATGTTTCAGATCATGCATAGGCTGGCTCGCATGAACTCTCAACCATGCGAATAGCCCTGCTCATGGTGCTCACCACGGCTGCAGTCGCCTTCCTCGCGCCTGCTACCGCCGCTGTGGACGCGAGGTATTTTCGCTCCGATGCCGGAGTTGCACGCGCGACAGGTTCCTTGCCTGGAAATTTCGATTCGCCTGACAGCCTGTGCTGGCGAGTCCCGCTCGATCCGGGACGCTCGACACCCATCTTACACAGCGGGAAGCTCTTTCTGACTACTTATCGCGCCGAATCCAAAGAGCTGGCGACGGTTGCGCTTGATGAGACGAGCGGACGATTGCTTTGGCGAACCCCGCTTCTGCCTGAGCGGGTCGAACAGACCCACCCGATTGGAAGCCCAGCGACCGCGACGGCTGCCCGTGAGGGCCAGCGCGTATTCGCGTTCTTCGGCAGTGCAGGTCTGTTTTGCTACGCCCTGGATGGGCACAAGCTGTGGGAACAACGCATGGGACCATTCCAGGACGAGTATGGCGCCGGCAGTTCGCCGATCGTCTTCGAGGGCAAAGTCATTCTTAACCAGGACCATGATATTGATAGCTTCGTGGCGGCCTTTGATTGCGTCACAGGACGGCTTCTCTGGAAGGCCCCGCGGCCTGACGCCGTTCGGAGTTATTCAACACCGGTCGTGTGGACACAGGACGGCCGACCCGAAATCCTCGTCGCCGGTGCTTTGCAACTCAGCGCCTACGATCCGAGCACCAGTGAGCGTCTGTGGTGGGTAAACGGACTAGCGCGAATCGTGATCCCCACACCTGTTACCTCCGGCCCAATAATCTACATGGCCTCCTGGGCCCCGGGTGGCGATTCCGGAAAGCGGCTCGCGCTCGATCCCTGGGCCACGGCCCTGTCCAAGTGGGACAAGAACCACGATGGCAAACTCGCAAAGGATGAGATCGATGATCGGGAGGTGCTAGATCGGTTTAACCGAATAGACCTGAATCAGGACGGGCTGCTCGACCAGCAGGAGTGGGAACACCACGCGGTGTTCTTCCGCCGTGCGCAGAACGCGGCGCTGGCGATCAAGCCCACCGGGCGCGGAGAATTAGGGGAGAGCGCCGTGATCTGGAAACACGGCCGTGGTGTGCCTTACGTGGCCTCTCCCGTATTAGACCACGGCATCTTCTGGATGGTCAAAGACGGTGGAATTGTCACCAAGCTGGACGCCGTCAACGGACGCCTGTTGCAGGAGGAGCGGGTGGCAGGCTTGGGCAATTACTACGCCTCGCCAGTTTCGGGTGATGGCAAAGTGTATTTCGCCAGCGAAGCAGGCACGGTCAGCGTAGTCGCCGCTGAGTCGGACTGGCGGATCATCTCTTCCCACGATTTCCACGAGAAGGTTTACGCCACACCGGCGCTCGATCGCGATCGGCTCTACCTGCGCACCGAAAAGGCTTTGTACTGCTTCCGGGGGATTCGACCGTAGTCAGCGCACGCAGGTCAGCCAAAGCAAAGCACGCGCCCGCCTTCGAGGGTGATGATGACTTTGCCCTCGCGATTGACGGCGAGCCCCCAAGGAACCGGAGCCGCCGGCAGAGCCTGTTTCCA
>Ga0073936_10000776_pt1 | contig 50126 bp, 36 predicted proteins | sample AliMusrvi5mmetaG_FD_87041 | JGI IMG/M metagenome (GOLD analysis project Ga0073936, IMG submission 87041) | Freshwater lake bacterial and archeal communities from Alinen Mustajarvi, Finland, to study Microbial Dark Matter (Phase II) - Alinen... | ecosystem: Environmental > Aquatic > Freshwater >...
CCTTCTATGGCCGCCAGCGAAACACGACGCAACCAGCGCCCAGAGGAAAGCACGGCGGGACACTCCTCTGGACGACCGGCATTTCATGGCCAAACCCCATACACCTTCTTGCCGCAAGCCGGACACGCACCCGCCGCCGTGACGCGGTTCTCCCGGATCACATAGCGCTGCCGCACCACGAGCCGCTCACCGCAACCGGCGCAGAACGTCGTCTCGCCATCTGCGACCTCGGCGTTACCCACATAGACGTGCTTGAGCCCCGCCTGCTTTGCAACATCCCGGGCGCGCAGCAATGTTTCGATGGGAGTCGGCGGCAGGTGCGTCATGCGGTACAGCGGGAAGAAACGTGAAAAGTGCAGCGGCATCTCGACGCCCGCTTGGTCTCGCATCCACGCACAGAGTTTGCCGAACAGCTCATCGCTGTCGTTGAGCGTGGGAATCACGAGGTTTGTGATCTCCACGTGTACCCCCATCTCCTTCATCACCAGAACCGTGCGCAGCACCGGCTCCAGCGTGGCCGAGCACACGTCGCGATAGAAAGCATCGCTGAAGGCTTTGATGTCGACGTTCGCGGCATCCACGCAGGGCAGCAGCGCGCGCAACGGCTCTTCACTGATGTAGCCTGCGGTGACCAGCACATTGCGCAACCCCGCTCCGCGCGCGGCCTTGCAGCAATCGAGCGTATACTCGTAGCTCGCGAGAGGTTCGGTGTACGTGTAGGCCACGTGTCGGCAGCCATGTTTCTTCGCCAGCGCAGGCACGTCGGCAGGTTGCAGTTCGAAAGCAGGCACGTCTTCAGGATTCCCCTGAGAAATTTCGGCGTTCTGACAGAACTTGCAGTGGAGGTTGCACCCTGCGGTAGCGACCGACAGGATTGGCTCGCCCGAAAAAAAGTGGAACAGCGGCTTCTTCTCCATGGGATCGACATGCACCGCGCACGGCCTCGCATAGGTCGACGCCACCAGTGCTCCGTCGAGGTTGATCCGGATGCGGCATTCACCGCTGTGCCCCGGCGGAATCCGACACCGCTTGGGGCAGATCGTACACTGAACTCTCTGCGCTGTCTGAGCAGACATAAACCACCCATCCTTTTGTCGCCGATATTATAGCGCTTCCGGCTGAAAATGGGAGAACAAGGAGTTAAGAAATCGCGCGGCTTTCCCCGTCGTCAAACACCTGCTATGCTTTGACGTAATCACCGAGCAGCGACAGACACCCGAACCTCCAGTGCCCAGCAAGGAGCGTCCAATGCCCAACGGAAAGACGGCGACTTTGCGAAGCCCTCATTGCCATGCGAAAGGCAGGAACCCATGACAAGGCTCAGCGCGATTTTGATGACCGCCCTGTTTTTTCAGAGCCTTCCGCGTGCCGCCACCGCCGCCGAGCCGTGGCAGGACGCGGCCGTCTTCGAAATCAACCGGCTACCGATGCGCGCCCAAACATGGCCCTGCCCCGACGTCGACTCCGCAATGGCATCCACTTACGAAAAAGCCCCGGGACTCCTGTGTCTCAACGGCCCTTGGGTTTTCCACTTCTCGCCCGACCCCGCTTCGCGTCCGGCGGAGTTCTTCAAGCTCACTTTCGACGCCTCCTCGTGGAAAACAATTCCGGTGCCCTCCTGCTGGGAACTCCACGGCTACGGCATGCCGCTCTACGTCAATTACACCTATCCGTTCAAAGCCGCCCCCCCAAGCGTCATGGGCGAGCCTCCGAAAGACTTCACGACCTTCGCCGAACGCAACCCCGTCGGCTCCTACCGCACACTGTTCAACGTGCCGTCGGAATGGTCGGACCGCCGCGTCATCCTCCACTTGGGTGGCGTAAGCTCCGCCTACTTCGTCTGGGTGAACGGCGAGCGGGCGGGCTACGCCGAGGACGCCCGCCTGCCTTCGGAATTCGATGTGACTGACCTGGTGAAAAGCGGAAAAAATCTGCTCGCAGTCGAGGTCTACAAGTACAGCGACGGCTCGTATTTGGAGGACCAGGACTTCTGGCGGCTGAGCGGCATTTTCCGCGACGTGTTTGTCTATTCCACACCTGAGGCGGCGCTATGGGACTGTTATGGCCGCGCCGAGCTCGATGCCAGCGGCTCGAACGCCACGCTGACGGCGCAAGTCACGTTGCGTGCGACGCCAAGCATTCCGGCCAAAGGGTTGTCCCTGCGCGTGGAATTGCGCGCCCCCGACGGGCACACCGTAGCGTCGGGCGCTCGCGACCTGCCAATGCTCGCGGCAGGAATCGCGTCTGCCTCGGTTAGCCCGCTCCCTGTCGCAGCCCCGCGCCTCTGGTGTGCCGAGACGCCGGACCTCTACACGCTCCTGTTCATTCTCAAGCAGCAGGGACGCGTTACGGACGTTCGCAAAACCCAGATCGGGTTCCGAAAAGCGGGGCTCATCGACGGCGAATTCACGGTCAACGGCCACAAGATCAAGGTCAAAGGCGTAAACCGCCATGAGTTTGACCCGAACGCCGGGTATGTTCAGAGCCGCGCCCTTATCGAACAGGACGTGCGCATGATGAAACAGGCCAACTTCAACTTCGTCCGCACCGCCCACTACCCCAACGATCCTCGTTTCTACGAAATCTGCGACCGCCTCGGACTCTACGTGATGGACGAAGCCAACGTCGAGAGCCACGGCCTCAGCTACCACAAGAAGGTGCTGCCCGGCGACCTGCCCGAATGGCGCGCACCGACCGTCTCGCGCGGCGAACGCATGGCGCTCCGCGACCGCGGTCACGCTTCTGTCCTCCTGTGGTCGCTCGGCAACGAGGCGGGCTACGGATCGGCCTTTCCTGCGATGCGCGAGGCGATCCGTGCGGCCGACCCTGAGAAGCGGCTCATCCAATACGCCGACATGAACGTGGCGGGCGACATGGACAGCCAAACCTACCCCACACCCGGATGGCTGAGGCTGCATGTGCAAGGCAAGGCGGTCCGCACAGGCGAACACGGGGAACGCGCCCTCTTCGAGCAGCATGGCGTCTATCCGTCCGGCAAACCCTTTCTCATGAACGAATATTGCCATTCCATGGGCAACAGCCTCGGCAATTTCCAGGAGTACTGGGCTCTGATCGAGGCCAACCCCATGCTGATCGGGGGCTTCATCTGGGACTGGGTTGACCAAGGCCTCTGGAAAACACAGCCTGACGGCACACGCATCTTGTCCTATGGCGGCGACCATAGCGATCAGCCCAACAATGGCAACTTCTGTATCAACGGCCTTATCGGCCCTCTGCGCGACCCTCATCCGCACTATTGGCAGGCCGCTAAAACTCATCAGCCGCTCCGCGTCTTTCCAGGTCCGTCGCCCGACAGCGTCTTCGTCACCAACAAACACGAAGTGCTGAATGCCCTTCTTTATCGCATGACGTGGCGCTTGGAACGCGACGGCGCGACCGTCAAAGAAGGTACAGCCGAAATTGATATTCCCGCCAGCGAGGCCCGCGAGATCCGTTTGCCCATCCGCGACCTCCTGTCCACAAACAGCTCCTGTTGCACCTGCCTTTTCGTCGCATTCCATCTCAAAGAACGCACGGCGTGGGCTGACGAGGGTCACCTCGTCGCTTGGGATCAGCTCATCCTCGGAGAACTTCCTGCGCCCGTCGCCCCAGCTCCAGCCGACACTCACCCGCTGACCGTCGCCACCGAGGGCGCCGACATCCGGATCCGCGGCGACGACTGCGACTTCGTCTTCTCCGGCACCACAGGCAACCTCACCCATTGGCAGGTGAAAGGCCGCGAACGGCTCGCCGCACCGCTCGCCCTCAATTTCTGGCGCGTGCCGACCGACAACGATGAGGGTTTTAAGCTGCAAGAGAAGTCCAAGGTCTGGAAGGACGCCTCGGCCAAGGCGACGCTGCGGTCGCTCGCACCGAACCCCGCCAAAACTGGCGAGGTGAATGTCTCGCTTGCCCTGGCCGCAGGAAACAGCACGGCACAGATCACCTACACCTGCTATGCGGATGGCCGACTCGACGTTGCAGCCACGGTGACGTTGAAGCCGGGTGCCGACAGCAAACCGCTGCCCATCGTGCCCAAGATCGGCTTCCAGACCGTGTTTGCCGGCAGCTATCTGACTGTCCGCTGGCTTGGCAAAGGCCCATGCGAGAACTACTGGGACCGCCAAGATGCGGCCTGGCTCGGCATTCACGCGCTGCCGGCAACTGATTTTGTGACGCCCTATGTCCGGCCGCAGGAGAATGCGAACCGCTGCGGTGTCCGATGGATCGAGTTCAAGCGCGCAGACAGCGGTGTACGCGCAACCGCGGACGGCCAGCCACTCATGGCCTCCGCTTGGCCCTACACGCAAGGCGACCTCGCCGCAGCCAAACACACCGCCGAACTGCCGCAGCGCGACCTGCTGACGGTCAATCTCGATCACCTGCAAATGGGGGTCGGCGGAGACAACAGCTGGGGGCTTCCCGTACATGACCCCTATACGATTCCCGGCACCGGCACCTACGCATGGCGCTTCGTATTGAGCCCGTTCTGAGAACGTGCGCTGCGTGCGACGCTCCCGGCCCTTCGCGTTCAGTGCGCAACGTCCTGCACGCCTCTCCGTTATTGACAGCAAGACATCAACAGACTTATGCTGGGACATCATGAGAATGATATTTGCATGCGACTTTCGATGTTTTTCCCGCACACAAAAAACGCGCTCGTGGCTCGACCGATGTCTGAATGCCGGGGCAAGAGTCGGCATCCTATGGGAAAGCGTCACCGCGAACTTCTTAACACGCTGCTTTCCGGTTACGGGATCACTCACAAGCATGTCGCGGACGCGCATCCCGCCGCACTCGCCAGCGAGCACGGCCTGACCCGTTCCTCCGCCGACACCGGCTTCTCGCGCTTCTCCGGCCTTCGCTACGAGAATCCCCTGGCCGACTGAGGCCTTCTAACTAACGATCTAACACCCGGCTCCAGTCATGCCCCGCAACCTCTCCAGAATTCCTCAAGTCGCACTGCTGTTCGAGACCAACGAACAGGCGCACCGCGACATTCTGCGCGGCGTGCTTCGCTACGAGCGTATTCATGGCCCATGGAGCCTGCATGTCGCCGAAGGACGGGCAGGCGAGCAGCGGCTGCTGACCATGAAAACATGGGGCGGCTCCGGCATCATCGGCGTGATCCAGAACGCGGCCTATGCGAACGCGGTGCTGGCGACCGATGTGCCAGCCGTACTGATCGACCCGATGGACGAATCGCGCCTGCCGCCCGGACTTCTCGAGCGCCACAGCGTGCTGGCCTCCGATTTGTACGCAATCGGCGAGCTCGCCGCAGACCACTTCTTGGAGCGCCATTTCACTCAATTCGCTTTCGTCGGCGAGATCCACGACATCAACTGGTCGCGCGAGCGCGGCTCAGCCTTTGCCGCCCGCGTCGCGCGAGCCGGCTTCGCCTGCCACACCTACGGATCACTCTCCCCTCTCGAAAAAGCAGACTGGGGCATCGAGCGCGAACGGCTCTGCGACTGGCTCAAGTCGCTGCCCAAACCGGTAGCCGTGTTCGCCGCCATGGACGTGCGCGGGCGTCAGGTTCTGGACGCCTGCCTCACAGCCGGGCTCGACGTGCCACACGACATAGCCGTGCTGGCTGTGGACAACGACGAACTGATCTGCGACTCCACTACGCCGCCGCTTTCCAGCATCGCGCTCGACACGGAACGGATGGGCTACGAGGCCGCACAGCTCCTCGATCTGGCCATGCGCCGAAAGCGGACGGTCAAGCGTGTGACACGCACGTTTCCGCCGCTTCACGTGGTCACGCGCCGTTCGACGGAGGCGTTCCACATCGACGATCCTGTCGTCGCCCGCGCGCTGGAGTTCATCTGGCTCAACGCCCAGAATCCCATCGGCGTGCCGGAGATCGTGAAGCACGCGGGAGTCTCGCGCCGACTGTTGGAAATGCGCTTCCGCAAAGCGCTCTCCCATACGATCCAAGAGGAGCTTCAGCGCACCCGCCTCAAACGGGTAACCACGTTGCTTGCCGAGACCAACCTTTCGGTCACCGCCATCGCGAAAGCGTGCGGATTTACGAGCAAAAGTTATCTCGGAAGAGTCTTCCATCGCACTTTCCATACGACCATGACCCGCTACCGTTCCGATCGCTGACACGTTACGGAGGCAACTCAAATGAAGATGACGAATGCGTTCATGGCTTCAGTGACGGCCCTTTCTTTGGCGTGTACATTGCGGGTGTCTGCCGAAGAGGGATGGCTTTCTGGCGCGGATTCGTGGGGCGGCAGAAAGTCATTGCCTGCGGTGGTGAATCCGGCGGTGCGCTCGCCGCTACAGAATATGATCTCACTCCGCGGAGAATGGGAATTTGTCACGCAGGGCGTCGCACCGTCGCGTCACCCAGGCTGGCGGGCCTTTTATGCCAAGCCGTGGCCGGGTTCGCGAGCCCTTCAAGTGCCGGGATGCTGGGAGGCTCAGGGCATTGGCCAGCCCGGAATGGGCGATTCGTGGGACTGCAAGTGGGACCATTGCGCCAAGCCGTTGCGCAACATCTATCAGGGCGAAGCGTGGTACCGCAAGGCCGTCGACATCCCCGCTGCGTGGCAAGGCAAGCGCGTCTGGCTCAAAATCGGCGGCGTGCGCTCCCAGGGCTGGTTCTGGGTCAACGGCAAGACGGTCGCCTGGGTGGACAACTATTGCGGCACCTACAAGTACGACATCACCGACCTCGTCCAAGCGGGAACTCAGGCCGTCGTGGTCGCGGCCGTTGACAATACGTTGCCTAGCCGCAAAGGACTTTTCAGCTCAACCCACCGGTTCGGCGGTCTTTACCGCGACGTGGAACTCGAAGCCACAACCGACACACGGATCGACGACGCGTGGGTGCGGGGGGATTTCGACAAACAGGCCGCTGAAGTGCATGCAACGGTCGCATACGCCACGGCGGCGGGAGCGCTTAAGAACCCGCTCTTGAAGGTGAAGATCCAATCGGTAAGCGGCGGTCGGCAAGCGGCCTCAGGCAAGGCGACGATCCTGTTTATCGACGGCAAAACAAGCGCCGATGTCGTTTGCCGGATGAAGCTCGACCCCTTTGAGGCGTGGTCGCCGGAGCACCCTAACCTTTACGTGGCCGAACTGACGTTGTGCGACGGAGACACGCCAATCCACGGCTGGACCGAGCGGTTCGGTGTGCGGAAAATCGAAGCCCGCGGCGACCGCTTTTTTCTAAATAACAAACCGTTTTTTGTGCGCGGTTTCGGGGATGACTTCGTGTATCCGCTGACGCTGGCATCCCCCGCCTCGAAAGAAGAGCATCTCAGGCATCTGAAGACCGCACACGCCGCGGGATTCAACTATGTCCGTCTGCACACACACTGCGAACTTCCAGAATATTTTGAGGCGGCCGATGAAGCGGGCATTATGATCCAACCCGAGCTGCCCTATTATGGCGATTATCCGACCGAGGCGTTCGCGTTCGATCCCATGCGCGACTTGGCCGAACTTTACCAGCACTACCGGCGCTACGTGTCGTTCACCACCTACTGCACGGGCAATGAAGGCCTGCTCGGCAAGCCGCTGGACCGGGACATCTACCGGCTGTGCAAGCGCCTCGACCCGGACCGCCTGATGCTCCACCAGGACGGCAACTACAACGCGGCGGAGAACTCCGATTTCCGCAACGGCCCGGTCAACGTGTGGGAGCCGGGCAGCTTCGCCTGCGATGCGCCTTTCGTCGCGCACGAATACCTGAACCTGTGCGTCAAGCAGGACCCGCGCCTGGATAAGCAGTTCTCGGGCGTCATGCTGCCGCCCGTCACACTGAACCAGCGCGACGCGTGGCTCGCCGCAGCGGGCCTCGACCGGCGCTGGGGCGATGCCTGCCAAGATGCGGCGCACGCGCTGCAGCGCGTCTACCAGAAGCGCGGGGTCGAGGCCGCGCGCATGGACCCGGCCTGCGACGGCTACGACTTCTGGACCATCGTCGACGTGATCGTGGCGCAGGGCAACACCTACAGCGCCCAGGGGCTGTTCAACGCCTTCTGGGAAGAGAAGCGCAACGGTTCGACCGCCGAGGCGTTCCGCCTGTTCAACGGACCCACCGCCCTGCTGCTCAAAACCGACCCCGTGTCGCGCATCGCGGTCGCAGGCGACGCGGTGAAGGCCTCGTTCTGGATCACGCACTACGGGGAGACCCGCCTGGAGATCGCGCGGCTCCGCTGGACGCTGTGCGCCGGCGAGGCCACGCTCGCGCAGGGCGAATGCGCGGGCGGCGATGTCGAACGGGGCAGCACGCGCCGGCTCGCAGAGGCCGTCATCGCGATCCCGGTTGTCGCGAAACCCGTCCATGCCACGCTCGAGGTTGACGCGGTGGAGGGCGGGCGTCCCCGCGAGCCGCTGGCCCGCAACGCGTGGGACTTCTGGGTCTTCCCCAAACGGAACAAACAAGATGGTGTCGGCATCGCCGTCACACCGGCACTCTTGCCCGCGCTTGAAAAACTCTACACGGGGCTGACCGCCTCGGGAACGCCCGGCGCTGAACAGGCGGGCCTTCTGATCTCCCGCGCCGGAGCGCCGGATATCGATGGCGCGTTGGCCGCAGGCAAACGCGTGCTTCTCATCAATGGCACCGAAGGCAAGCCCAATGTGAGTCTCGGCTGGTGGTCCATGGGCAACCAGGTTGGAACGGCCTTTGCCCAGCACCCCGCTCTGGGCGATTTCCCGCACGACGGCTCGCTCTCACCGCTGGAGTTCCGGATTTTGAAGCAGGGGAAAATATTGCCCTTCATCGGCATGCGCCCAGAGGAGATGCTGGTCGTCGGCGAAGGGCTCAACGGCTATTTCCTCTATGCGGGCGAAGCGCGGGCCGGCGCGGGCCGCGCGCTGCTGACGTTCGGATTGGACCTGCTTTCCGGCACGCCTGAAGGCACCTGCCTGCTGGACGGGCTGATCCGCTATGCGCGTTCTGACGCCTTCAATCCCAAGGGCTTTGTGAAGTTGACCTTGGGGACGCAGAACGGCTGGCGAAAGACAATCCGCGCCGGCGACTTCGGACACGACACTCTGCCGCAAGGTGTGAACCAACTCGACGTGGCAAGGGCGCTGAAGGGCAAGAACGAGTTGGCCTGGGAAACGAATCCCGCCCCAGACGATGTCCGGATGAAACCGGAGTATGCGGTCGTGTGGCAGGGCGGCATGGGGTACTTCGCCGAGCCGCAGGGGACATTCGCTCTCTATGTGAACGACGAGAAAGCACTCGACATCCCGCTCATCAGCGAAAAAGATGCGGCGTGGTTCAACGCGGACAAAACGGTGAGCCTGAAATACGTGCGTGACACCGCGACCGCCGAATACGGCACCCTGACGCTGACCTTGCCGTCGACAAAGGTACAGCCGGGCAAACCGCTCCGCCTGAAAGTCGTCGGCAGCGACTCCAACAGCCGCCGCTGGTTCGGCATTTTCCAGATCTTTTGATTGCGGGAAAAACGTGCCTATCGGTTCTCGGCTAACACCGATTTGGCGTGGCGCGCGTACACACCGCGCGGGTCGTTCGCATAAGTCTGCAGCACCGCACGGCCCTTGCCTTCGCAATCGCCAAGACGCACCAGCGCGCGGGCGACATCGATTTCTCGCAGGCACTTGGAGCGCTCGACGTCCGCCGCCGCATTCGCATGTCCGGCCACCTCGGCCATGGTCTCGAGCGTAAAGGCCTGTCCGCGGATGCCGGGCTTGTCCAGCAACGCTGCCAGCGCCGGCGCAGCCGACACGTCACCAAGTTTCTCCAACGCCATCGCCGTGGCGCGGAAATGCGAGAAGGCTGAGTCCGCAGTCAGCGCATTCGCCTTTTTGAGCATTGCGGGAAGCGCCTTCTTCGAGCCGCACCGGCCGAGCGCAATCAGATAGCTGTCGACCCAACTCACGCTGCGGCCGAACTGGCTCATGCCTTTGTAGTTCCAGCCCTGATCCCAGTCGGATGACGCGACCTTCGCGATCAACGTGTCCTCGCCTAACGGATTGCCCATAATGCCGAGCAGATGCGCGTAGTTGAGCTTCGCAACGTCATCTCGGGCCGCACGATAGGCCGACTCCAGCAGCGGCATCGCCCGCACCGGATCGGCCAGCGCCACAGCCACTGATTCGTAGTGATTGGTCAGATCGGCCAGAGCTTTCACCGCCTCGCGGATCACGTCGTCCGACAGCGGATACGAGTCCTTCGCAGTCAGCACCGCCTTGTCGAGGTTCTTGATCTCCACCAGATGCTTCTGCAGCTTCTTGATGTCCACGTTGCGCAGCGTCACGCCGCCCTGAACCGCCATCGCCGCCGCACAGCCCGCCGCATAACCTTCGTTCTGAATGTCGGGCTGCATGCGCAGCACCGGCATGGCGTCGCGGTGCGCGCTCACGCCGAGGCCGATCACCAGCAGGCCGTCGAGCGTCTTGGGAAGCATCGCGCGGTACGGGAAGTTCGCCTCGAAGAAGTGACGCCGGCCGAAGTCCGCCACAAAGAAATTCTCGTGCACCGTGTAGCCGTGCGAATCCAGATCGCTGTGCGACTGCATGACCGTGTCCGGATAGGTGCGCCGGTTGATCACGTCCATCGGCGTCACGTAGAACGCGCCGACCAGCCTCCGGCGCTCGCGGCTGTTGACGTTCTGAGCCTGGTCCCACAGCGAGGCCGGCAGCGACTTGCGCGAGCGCAGCGCGAAGTAGCAGAGATCCCCGGCGTCGGTCTCGTCCACGAAGCCGATGTCGGAGTTCGCGCCGCTGGAGCCCAGCCTGCGCGGCGCGTTGCCCGCGCCCTGAAACGAGATCTCGACGGGATTGTAGTACTCGGTCTCCTCGCCCGCCGCAGCCGCGATATCTGCGTTACCGGTGCCATCGATCACGGCCTGGGTACGGATCACCCCGCGCCGGCCGTCCTGCGTCACCACGATCACGCCCGTGAGCGTATTGCCCTCGCGCACCGCGCCGGTCGCCATGGACCCGTACCACACGTCCGCCCCGGCCGCGCGGCACTGGCGGCGGTACCACTCGGACTTGCCCATGACCTTGACCTTGGCCATCTCTTTTACGCCCGCGTCGATCTCGTCCGTAAACCCGCAGATGTTGCCGTAGTAGTAGCCGCCGATGAGTCCGACAGTCTGCACGCCGCCCATGTGGTAGAGGTACTCGCAGACGATGACCTTCGCGCCCTTGCGCGCCGCCGCGATCGCCGCAGGCGCGCCGCCCGTGCCCGCGCCGACCACCAGCACGTCGCACGCGCCCAACTCCGGCAGCTCCCGCGCCTCGGCGGGCACGTGCGCCGACGAACGCGCGATCGCGCGGACATGGATCTCGCCCGGAATGTCGGCCGCCCGCGTAGCGGTCGCCGCCGCGCCGCCCGCCAGGCGCACGCCCGCCAGCGCGCCGCGCTGCTTCGCCTCTGCGGCAGCCGCCGCGCCCACGCGCTCGCCGAGCGTCATCGCGGCCGCAGGGTCGGCCAGCGCCTGCGCGGCGGCGCGCGACACATCCGCCATCATGCCCAGCACATAGACGTAAGGCACGCCCTTGGGGCGGAAGGGGTCCAGCGCCATGGTCGCGGCGTCGACGCGCGCGTCGGCCAGCGTGGCCTGACCTACCAGCGGGTCGGGCGGCACAAAGAAGAGCCGGTCCGAGGCGTCCAGCACACTCGGAACGAAGGTCATGTCGCGCGCCTTCTGCTCCGCCTCGGCGAAGGCGGCGGGCGACGCGTCCCGCAGCGGAAGACCGAGCGAACACTCGAAGAGCCGACCCTTCGACTTCTCCTTGCCGCCCGTCGCGTCGTAGAGGCCGAGGCACTCGCGCACCGTCATGCCGTCCGCCTTGGGGGCCTCGCCGGCGATCACCCTTCGCGTGAAGGTGTAGGTGCCTGCGGGGAAGGGACGGGCTTCCGCGCCAGCCAGCCGGCAGAACTCCGCCCGCTCCGAGGCATCGATCACAACCTTGGCCGCGACCGCCTGCCGCCCGCTCTTGTTGGCCAAGACCGCGCCCGCCACGCGGCCCTCGGCGTCGCTCAGAGGCTCGGTTGCAAAGCAGCCGGTCAGGAAGGAGACGCCGGCGGCCAGCAGCGCGTCATCGAAGGTCTTCTTCACCTTCATGGGATTGACCTCGTTGACTGTCTGCCGCGCCTGTGCGGGCGCCTGTGCCTGGGTGTTGAGAACCACTTCGCCCAGCAGCATGATGCGGCCGTCCTTCTCACACGTGACGCGCAGGTAGCGGGCCCGCCCGTGCAGCGGCAGGGCGAAGGCCACGGCTTCCTGACCGTTCTCGGCGGGCTTCGACTCCGTCACCTCGGCGATCTTCTGCCACGCCACGTTATCGAGGCTCGCCTCGACCGTGACGCAGCGCGGCGCATTGAACTGGCCCGGGCGGCTGAACGCGATCAGGCGCGACGGGGCGAGCGCCACCTCGGCCTGCAGATTGTAGGCGATGGTCACGCTCTCGTTGAACTGCACGCTGAACTCGCGCGGGTTGTCCCACAGGCCATCCTTGAGCCGGTCCGCGTTGTTGTCCGGCTTCTTGCTCTCGGGCTTCACGCTGTACAAGTAGGTGAAGAGGCTGGACGTGTCGTTCGGCAGCGGCTCCTGACGCGTGAAGAGCGTCTTGCAAAGCTCGGTCTGAGGCACCGCGTCCTCGGCCAGCCGCAGCCGCAGCGTGCCCGCAATATCTTCACCCAAATACGGGCGTGGCGCGGCCAGAAAGACCGACGCGCCGCAGGCTGCGGCCTTCTGCGCGGCCTGCACCGCGCCGCTGCCGCCACCGATCACAAGAACGTCGACCTCCTGCAAAACGGGCAATTCGCGCGGCCCCTCCACCACGGCCGCCGACACGCCCACAATCAAACCCAGAGTCAAACCGCATGCGACACTTGTTTTTTTCACGTCATTGCCTTTATTCGGCCCGCTCATAAACCCGCACGAAATCCACATCCATCGAGGTGCCGGCGATCGCGTCGGTCACAGGCCCGGCCCACTTCACGATGGCCAGGCTGAGCCACACCGGCGCAGGCAGGTGGCAGACCGTGTTCGGCTCGCGGCGGATCTCCTGGCCGTCGAAATGCCAGACCAGCTCCTTCTCGCTCCACTCCAAACCGTAGAGGTGGTACTCATCGGCCAGGAGCTTCCCCGCCATTTTCAGCGTTTTGGATTTGGCCCAGTGCTGTCCCGACCAGTTGTGGATATTCATGTTGATTTCATCGGGGACATGGCCCTCGTTGATATCGATCTCGAACTTGCCGTCCTTCTTCTCCGGGCCCGAGCCTTCGGTCGTCATGATCCAGAACGAGTTGTTCGTGGCGGTCGCCTTGGCGTAACGGTAGCGGCATTCAAAGTAGCCGTACGTGAAGCGCCGCTTGGTCCACAGGCTGGCGGCTGTCCACGCCTGCCCCGCGCGGGCTTCCTTCTTCGCGTTCAGACGCAGCACGCCGTTGCTGACAGAAGCGTTATCGCGCCAGCGGCTACAGAGGATATGCCCACTCGAGCCGTTCTGGAACTCCCACGCCGCATCGACATTCGTCAAGGCTCTGGAAAACTCGTCCTGAAAGGTCAGTCTCCATTTCCCCTCGGGAAGGAGGGATTTCACATCCTCCGCCCTCGACAGGAGTCCGACACACACGCAAAAAGCAGCAAATGTCCTGACCATCGCCCCTCCCCGACCGACCTCGGTGTTTTGAGCGCAAGATAACATAGAGGGCTTCTTGCTTCAAGTGCGAGCCTTGGCAACTCCGCTGTTTCCGGCACCTGCGGTTTTTGCTATAAAGGAAACGGTATTGTTCGTGATAAAAAGGAAAAGGCTCGCCATGGACACTGACTCGCTCATCAACGCTCTCAGCGATTTCAACGAAGACACACGTCGCGCCGCGCTCAAGCAACTGACCACCTCAGCCCGCTTCCCTGAGTTCGGCAAACTTTTCAACATGCACTGCCACTCTTTCTTCTCCTATAATGCCGACGGCTGGTCGCCCTCACGCGTGGCCTTCGAATGCCGCAATCGCGGGCTCTGCGCCGCGGCTCTGTGCGACTTCGACGTGCTCGACGGCTTGGATGAGTTCCTTGAGGCTGGACGGCTGCTGGCGCTGCGCTCCGCCGCACATCTGGAGACGCGCGCCTACGTGCGCGAACTGGCAGAAGTGGATATCAGCTCGCCCGGCGAACCCGGTGTCACCTATATCATGGGCTGCGGGTTTACCGGCATCCCGGCCGCAGGCTCTTCGCAGGCCCAAACGCTTGCGCAGCTTCGCCAAGGCGCGCAGGACCGCAATCTCGCGCTGATCGCCCGCGTTAACGCCACGCTTCCGGACATCGCGATCGACTACGCCCGCGACGTGCAACCGCTCACGCCCAGAGGCGTCGCCACCGAGCGCCACATCATGCGCGCCTACCGTCTCCGGGCGGAAAAAGCGTTTCCCAATCCCACCGTCCGCGCCGCCTTCTGGGCCCCGTTGCTGAAGTGCGACACCGCTGCCTACCCCGCCATTGAGGCCAGCGTGCCGAAGATGGAAGATCTCGTGCGTAACGCGCTCGCGAAGCGCGGCGGAATCGGCTATATCCAGCCCACCGACAAGACGTTCCCGCTCTCCGACGATTTCACTCGCTGGGTGCGCGTCTGTGGCGCGATCCCCACCATCGCGTGGCTCGACGGCACGAGCGGCGGCGAGGCGAATTGCGCTCATCTGCTCGACCTGATGGTCGGCAAAGGCTGCGCCGCGCTGAACATCATTCCTGACCGCAACTGGAATCTGAAGAAGCCCGAGGAGGCTGCCCTCAAGCAGTCAAAGCTCGACGAAGTTGTGAAAGGTTGCATCAAGCGCGACCTGCCGATCAACATCGGCACCGAGATGAACAAGGGCGGACTCCCCTTTGTGGACGACATCACAGGGCCTGTGCTCAGCAACTATGCGGCCGAGTTCACTCAGGGCATGCACATCATGGTCGGGCAGACCCTGCTCGGCGTCTACGCCCATGCGCCGTATCTGGGCGAACGCGCCGAAACAGAGTTCAAGGACCTCAAGAAGCGCAACGCGTTCTTTGCGGCAGTCGGCAAGGTGCCCGCACTGACCACAAAATGCGCAGCCGCGCTCATCGAAGCCGGTTCCGAAAAAGCGTTCTCGCTGCTGGCCGATGCCGCGAAGAAGGCGTAACGGCCGGTCAAATCGTATAAATCATCGGCCATTTCGCATATGGTCTATGGCCTTTCCGACCGGTACGCGAGGGTCTGTCGGAGCGTAGACAAAAACAAGCGCTGAACGGTTTTTGTCAATCGTTCAGCGTCGTTCTTTTATGTGGGGGAAACGGCTGTGTAGCCGTAGGCGTATTTTTTGTTCTGACCCTCGACGCCGCCCTCATCTCAAAAGATCTCCAGGAACCGTAACCCGTCCGTTTCGACGGCGTGTGCATCACACCCGAATCCGTGGCCTTCGGCACAAAAGTCCTGAAGCCGGGCCGCAATAACGTTTTTTCCACATCGTCCTTGTTGCCCTCATACCCCCAGCGTCAGAGCATATACATCATGAGCGAAGCCGCTGGACTTGACCGAACACCTCTCAATGTCCAAACGGCTCTCTGCCAAATCACATGAGGTTGATCATGTCAGAACTCGTTCTCTATAGAAGCAACGACGGAACAGTTAGACTGGACGTCCAGTTCGAACGGGAAACCATTTGACTGGCGCTGAACCAGGTGTCCGCCCTCTTTGGCCGAGATCAATCATTGATCTCACGGCATTTACGAAATATCTATTGGGACGGCGAATTGGATCGAGAGGCAACTGTTGCAAAAAATGCAACAGTTCAAACCGAAGCCGGTCGTTCGGTTTTTCGCGACATCTAATACTACAACCTCGATGCCATTATCTCTGTCGGCTAACGACGGCCTCGGCCGAGGCGCGCAACCGTTTCGTGCTTCAACAGACCGACAGGCTTTGGCTCCCTTTCGTCGCGCCCGGCGGCATGACTGACCGGCTCGTGAATGACCTGTCTCTGGCCTCAACCGATTTCAGAGCCAAACTTTTGAAATAAGTATTCCGCCAGCCGACACCCCGTGTTGCACAGGATTTCGGTCAATATGCTCGCTCTTCTTGCGCTGGACGTTTTCCGCCGCCGATGGTACGGTATCTCTCAACCGGAAAGGACCGGCAATTTGAAAGGGAGAGACATGAAACTGATGTGGGTGACGATGGCGGCGGCGTTGACGACGGGTACGGTGTTTGCGAATCCTCCGAACCCGAAGGTGGAGGGGGACATGTTCGCGGTGAAGAAGGTGGCAGGGACGCCGAATTACGCGAAGCCGCCGGCTGGCGCAGAGGTGCTGTTCGACGGCACGGCGGCCTCGGCCGAGGCGAACTGGGTGGCCGAGAAACCCAAGGAGAAGGGCGGCGTGATCTGGCCCGTCAAGGACGGCGTCTGGATCGATACCGCGACCGACCTGCTCACCAAGAAGGATTACGGCTCTGTCAAGCTGCACCTGGAGTGGCGCGTGCCGAAGGACCGCGTGGCGGCGGGTCAGAGAGGCGCGAACAGCGGCATCATCTTCATGCCGAAGAAGGGCTGGTACGAGGTGCAGATTCTCGAATCACACAACAACCTCACCAACACCTATTCGGACGGCATGGCCGGCGCGGTCTACCAGCGCTCCACGCCCGCGTGCAACCCCGCCCTGCCCAAGGGCGAGTGGCAGAGCTATGACATCACGTTCCTCGCGCCGAAATTCGGCGCGGACGGTTCAGTCGGACGCAAGCCGACGTTCACGGTAGTCTTCAATGGCGTGACTGTGCAGGACGCCGTGGAGATCGACGGCTCGACGCTCAAGCGCACCGCCACGCTGAGCCCGCATCCCACCAAGCAGCCCATCAAACTCCAGTACCACAACGACCCCATCGAATTCCGCAACATCTGGGTTCAAGAGCTGGGCGACTAGTAGCCTGAACAGCTATAAACTTCAGTTCTGTGACAGAATTGCAGGATTTACAGGATTTATTTCGCCGGCCCTTCCTGTAAATCCTGCCAGAAAAGAATCCGGCGCATAAGATTGCGCTTCTGACTCAAATGCTCCCGAGTACGATCTCATATCTGTAACGGCTTATCGTCTTGGAAGAGGCGCGTTGAATCGTTCAACTATCCCCATTACATGCTTGTGAGTCGTTAAGTTAATCAGGGGTGACATGGATAAACAATTGGGGGTCCATATGAACATTCACAAACTCGCACTTCTCACCGTCTGTGCCACCGCAAGCATCACATGGGCGGAGCGAACGGCACCTGCCACGTTCTACGTCGACAGCGCAAAAGGCAACGACATCGCAGTGGGCACGACGGAATCTTCCGCCTGGCAGAGCCTTGAAAAGGTCAACCAGGCAGCGCTGATTCCGGGAGACCAAGTGCTCTTCAAACGCGGCGGCCTGTGGCGCGGTCAGCTCTTGCCGCACAGCGGCTCGAACGGCACGCGCATCGTCTACGGCGCGTACGGCTCCGGCGAGAAACCGATCATACAGGGCTCAGTCGCACGCAACCGGCCGGAAGAGTGGACTGAGGTCAAGCCTGGCGTCTGGGCCACCCGGCCCTTCGAGCCCGAGATCAAAGGCCAGATTCTGGACATGACCGACTCGCAGTGGTCGCCGTCCTTCCAAGAGAGCGCCCAAGGCACGTTGAAACGCGCGATGGAAAATGGCCACTGGTTTAACCGTCTGACCTGCAAAGCCTCGGGCGAGAAACGCCATCAGATTCAAGTCTGGGGTCCCCAGCTGAGCGAACTGGAGCCCTGCCTCGTTCTGCGGCTGCGCGTGCGCTCGACGATCCCGTTCAAGATGGACTCGGTCGAAGCCATGCGTAACAGCCCGCCCTGGACGATCGCCACTCTCGGAGTGTTCGGAAACAAAGTGATCGGCCCTGAGTGGCAGACCGCCGACGTGTTGCTGCTCCAGCGGGAGTCAATGCCATCCGCCTATCTGCACTTCAGCATCGGCGGCATGGTCCCGACGAATGCGGTCTTCGACTTCGAGTCGCTCGGAATTTGGCGCGCCAGCGTCGCGAACTGCGACCCAGTCCTTTTCGATGTCGGCATCTTGATTCTCAACCATGGAGAGAAGTGGGGCGTGAAGAAATGGAAGCTGGAGGACCTCAAGCAGCCTCTCGACTATTGGTACGACGCAGAAGGGAAGCGCGTTTTCGTGGAGAGCGACGCCAACCCCGCCCTTCGTTTCAAGAGCGTAGAGCTGGCGCTCACGCGGCACATCGTGAATGAGGGCGGCACACACGACGTCGCCTACGAGGGTCTCGCCGTCCGCTACGGCGGCGCGCACGGCTTCGGCGGAGGAGGCACCAAGCGCATCACGATCCGAACCTGCGATGTGTATTGGATCGGCGGCGGCCTTCAGTTCTTCCAGCCGAACGGGCACCCCGTGCGCTTCGGCAACGGCATCGAGTTCTGGGGCGGCGCGCAGGACAACCTCGTCGAAAACAACCGCCTGTGGGAGATCTACGATGCGGCGCTCACCAATCAGGGCAACGGCAACACCGACGACGAAATCAACATCACGTACCGCGACAATGTGATCTGGCACGCCGAGTATTCGTTCGAGTACTGGAACCGTCCCTCGACAACGGTCACGCGCAACATCGTGTTCGAGCACAACACTTGCGTAGACGCAGGCTTCGGCTGGGCGCATGCGCAGCGGCCGGACATCAACGGCGGGCACCTCATGTTCTACCACAATCCGGCAGCTACAACGAATGTCGTGGTTCGCAACAACATTTTCGCCTCTTCCAGCGAGGTCTGCATCCGCATGGAGAACGACTGGCGCAAAGGACTGACCCTGGCGAACAATCTTTTCTTTCAGAAAGAGAAACCGATCATGCGCTGGCTCAGCAAGACCTATTACGCACCTGCCGACTTCGCGCGCTACCAGTCAGAGCTCGGTCTTGACGCGAACTCCGTAATGGCAGAACCCCTCTTCATCAATCCCGCCGCGCACGACTATCGACTGCACCCCGCGAGCCCCGGCGCTAAACTGGCCACAGACGGCGGCCCCGTCGGCGCTCGGAGTCAGAATGTGGGGAACGCTCAACGTTGAACGTTTTCTTCCCCTTCACTTCGCATGTTCTTGCAGCCACTTCAGGGCCAGCGGATTGCCTTGCTTCGCCGACCGCCCGATCCACTCCTCAGCCTTGGCGGCATCGGCAGCCACACCTTGGCCGAGCGCATACATGTAACCCAGCCTGAACTGCGACATCGCATGTCCTTGTTCCGCGGCCATCTTGAACCATTTCAGGGCTTCCGCGTAGTCTTGCGCGACACCGCAGCCCCTGTAATAGGCTGTTCCCAGATTGCTCTGCCCATCGTCGTTGCCGCGCTCCGCGGCCTTGCGAAACCAGACAACCGCCTGCGCTTCGTCTTTGGGCATGTCCTCGCCGCGACCGGCCATCACGCCGAGATTCGACATCGCAAAAGCGTCCCCCTGATCCACCGCAAGGAGGAACAGCCGATGGGCTTCGGCGAACGACTGCGCAATGCCTTTGCCCCGATAATAGGCGATGCCGAGCTGGGTCTGACCGTCCACATGTCCCTGTTCCGCTGCCTTGCGATACCAGCGCACGCTCTCCTCATCGTTCTGCGCCACCACATAGCCTTTGTGATACATCAGTCCCAAGGCGAGTTGCGCAGTCACGTCGCCCGCACCCGCCGCACGCTTGAGCCACACGACGCCAGCCTCGGGGTCACGCACAGAGCTGTCCTTCGCAAGAAAAAGCGCCCCCAAACTGGACTGCGCGACAACGTTGCCCTGCTGCGCGGCCTTCTCCATCCAACGCACCGCTTCGGTTTCGTTTTTAGGCACGTCGGTCAAGCCTTTGAGGAAGAGCAGCCCCAGCGCAGATTGAGCCTTAAGGTAACCGCCGTCACCGGACTTGCGCAGCCACGCAAGAGCCTCGGAGCTGTTGCGCGGCATCCCCTCGCCGTAGAGCAGTGAGAAGCCGAGCGCATACTGCGAAGCGGCATCACCGGACTCGGCTTTGGCACGCAACTCGTCCGTCGCAGAGGCCTCAGCTTTCTTCCACGGCCATACTGAGCTCAGCTTGGGTGCATGAAGATGAGCACAGCCACTCATCAACGCAAACGCAACCACACCGACAGAAACCCGCACCCGAAAACAGACTCGCATGATGCCTCCCTCTAAGAATGTCACCATTAAACCTCTTTCGGGGGATGCGGTCAATCCTGTCGAGTCGCCCCTACTCCAGTTTGCCGAACATGATTCGCTCTTTGCGGCTGTCGGAGGTGTCGCCCTGTGTGACGGTCAGGTATACGCTTCCTTCATTTCCCCGGAAGGCCGGATACTGAAAAGATTTATCCGTGACAAACCGGTATTTGCGTTGCCAGTTCACCCCGTCTCGCGACACCTCCACATTGAACACGGACCGATTCACCGTGCCAGGCCCCGTAGCCTCCTGCCATCCCAAGTAGTACAAGCCGCCGAACCGGTCGAACGTAGGTTTCGATGAGGTCCCGCTGCGCACCACGTTCCGGCACTCTCCCGGCGTCCATACCTTTCCATCCTTGCTCTGAGTGAAAGCGTAGTTCCGGGTGCCCCCTTCCTGACGGCAGATCGCAAGCCACGTTCCGTCAGGCAGACGGTTCACCGACGACTCCGTGAGTCGCATCGCAGCGGGCTCGTTGTAGTGACCCACCACTTCGAACGTGTCCAGCCCTTCGTTCAAGACGGCTAGCGCATTCTGTCCGCCCGGATAATTGTTGAGCGCCACATAGGTCTTTCCGTCAAAGACTTTGAACGAGTCGAAAATGTAGAGTCCGAAATCGGTCGGCGCCCGCTTGAGGCCTTGAGCTGCCGCATCGGCGTGAAAGTGTTGCGGCTGCATGTCGAAGGTTCCCGCCGCCGTCTTGATCTTGGCGCGGTAAATCTGATTAGCAAAGGCCATGCGCTCGATGTCAAAGTCGATGAACCACGTCTGCGCCTGCCGCTTTCCCGGCTGTTCGCTGGCGAAATAGCACCGCAGCGTGTTCGCGTCCTTCTGCAGAATGCGCGGCACGAAACACGCGCCTGCGGGAAGCGACTCGTTCCCGAAGACCTGTTCGCCGCGCGCGAAGGGAATCACCCGTTCGACGACCAGCGTGCCGAGGTTCACCACCGACAGCGCACAATAGATCTCGGGCCACGACGCCGCTTCGCCTGACCGCACGTCGTTCACCTCGGCGACGACGTAGGCGCGGTCGCCGACCAGCGCCATCTCCGCGTCGTGCGCGCCCTTCACCTGAGGCGCGGTCACCGTGACCAGCCCCGCCAGCACGCGGTCGCCCGCCGCCTTCGCGTCCCACGCGGGTGGCAGCGCACTGCGTGTCAGATTCGGGAAGCGCATGGTCTCGGCCTCAAGTTCGATGCGGCCCGCAGTATCGGTCATGCCTGTGAAACCGGGGCCGCCGCCCGCGACATACCCGTCGCTGCGACCGCTCGCGTCTCGGCTGACCCAGAACGCGTAGAGCGCCGCATTGCGCAACGAGAACCGGAACCGAACCGGCTTGCCGCGCAAGGCGGCGAGATCGTCAACTCCAGTCCATGTGACCTCTGCAAGCGTGTGGTCACCGCTGACCGAACGGCAGTTTTCGCGTGTATAGGGGGCCACCACAGCCCCGGTTTCATCCAGAACCTCCGCGTACAGGGCGCCCTGAAGCGCATCCGCATTCACGAAGAGCCTCGACCCCGTGAACGTGACGGGGCGCGTCGTGACGGCGCTCTCGGCGAAGCCTGCCTCCAGCGATGCAAAACCGTCGCGCCGCAGAAAGGCCACACCCGTCGCGCCGCGGTCGTACATGCCGTTTTTCATCCAGTTGGCATTCGTCTTGGAGGTGTCTCCCTGGAACGCGGAATAATAGAACCAAAGCGTGTCGCCGCGCACGCAGCAGAGGTTGCCGAGCGACTGCACATAGCCCCGGTCCCACACGTCGCGCCGCTCTGCCGGAATGTGCGCCCGCCGGTCGGGCCGCGACCAATGGAAGCCGTCGCGGCTGTATGCGAAATTCAACTCGGTGATCTTCGGCACGCCCTGTTTCTCGCACACGTCATTCTCGGGACCGTGGTGGATTTCATAGAAACCCAGCATGATGCTCTCATAGGCCACGGCGTCGAGATTGTAGAGCTGCGGCACGCGCTGGATTACCGGGTCTTTCGGATCGTCGCGGTCCGCCGCCGCCCACACCACCGGCTCATCGGGTTTCCACTTCGCGCCCGCAAGAAAATCATCGCATTCCCAGTAATGACGCGACCGTCCGCGGAAGCCTGAGCGCAGGCTATAGACCCACTTGTTGCGGAACGGGTTGTAGAACATCGTGCTGCGGTCACCGGTCTCACCCGTCACCACGCGGTTGGTCCAGTGGATACCGTCAGGGGAGGTCATGCTGATGCCCGGCATCTGTCCTCCCGGCGGCCGCATGAACAGCTTGTAGCGCTGCATCGGGTCCTTGGCGTCCCAATCCGGCACCACGGTCCACGAATCGGGCGTCAGATCCGGCGGCAACACTTGGTTCGTGCCTGGCTTCACGTCCAGCGAGGGGCGCACCCATTTCAATCCGTCTTGGCTCGTGGCGTAACAGATCGTTCCGATCCAGCCCGCCTCATACCACATTTTGAACACCTTTTCGGCGGGGTCCCACCACACGCCGCCGCTCTTGGGAACCGCCGCGTCGTTTTTTTCGCCATGCAATTCCAGGTCAGTCTCCGGCTTCAACACCGGATTGCCCGCGTATTTTTGGGGTATATGGAACACGCGCGTGAGCGTATTCGTCGCAACCAGGAAATCATCCACAAAGAGCTGCCGTCCGATATCGATGGGGATGACCTTCGGCGGACAGTCGAGATACGGCACGTCCATCGGAGCGGTGTCGTGCGGATCGATGGTCTGCGGCGGCCACTCTTCTGGCAACACGATACCGTTGCACAGCCGCTCACCCTTGTTCCCGCTCCACGCCTGAGCAGCCGACACCAGCGGCTCGGCCTTCGCGAAGCCTACGACCACGACCCACTTGCCCAGACGCAACCGTTCGCCCTTCTTGACCTGTTTCTGGTAGACGCGGGACAAGTCAAATGGCTGAGCACCGAAGAGCTGGAACCTCTCTGGATTGGCGATCCAGACGAAGCCGCGCGACTCCAGCGTCTTCGCCTGCGTGGCTGCACGCGGATGAACCGGTTCGGGTGTCAGCACCGTCAGCATGCCGTCCTCGGTCACCCGCAAGTTGACCGACGCCATACTGCCGCGCAGGAACGGCTTGCCGAGCAGCCATGCCGGACACTCCTTGACCGTGTAGCCGCGATCCGTGAACAACGCCGCCCCTACACGAAGCGTGTCGACATCATTCGTTCCGAAGAAAACCACCGATGCGCCGCGTCCTTCAAGTGCCGCATCGCGCCGCTCCTGCGCCCCCGCCGCACCCGATCCGACCAGTAGCGCCCCCCCCATCAAAACCCGCTGGAACCATCCCTTCACGAGCCCCTCCTCCCGTAACTTTTTAACATGTCATAATATGTCATTAAAGCGGGGGTGTGTCAAGTTGCCGCTCCGCACCCAGCACCGTTAGCCACTCGAAAGGTCAATTTCCATGTTGAACCCCGTCCGTTTTTTTAATATGTTAAAAAATACCAAACAGCGGACGAAACGAGAGGCGGCTGCATGAAGACTCTGACACCGGCTGGCGCGCGCGAAAAACTGAGAAACGGAGATGTGCTTATCGGCATCTTCTGTAAAACGACGGCCCCCGAGTTCGTCGAGATCATCGGCCATGCGGGCTTCGATTTCTGCATTTTGGACATGGAACACGGTCCGATCCAACTCGAAACGCTCCAGAACCTGGTCCGCGCTGCGGAGGTCTCTGGCGTCCTGCCCATCGTGCGCACGCGGAACATGTCCCCCGAGAGTGTTGCACAGCCGCTGGACCTCGGCGCAGCCGGCATCCAAGTGCCGCAGGTCGCTTCTAAAGCCGAGGCTGAGTCAGTCGTGGACGCTGCGAAATTTGCGCCGCTCGGCCACCGCGGTGTCTGCCGCTTCGTGCGTGCCGCCCAGTTTTCAGCAATGGACCGCGCCTCTTACTTCGCTTCGGCAAACCATGCCCTTGTGATTCTCCAGCTTGAAGGCACCCATCTGGGCGAATACGAGAAAATCGCCGACATTCCGGGGGTGGACATTCTCTTCATCGGGCCATACGACCTGTCCCAGGCACTGGGCATCCCCGGCGAGATCGAGCATCCTCGCGTGCTCGATGAGATGCAGAAAATAATCGCCGTCGCCAAGCGCAAGAACAAGACTATCGGCGTGTTTGCGGACTCGCTGACCCAGGCACAGCGCTGGATCAAAGCGGGCGTCCAGTACATTGCCTACTCCGTCGATGTCGGCCTCTTCCACACGGCCTGCCGCGACACCGTCTACGCCATCCGCAAACTGACGAACGCGGGATGACCCGATATTCGCGAGGCCGCCGCCGTACGCAAGAATGCAGTAGTTTCCGTTTGCCTGTCTGTGCTAAAGTACCCATACGCTTGGAGGCGCGGCAGACAGGCGGATGAAAAGGAGCTGACAATGAACAGACGGCAATTTTTGGCGGCATCGGCTGCGGCGGGGGCACTCAATCTGATCGCGGGGTGTGCGACATCGCGCCCGAAGCGCGTTTCCCCCAACGGCAAGGTTGCCCACGCATGTATCGGCGTGGGAGGCATGATGGGGTTCAACGATCTCCAGAACTTTCACTCTCACCCGCGCACCCAGGTTGTCGCGATCTGCGATGTTGACAAGGCCATGCTGGACAAGGCTGCAACCGTCGTCCCCGCCGCGCGCCGCTACACTGACTGGCGCGAAATGCTCGCCAAAGAAGGCGATACGATCGACTCCGTCAGCGCCACCGTGCCGGACCACATGCACGCGCTGATCGCGATGTCGGCCATCCGAGCAGGCAAACACGTCTACTGCCAGAAGCCGCTCTGCCATGACGTGGCCGAATGCCGCGCGCTAGCGCAGGCCGCCAAGCACTCGGGGCTCGTCACCCAGCTTGGCACACAGTTCGCGTCGGGCGCCGGCGACCTCATGGGTGTGCAACTTCTGCGTGCCGGAGTGGTCGGCACCGTCAAGAAAGTAGTCCTCTGCTCCAACCGCCCCGGCGCCATTGACGCCTACCGCCTCATGGGGCCGCGCCCGGCCCAAGGCGAGCCCGCTCCCGCGAATCTGGCGTGGGACCTGTGGCTCGGCACGGCGCCGGTCCGCGACTTCGCGCCCGAGATCTACCACCCATCCAAGTGGCGCGCCTGGCAGGATTTCGGCACGGGCTGGTCGGGCGACATCGGCTGCCACATCTTTGACGCGGTCTGGAAGGGCCTGGAGCTGAAGGCCCCGTTTTCGGTGACCGCCGAGGTGCAGGACTCGTGGAAAGCCTCCCCCGCCCGCCGCGGCGACACCTGGCCGCAGAGCGACCACATCACATGGGTCTTTCCCGGCAGCGGAAAATCGGGCGGCAAGGACTTCACGGTCGAGTGGTTCGACGGTCTGATGTTTCCGCCCGAGGAGGCGCAAGCTCTGTCGAAAGAGGCGGGATTCAGCGAGTACCCTGCCGAGTCTTCGCTGGTCATCGGCACCGAGGGCGCGATGTTGTTGCCGCATCAGGGCGGGCCCGTTTTATTGCCCAAAGCGAAATTTGCAGGCTTCCCGAAGCCCAAGGTTGCTGGAAGAAACCACTATCATCACTTCCTCGACGCCATCCTCGGCGGCGAGATGACAGAGTCGCACTTTGTGCAGACCGGCCCCATGGCCGAAACGATCCTTCTCGGCACAGTCGCTATCCGCGTTCCGAACACGGTTCTTCAGTGGGATTCGGCGCGGCTGCGGATCGCGAATTCCACAGAGGCTAACAGCCTGTTGCGCCGCTCCTACCGCAAAGGCTGGGAAGTCCCCGGCGTGTGAGATTGAATCCACCCGGAACTCCTGTTAAACTTTCTCTTATTAATAACCGGGCAGACCGCCCTAATGGGAGAAAGTTGGAATGAAGAGTCACCAGTTGGGTGTGATCGCGTGCGTCGCGATGGGTGTGTGTCAAATGACCGCTTCTTCTGCCAAAGCAGAGGAGACAAGAACGTTTGCGTTCCAAGACCGGCCGGGACAGACATTGGACGTGCTGTGCGACGGCAAAATTGTCGGGCGTTACATGTATGCGTATGACACCTCGACACCCGACAAAAAGAACGAGACCTACAAGCCTTATCTCCACGTGTTCGACGCCGAAGGCAAAGCCCCCATCACCAAAGGCCCCGGCGGCGAATACACCCATCATCGCGGCATCCTGATCGGATGGATGAAGATCGGCTACAACGGCAAGAGCTATGACCGGTGGCACATGAAGGGCGGCGAGCAGGTTCACCAGAAATTCTCCGCTCAGAAAGCCGATGCGGATCAGGCGACCTTCACGTCCACCGTCAACTGGAACGACGAGGCGGGCAAGCCCATCATTGAAGAGGCTCGCACCATGACCTTCCGCCGCGCGCCCGCACCGGCATATGTGATGATTGACTTCAGCTCGACCATCAAGGCCCCCAACGGAGATATCACCTTGGACGGCGACCCCGAACATGCCGGCATCCAATTCCGTCCCGCCAACGAGGTCGACCGTACGAAGACGGCCTACACATTCCCTGGCGAAAAAGTCGATGCACACAAAGCAAAGGATCTGGCTTGGATCGGCGAAACCTTTTCTTTGAACGGCAAAACCTACAGCGTCGTCGACATGAACCATCCGGGCAACCCGAAGGACACGAAAATCTCGGCCTACCGCAATTACGGCCGCTTCGGCATGTTCCCGACCGCGAAGATCAAGGCCGGCGAATCGGCCACTTTCAACTACCGTTTCCTCGTGGCAGAAGGCGGGATGCCCCCCTCCGCCGTGATCCAGAACATCTGCAACGCGTACACTGGCCAAAGCGCCCCCGCTCCAGCCGCGCTCACCGTCAAACCGGCCGAACAGCCCGCTCCGCCCAAGGCCAAGGAACCCAAAAAAGACGCGAAGAAAACCGGAACCAAGTAACCTGAGAGGAACCAACATGAACCACGCCTTGCAGACCTCGCGCCGCTCGTTTCTCAAGCACTCGGCAGCCCTTTCGGCGCTGACCGCCTTCCCCTTCATCCGTGCTGCGGCCCAGACCGGCGCTGCCACACCCAACGAAAAAGTCAACGTGGCCTGCTGCGGCATCGGCAACCGCGGAGCAGACGTGATCAACGGCCTGAGCTCGACGGGCCTGTGCAACATCGTCGCGCTGTGCGACACTGACATGGGTGCCAAGCACACCGAGAAAATCCTCAAGAAGTTTCCGGATGTGCCGCGCTTTCAGGACTTCCGGCAGATGCTGGACAAGATGGGCAACACGATCGATGCGGTCACCGCAGGCGTGCCGGACTTTTCGCATTTCCCGATTGCGATGATGGCGATGGGCATGGGCAAACACATCTACGTCGAGAAACCCATGGCTCACACCTTTCAGGAAATCGACCTGATGATGAAGGCTGAGAAAAAGAACAAGGTCGCCGCTCAGATGGGGAACCAGGGACACTCGGATGCCAACTATTTTCAGTTCAAAGCGTGGGTCGACGCCGGCGTCATCAAGAACGTGCACAAGATCGTCGCCCACATGAACGGCGCGCGACGCTGGCACAAGTGGAACGGCCACGTCGCGGGCCTGCCTGCGGCGCAGCCGGTTCCAGCCACGCTGGACTGGGACACGTGGCTCTCGCAGGTGCCTTTCCACGACTACAGCAAAGACTACATCAACGGCGACTGGCGCTGCTGGTACGACTTCGGCAACGGCGCTTTGGGCGACTGGGGCGCACATATCCTCGACACCGCCCACCAGTTCCTGAAACTCGGCCTGCCGACCGAGGTCAGCGCCGTGAAAATGGAGGGGCACAACCCCTATGTCTTCCCGATGGCCTCCACCCTCTCCTTTAAATTCGCCGCGCGCGGCGAGAACCTGCCCGCCTGCGAGGTGTTCTGGTACGACGGCGCCAAGAACTTTCCTGAACTGCCTGCGGGCTATGGCAAATCGGTGGCCAGCGATGACATTCCTCCGCCCGGCGGCGGCGCGAAAGTGGCCGACAAACTGAATCCAGGCAAGGAGATCTACTCCGACGATCTGATCTTCAAGGGCGGCTCGCACGGCAGCACGCTGTCGATCATCCCTGAGGCGAAGGCCAAAGAAATGGCAGGCAAGCTGCCTGATGTTCCCAAGAGCCCGTCCAACCACTTCAAGAATTTCCTGCTCGCCTGCAAGGGCCAGGAGAAGTGCCGTTCGGCCTTCGAGGTGGCCGGTCCCCTGAGCCAAGTGCTGGCGCTCGGCGTCCTCGCGCAACGGCTGAACGCCAAACTGACGTTCGACCCAGCGACACAGCAAATCACCAACGACAAAGTCGCCAACGCCCTGCTGATCGGCCCGCCTCCGCGCAAGGGCTGGGAGCAGTACTATAAAGTGTAGGACCGTCCGACCTCCTTGACCGATGACCCCTATGCGTTTGTCACCCAGTAGAGTTGCCGTTGCGGCTATGGTTGTTCTCTGTTTTCTGGCCGCTTGGCAGAGCAGACGCCTAGCTTCCTTCCGGCGGGCGGGCATGCCCGACGCGTACGTCGGGTATACCGCCGATGTGCCGCCGGCGCTCAACTTCGTGATGGCCGGGCTCGGCGGCTTCCGAGGCGTTGTTGCCGAAGTGCTGTGGTTCCGCGTCAACACCCTGCAGGAGGAAGGCCGGTTCCTTGAACTTGTCCAGCTCTCCGACTGGATCACGATGCTCGATCCACACGCCGCCGAAGCCTGGACCTACAACGCGTGGAACCTCGCCTACAACGTCAGCATCATGATGATCCGTCCGGAAGACCGCTTGCGCTGGGTGCAGAACGGCATCGCCCTCCTGCGCGACGAGGGACTGCGTTTCAACCCGCGCGAGGCGCGTCTCTACCGGGAGCTGGCCTGGCTGTACCAGAACAAGGTCGGCGACATTCTCGACAGCGCCCATCTGACCTACAAGCTCGCACTGGCCGAGACGATGGCTCCGCTTGTCCACCCTGACGGCACGGTGAGCGACACGCCGGAGAACCGCACGCGCCTCACCGCGCTCCGCATCGACACCGACCGCATGATCGCCCTTGAGAAACGCTTCGGCCCCCTCGACTGGCGGCTGGCCGAGACACACGCCATCTATTGGGCCAGCCAGGGCGTCGAGTTCGCCACCGGAACCGAACGCCTCCTGTGCCGGCGCGGCGTCTACCAGCCGCTGATCCTCAGCATGATCCGCGGGCGCTTCACCGGCGACCTCGCCCATAAACGGTGGCAGGCCGGCGGCAATCTTGCGGTGGTCATGGCCACAGCCGATTTCATCAGCGAGACGCGCAACGAATTCCCTTCCCAGAATATCACGTTCGTGTATCTTAGATATTTGTCTCTGGCTGTTTCCCTGTTGGCGAAGGACAACCAGGCGGACCACGCACACACACTTTACGAGCGCCTGCTGACGGCGCTTCCCGCAAACATTGCGAAACCGACGTTCGACGACGTCACCAAAGGATGGGAACCCGCCGATGAAAGGCCCCAATAAGACCCCTCTGAAAGAATGGACGGTCGCAGCACTCGCACTCACCGTCAGCCTTGCCTTTTCCGCACAAGACGTCACGGAAGCCCGGCTGCAGCAAGCCTGCGCCTCGCTGCAGCGAGCCCCCTTTGCCGCCGCGGACTTGCAGACTCTGCTGGATGCGTCGCGCCACGCCACCAACAGCCCCGCGCTGCGCAGCCGCGCCATGGCGGCCTACTCGCTGACGCTGCTGATGCAGGGCAACACCAACGCGTTCGGTCATGCCCTCCAGATTCTGCGTGCGACCTATCCTCAAACCGCACCGCTGATCACAGTCAGCCGCGAGGACGGCTATGCCACCTGCGACGCCTGCGCGGGCAGCGGCGTTCAGATGGCGCTCTGCCCCGCCTGCATGGGTTCAGGGAAGTGCAAGCCGTGCGCCGGCACCGGAAAGAAGGACTCTGCCGCGTGTCCAGCCTGTAAAGGCAGGGGTGATTGTGCCATGTGTGCGGGCAAACAGAAAATCGAAACGGCCTGCCCGACCTGCAAGGGCACGCGGCAGGTTTTCAAGCCGAGCGCGAAAATCCGCGACAACTACAACACCCTGCTGACGAACATCGTCTCCATCTGTCAGGAGAATGCGCGCTATTCCGAGCAATTCCATCTGGCGTCCCTGGAAGCTGACAACGCGAAACGCATTGTCCTGTTCCAGAACCTGCTTCAAGAGTTTCCTCACCGGACCGACCTCGGCCCGGCCCTGAAGCTGATGCGGCAGGCGGTCAATGTGCACGAGACCCAAGAGGCGCTCCAGCGCAAACAGCTCGCTCGCGAACAGTCGGAACGCGAGCTGGAAGCGCTCCGCAAACTCCGCGACTCGGACGATCTCAACGGTGCCATCGCCACGTTAGCCACCTATCTGAAGGGGCACCCCAACACGCCCGCGCTAGGGGAACTCCAGGCCTTACTGGATGAACTGACCGCCGCGCGTGACCGCAAGCTGCTGACGAAGAAGATCCTCTATGGGGTCCTCTCTCTGTTCGGAGTCCTGTTTATTTTAACCTGCCTCAGGCCCTTTCTGTTCAAGAAGAAACCCGACCATTTCGGCCCACTGCCGGGCATGGACAAGCTTGATAAATCAAAATACACCGACCCGCTCAGTCTGACTTCCCAAGAAAGCAAAGCGCGCGTCAAGACGAAGACCGTTGAAATCACGCCTTCAGAAGAATGACTGACCTCACGTCAGCGTGCGCGAAGGGCCGTTTCACCGGACAGGAATCGCATAGAGGTTGAACCGCTTGCCGTCTTTCCGATGAAAATAGAGGATTTTTTCGTCCGCACTGAACGCTGTCCCTTCGACAAACGCCCCCAAACCCTCCATGTGCTCAGGTTTGCCAAACGGTGCGCTCACCGTCGACCGGGCAGCACGGTAGATTTGCGGCCCTTTGAAACCAAAGAGCCGCGTGAACCGCGTGAAATATAGCGTTAACTCGTCGGAGGATATCGTCGCGGCGTATTCCAGCCCCGCCGTATTTACCTGAGCCAAGATGCGTGCGCTGTCGGCCGATCGCACGAATCGGGTGCCGTCCCAACGGGCAATGACCAGATCGGCGGACAGCGGGCCGACGATGGGCATGAAGCGGCTGTCCACGAAGATCAGCGTATTTCCGTCTGGACTGACATCCACATCGAAATTCACAGTTCCCGGTTTCTTGAGCGAGACCGACTCCACCGCCTTCAGATCCGCAACTTGTCCATCCTTGAACAGACCGCTGTAAATTGTGCAGAGCGTTTTCGAATAATTTCGCGGGGAAACGAAAAACAGCCTGCCCGTACAATCCATCGTCGGACATCCCTCCAGGCTGGGCGTGGCGACACCCCCAACCTTGCCACGGTAGAGCCACGTGTAGTCATCCTGCCGCTCTGCGAAATGAATATCGGTGTTGGTGGTTGGCGCGTTCGAATTGTTGAAAAGCAAATAACGCCCGTCTCGGCTGACAAACGGCTCCATCGCGTCGTCATCATAGCCAGAAATGACCACACGCCGCGGCTGTTGAACGTTCGAGTCAGCGGCCATGGAATGGAGGCACAAACCAAGCGCCAGTGCAATCAATCCGACTCTTCCAATCCGCTTCATTTCATTCTCTCTGTAAACGCGCGGTGATCTGCTACCACACGTTCCGTTAACGTAGGCCCGCAGAAATGAACCATTTCACATTGTGAGGGGCAAATCAAGCGGTATCGGCCGGCTTTCAACACCGGACACACACCTGCCGGTCCTTTTCACTGAATATCCGTTGTGAACTTTCCAGCAGTTTACCAAGGGGCTCTGGTGTGCTACTCTTCTTGTGGAAAAAGTGATTGGGGCAACACGGCGGAGGCGATGCAGGGAGAGTGTCAAATGGGTGCGCAAACACTGCTTATTGAAGCCTTGGACTCCCGCAGGGCACACTACCTAAAACAACTGAAGGCCTGTCGCCGTAAGTTTTCGGTGGAGGCCGTGCATGGTTTGCGTGTGTCGGTCCGCCGTCTGCTTGCGTTGGCCAGACTCATCCATACCGTTACGCCAACCCCCAGACTGCAGAAAATCCGCTCGGCGTTGAAAAAGCAACTCGACGGTTTTGACGACCTGCGTGACAACCAGGTCATGCAGATCGGAATCTCCGAAAAACGTGAAGCCCTGCCCGAACTCGAACGCTTCCGGCACGGCCTTGAAAAGCGCGGGCGCCGCCTGCTGCGGGATGCCAAAGGGCTCATCGGGAACCTGAAGCTTGGCGGACTGGACAGGCATCTTGAAAAAGTCAGCGCCAAATTAGTGGGGTGCGATGTCAGCGCGGGTTTAAGCGCGCGACTCCTTCAGGCCACGGATGACACCTACCGCGCGGCACTGCGACGCTACAGGCGGATTGACCCGGCACTCCCCGACACCATTCACCGCACACGCGTCGCTTTCAGACAGTTCCGTTATACGCTCGAAGTTATCACTCCCCTTTTGGACGTCTATCCCGAAACCAATCTCATAAAGATGCACGACTATCAAACCACACTGGGTGGCATTCAGGATGCGGAAATCCTCTTGCGGACTTTGACCGATTTTGCGGCGCGGGAGGACACCCATATTCCAGAGTCCGTCCGCCGGCATTATGAACAGCGCTACACCGAATCGATTGCCGCCTTCATGAAAAACAAAGGGGATTTGTTCACGTTCTGGCGCCCCCGGCCAGAGCGCCCCTTTCCCTGGGAGGTCCAGCATGAACCTATACATCATCCGGCACGCCAGCGCAGAAGAACCCGGAACCCGGCCTGATAGCCAGCGCCTGCTCACCGACAAAGGCCGAGAGAAAATGCGTAAAATCGCGCGCGGCCTGACTAGACTGGACGTGAGGTTAGACCTCATTCTCACCAGCCCTTACGCCAGGGCGCGCGAGACAGCTGACATTTTGGCGGACACCTTCCGATTGGCCGCTGACAAAATCAGAGTGAGCGAACATCTCACACCTTGCAGCCTCACGGACCAGCTTATTGATGAAATCAACACGAAGTATCGCGAAACTGAGGATATGGCCCTGGTTGGGCACGAGCCTTTTCTGAGCGAACTGGTCTCAGTGCTGTTGACAGGAAACCCGGTTCTGGAGGTGACCGTCGGAAAGGGAGGTGTCTGCGCTTTGACCATTGAAAAACTGTGCGACGGACGCTGGGCAACCCTCGAATGGCTGATGCCCCCATCCCACCTGGCCCTGCTCGGATTATGAGTACCCGTGCCTTCCCGCTTGCCGATTGATTTCTGAAGCAGTATGCTACTGACCAAGGGGGAAGATTATGACCAAGGGTATGACTGCCAATCGTCGCTCTTTTCTGAAGAACTCAGCACTTTCAGTCTTCGCTTTCACAATTGTGCCCCGTCATGTATTGGGAGGCGAGGGCCATACGCCTCCCAGCGAAAAGATCACGCTCGCAGGAATCGGCATCGGCGGCATCGGTCATTCGCAGCTGAAGGAGTGCGCCAAGACCGGCTTTCAAATCGAAGCCCTCTGCGACGTGGACGACGTCTACGCAAAAAAGACATACGACTTCTTCCCGCAGGCTCGCCGCTACCGCGATTTCCGAGACCTGCTCACAACCGAGGGCAACAAAATCGATGCCGTGTACTGCGGCACGCCCGATCACACCCACGCCATCATCACGCTGGCAGCCCTGCGGGCAAAGAAACACGTCTGCTGCGTCAAACCTCTCACCCACTCGGTCGAAGAGTGCCGCGCAGTAGCCGCTGCCGCCAAACTCGCGGGCACAGCCACACAGGTCACCGCTCGCCCCAACACCGGAGAAGAGGGGTGCCGTACCTGCGAGCTCATTGCCGCAGGAGCCATCGGTGCCGTGCGCGAAGTCCACGTCTGGTCCAACCGTCCCGTCTGGCCCCAAGGGATGCCAGGACGCCCGTCTGGCGATGACCCCGTGCCGAACACGTTCGACTGGAAGCTGTGGATCGGACCGGCCCCTATGCGCCCCTATAAGGGCGTGTGGCCAGAGGGCAATCCGATCCCGGACATGGCACCCCAAAACTGGGGCTGTCGCGCGATCTACCACCCGTTCAATTTCCGCGGCTGGTGGGACTTCGGGACAGGCGCGCTCGGCGACATGGGGTGCCACTATCTGAACACCCCTTACCGCGCGCTGAAACTCGGCTATCCGTCCCGCGTGTCCGCATCCACCACGAAACGCTTCGGCGAATCGTTCCCGCTGGCCTCCATCGTAACGTACGACTATCCCGCACGCGAAGGGCTTCCCGAAGTCCGCGTCGTGTGGTACGACGGCGGCCTGCGTCCGCCGCGCCCGCGCGAAATGACCGGCCAACTCCCTGACGAAGGCGTGCTCTACATCGGCGATGCGGGGAAGATGGTGTTTGAGAAAATCATCGATCCTGCGCGCGCGGAGAAATTCGAATCTGTCCCCAGGACGTTGCCGCGCCGTCCCGGCACGTGGGGCGAGTGGCTCACCGCCTGCAAGGGAGGCGAGCCTGCGGGGTGCGCCTTCGACTGGGCCGGTCCGCTCACCGAATTTGTGCTCCTGGGCGACATCGCCCTCCGCACAGGAAAACAGCTCGAATACGATGCCGCTGCGGTGCGCATCCCCGATGTGCCCGAGGCCGACGCCCTTCTGCGCCAGCCTTGCCAAAATGGCTGGACGCTCGCCTAATTCACAGAGAAAAACGCGGGGACTTCCGTAAGTCGGTCACTTGCTGTTCAGCGCGTCGGCGATGGCCTGAAGTCCAACGCCCAGCTTGCTTCTGGCAATCCGGTCCAGTTCACTCTCAGGACCGCTCAGGTGAATCGTGCGCTGGATGTGACGCACCGTGGCTCCGGGCTTTAAGGCCGCGGCAGGCGATGAGGTTTCCAACTCGTAGAACGGGCCCAGCGGCGCTTTGCCCGGCGCGGGAGAGCCATCGTTGTAGGAGTTCAGCACATCGCCGCCATAGGGATCCTTTTGCTGTTCCCACATGGAGTTGACGTAACCGGCGGGAGCCTTTTGCACTTCGTAAGTCACCAGCGTCAGCACCTTGCCGGCGGCGTCGTAACTTCCGGCGACGCCCTTGGAACGAGCAGGGCTGATACCGATTTTGCCACGCCGCGTGCCGTCGCCTTTGAGAAAGAGAACGTTGTCGCCTACCTTCAGATACTCGGGCGGAATTTTGCCGAAGTAGGTGTCGTTGACTCGGGGCCCCAACTTCGTCTCCGCGCCCGGCTTGAAGGGAACGACGATCGTCACGCCCGGCGAGGGCTTATACATTCCGAGCAGCCAAACAGAGAGCAGCCCCGTCTCCTTCGTCCACGCCGCACGCCCCATGTTGGTGAGCCGATTGTCCGTCTCATAGGCGACGGTTTTCACCGTGGCAGGCAGCTCGATTCCGAATGCTTTTCCGGCGCTCTTGGCGTTGAGAAGATTGACCGCACGTTCGACACGGACATCGAACCTCGCGCCGCTGTAGTTGGTCAGCGCAAAATCCTGCCGAAACTCGGCGGACCGCGGTGTCGCGCCGACAGTCATGAACGCCTCGGAGTCGATGGCGGGCGGCGTATGCCACGAATCAAACTCGAATTTCGCGCCGGGGGCAAAAAAGATCCCATACTGACCGCCTTCAGGCCCCAACCAAAAACGCTCTTCGCCGCCAAAGACGTAGATGTGGTCTTCCAGTTTGCCGCGCCGCGCCTCCGGCGAAAGCAGACCGCCCTCGATGACTTTGTAGTTCAACCAGCCGAAGCTCGGCCCCGCATCGCCGCCCGTCGTACTGGTCATGACGCGGCCCTGATAGCCTGGCGCCACCGCCACCTTGGCGTCGCCGTCGGACAGCACAATCACCTTTGTGTGTTTGCCAAGAAACTCTGTGTCATATCCGAACGTGCCAGGCTGAGCCGCTCGGGCCGACGGTGTCGACAAGACGGTCAGTCCAACAAGGGTCAACCCCGTAACAAGCAGCTTGTTCATGATGATTTCCTTTTCTGAACTGTCGGAACGCTCTTCACGCCTGCCCGCCTGTCACATCCCGCCCAACCGAATGCCGGCGCCTTAGAACGCGATGTGCACCTCAGGTAACGCCGCGCGGATACGGCTTTTTTCGGCGGCATCGATCGGACACCTCACAAGCGAAAGCACCTGCAACTTCTTAAACCCGTCCAGTTTCTCTGGGAGTTTGGCGACCGGGCACCCGTCGAGGTCCAGTTGGCGCAGCTTGGGCAAGTCCGCAAGCCAGGCAGGCACCTGCGTGACCCCGTTGCCACTCAGACTGACGTCCTCGAGCAACGGCAGGCCCTTCAAACACTCGGGCACCGCTGTGAGCTGATTCTGGCGCAGGTAGACACGCTGCAGCTTCGACAGCTTGGCGACCTCGGGCGGCAGCGCCGTCAGCTTGTTCTCGTTCAACCGCAGCCAGCGCAGCCCGGCCAGGCTGCCCATTTCAGGCGGCAGCGCCGTCAATTGGTTGCGGTCGAGGTTCAGATAATTCAGGCCCGTCATGCCGCCGAGGGAAGAGGGAAGCGCGGTGATCCCGTTATCCGTGAGATAAAGCTGTTCGAGCGCCGGCAGCGCAAAGACGTCGCCCGGCACGAGAGACAGCTTCGTCGATGTCAGGTCGAGTGTCCGCAGGGCCTTGAGCGAGGGCAGAACCGACAGAGAAGAGACCTCTTTCCCGTTGCGCAACAGGAGGATCGACAGCTTGGGCATCGATGCCAGTTCCGGCGACAATGCCCCGACCGTCTGGCCCGAAAGATCCAGCCGCTCGACTGACGCTTTCTTCGCGACCGCATCCGCTAGCGTTGCGACAGTCTCCGGACGGTACGGAGCCTCATGGTGTTTGAAACACCCGGAGCCCAGCAACGCAATCAGAACGGAACAAAATGACAAACTCTTCTTCATACTCTCCTTAACGGTCCTTGTTGACGCAATAATACACGAAACGTGTCGGCTGTGTGGAGCATGATTTTTACGCGCGCCACGGACGTTTGCGGTCGATCTTGCCGTCCAACACCGTATTCACGAGGTTGACGTTGTCCACGAGTTGGAAGTCGTACATGCCCACGCAGATGAAATCCGCCCCGCTCTTGAAGGCGAACGGGAAACCGACTTGCGGCTGAATCGCCCCAGCCGCCAACACCTTGAACCCGATCCACGGCTGTTCCAGCTTCTCCATGAAAGCCGCGGCTTCCTCGGGGTTTTCGCACCAGATGTTGTCGTGGCGCGGACCTTCCGGACGCGCAGACCAATAGTCGGTGCGGTGGATTGTCTTGACCCAGTAGTCAGGAATGATCCCGTGCTCCACACAGCCTTTGACTGTTTCCAGCCGATGCGCGCCGAGGCCTGCAGGCAAGCCTTGCTTGCGGATGAAGGCCAGTGACTCCTCCAGTTCTTTGAATTTACCGTCGCGCACATAACGGTCCGAGATTTCGCCCTGGATGTAACACGAGTGCGCGCCCCCCTCCAACGAACGGCGGATGCCTTCCATCGGCCCGTCTTTGTGGCCACAGTCAGAAATGAACTGGATCTTGCCGCCCTCGTTCTTCCAGTAATCGTTGATCACGCGCCCGAGCTGCGGATTGCAGAGGATGGCGTTCATCCCGCACTGCTCGGCCATATGGAATGTGCGGAACACGCGCCAGTCGCTGTGGTAGGCCTTGACCAGCTTGTCCACGTAAATCAGGTCTCGCGCATGCGCCCAGCCGCCGATCAGATTTCCTCCCAAAAACATGCGGCTGAGTTTCAAGTTGCCGATCTGCCCATACTTATCGAGCGGCTTCTTCAAGTCCTTGATGTCTGAGAATTCGAACGACTTAACCGTCGCGCTTGTCACCGCGTCCGCTTTCGCTTCCAGATTCTTGCGCTCCCAGACCGGGCCGTGTTTGCGGAAGAAGGCGTAAGCGAACACGCCGAGCACCGGCAGCGAACTGAGGCTCAGCAACAGCTCGCGGCGTTCGGGCGAGGCCACCGGCGTTTGCTCTTGGTCCGCCTTCTCCTTCGCGAGCTTGCGCTTGAAAGCCTTGCGTGGCAACGCGGCCAGATAACTGCTCAGGCTGTAAGAGGGCACCAGCATCAAGGCCAGCATAGCCGCCGCCTCCACCACGTTGCGGTCGAACCACAGGAAATGCCCGTCCGCCGAAGGTGACAGAAACGGAGGTTGCGCGACGTAGTAAAAGAGCAGCAGCGTGAGTCCGGCGACGGCTGCCGGACGGACCAGCACCCCGATGATCAGCGCAAGCCCGATCAGCGTCAGCCCCCACATGTTCATCAGATCTACGGTTTTTAACAGCCACGGAGTCGCCGCGATGGCGTGAAAAACGGGCGCCGCAAACCACTGGCTCGTCCGCAGGTATCCCTCGGCAGACCATCCTCCCGGCTGCACCAACTTGAAAAGGCCCTCATAGAGGAAATGCCATCCGACCAACATCCTGAGCACGGTCACCGCATACGCTTTCTTCATCTCAGCTCCCCCATTTTTTCGAACGGTAAACTGATAAAATAGTCCTTCCGTGTCCGTTTGTAAAGTGAACGATCATCGGTGGAGCAGGGTTGACAGACAGCGGGAATCATAAGACACTTAAACGCATGAAGAAGCCGATCGCCCTTGTGGCCGCCATGAAGGAAGAACTGGACGCACTTCTCGCCGTTTTTCCCGAACATGACGCGCGGCCCCATTTCGATACCCAGCTCTACCATGCACGCCTGGACAGCCAAGATCTGGTCATCGCACAGTGCGGTGTCGGCAAGGCCAACGCTGCCTGTACGCTGACCCTTCTCCTCTCCGGCTTCGACCCCTGCTGCGTCATCAACACCGGCTGCGCGGGAGGCCTGTGGCCTAACCAGCAAATTCTCGACTTGGTCGTGCCGGAAGAGATCGTTTACACGGATGTGGACATCACCCCGCTTGGCTTCGAGTACGGCCAGATGATGGGCAGTGCCCCACGTTTCCAGGCCTCGGCCGAGCTGCTTTCGCGCTTTCAGATGCTTGTCGCCGAAAACGCCATAGCCGTCAACTGCCACCACGGACTGCTCGGGTCCTCGGATGCGTTCATCTATAAGCAAGAGCAAATCGACCTCATCCGCAGCCGTTTCAACGATGAGGTCCAATGCGTCGAGATGGAAGGCGGTGCCATCGCCCACGTCTGCACCCGTTTCGGCGTGCCTTTTCTCGTCCTGCGGGCGCTGAGTGACCTTCCCTGCAAAGGCGACAACGCGCTCGATTTACAGACATTCCTGGCACGGGCCGCCAAGAATTCGGCAAACATCTGCCTCCGTCTGGTCAAACAACTCGCCCAATCCGAAACGTTATGAAGAACAGCACCCCTACTCAAGCGAAGCGCGGCATCCTGTGCGACATGGACGGCGTCATCTACCACGGCAGCAAGATCCTGCCCGGAACGCTGGATTTTGTTGCGTGGCTGCGGCAGACCGGCATGCCTTTTCTCTTTCTCACCAACAGCAGCGAGCGCTCGCCACGCGAGTTGAGCGAAAAGTTGCACCGCATGGGCGTCGACATCGAGGAGCCCCATTTCTACACCAGCGCCATGGCCACAGCCGCCTTCCTCTCCTCCCAGAAACCCGGGGGCAGCGCTTACGTCATCGGCCAGCCCGGCCTGATCAATGCGCTTTACGACGCGGGGTTCTCGACGAACGATGTCAACCCGGACTATGTGGTGGTCGGCGAAACGCCGATGTACACGTATGAGACGATCAAGAAAGCCGTCACCCTCGTGCGCAATGGCGCGAAGCTCATCGGCACGAACCCCGACCTGACCGGCCCCGTTGAAAGCGGCATCATTCCTGCCTGCGGCGCGCTGGTGGCTCCGATCGAGCTCTCCACCGGCGTGAAGGCCTACTTCGTCGGAAAGCCCAATCCCCTGATGATGCGCACCGGCCTCAGCCTCCTCGGCTGCCCGCGCGAGTCGGCCCTCATCGTCGGCGACCGCATGGATACCGACATTATTTCCGGCATCGAGTCCGGCATCGAAACCGTGCTGGTGCTTTCCGGTGTGGCGCAGCGCGAAGACCTCGCCCATTTCGGCTTCAGCCCCGACCATATCCTCGATCACGTCGGCCAGCTCCCCGCCCTGCTCGAAAAAGCAGACGCCTAGCCGATTCCCAACATGACGTTCTTGAAGGTGGGCACAGCCGGAATGCATCCGAGCTATAACCTCCCACTCTTCCAAGGTTCCAACCGCTAATCGTTGCCGTCTTCGACGCCCACGATCTTACCGTCGAACATCTGCATCGCCTGCTTGAGTGCAGGGTCATCGTAGATTGCGGCCGAGACGGGTTTGGCCGGAGCCGCCACAGGCGCTGCCACAGCAGGCGCAGGCGGTTCAGCCGTGCGGATCGCGTTCAGCCGCTTGAGAACTTCCTCGAGCGTGACCGCGCGCGCCACCCGCGCGCAGCGGATCAGCGACATCTCGATCAGCGTGCGCACGGAGAGCGCATAACGAAGCCGCCCCTCCATCTCGCCCAGCTGGTCGGCGATCTGCAGCACACGGTTCGGATCAGCCAGCGCAGACTGTGCGGCCAGTGCCCGGATCTGTTCCGGCGTGGCGTCCAAATTGGCCATCTGCTCGCCAACGTGCTGGTAAATCAACAAGTTGCGGAAGTGCTCCATCAACTCCACCGTCAGCCGCCGCATGTCCTTGCCCGCGCTGTCGAACATGTCCACGGACTTGAGTATCTCCCCCATGTCGCCCCTCAGCACCGCTGCCGCCAAATTCTCCAGAGACCTGCGCGAAACCAAACCGAACACCGCCAGCACATCGTCCTCGGTCAGCAAGTCTCCCTTGAAGGAAATGAGCTGGTCCAGCGCCGAGAGCGCGTCGCGCATGCCACCCTCGGCACCGCGCGCCACCGCCAGCAGCGCGTCTTCATCAATGGTGATCCGCTCATACTCGCAGATGCGGCGCAGCCGTTCGACAATCAGTGGCGTCTGGATGCGGCGCAGGTCGAACCGCTGACAGCGCGAAATGATGGTCGGCAACACCTTGTCGCCCTCGGTCGTCGCAAAAATGAACTTCACGTGCGGCGGCGGTTCCTCCAGCGTCTTCAGCAACGCATTGAACGCCGCCGTCGACAGCATGTGGACTTCGTCGATGATGATGATCTTGTAGGTGCCGCGCGTGGGCGCGAACTGAACCTTGTCGCGCAGGTCGCGCACCTGGTCCACGCCGTTGTTCGACGCGCCGTCGATCTCCAGCACATCCAATGCGTTGCCGACAGCAATCTCGAGGCACATGCTGCACTCGCAACACGGCGAGACCGTAGGGCCCTTCTCGCAGTTGAGCGCCTTGGCGAAGATGCGCGCCAGCGACGTCTTGCCGATGCCGCGCGGCCCCACGAACAGATAGGCGTGCGCCACACGGCCGCTCTCGATCGCGTTTTTCAGCGTGCGTGTGACATGCTCTTGCCCGACCACATCCTCGAAATGCTTGGGGCGCCATTTGCGTGCTAATACTTCGTAAGCCATAACGGAGTAGGAGTTTACCTTTTGCCCAGACGGAAGCAAAGGAAATCGTGGAAAAGAATTTCACGGCGCAAGGCTTGTTATTTACCCGGAGCCGTGTTATCTTAATACGTGATTTTTGATTAATTCAGGACGGAGATTTATGCCGAGTGATGATGCCATTGAAGTAGTCGGAACAGTTGTAAAGGTTCTTCCCGCCACCATGTACAAGGTGAAGTTGGAGAACGGGCACGAAGTGTTGGCCCACATCTCCGGGAAGATGCGTAAGTTTTTCATCAAGATCGCCGCAGGCGACAAGGTGACGCTGGAGATCTCGCCCTACGACCTGACCAAGGGGCGTATCATCTATCGCCACAAGACCTGAGTCAGGACGAGGCAGCCTTTCGGAAGAAGACCGGAGTCGCACAGCGCCCGGTCTTTTCTATTTTCTGCGAGGCTTAACGTCTCCCCGGAAGGTCACCGTCACCGTCGCACCCTTTGCGTCCGCACCGTCCATTGGCACGAGGACGAAGCGGTCTGTTACGGCCGGAGAAACCGGATGGTCGCAGGCCACATCGCAAACGCCGGACACCCGCTCGGGAAGCAGAGCCAGAAAAGGCCGGGCACCCCACTTCGGATCGCGCACGCCCCCTTCTTTCAGTATTGCCACACGAAGCCTCCACCGGCCAGCCTCCTCCTCCAGCCGATATCGGAACACAGGGGCCTTGCACGGATAGCTAGCCCCACCTACGCTGGATCGCCGTAGAAGGCCACGGTGTCGCGGTCCCACAGCAGACCGAGCGCGTCACGGTCGTCTTTCGCGATGCCCGCAGCCAGAGCCGAAATGTCCTTGCCGCCATACGCCTCCGGCATCGCCGTCAACAAGGCAGGAAAGCGCGTCGCGAGCTGGTGTAGCAGCGCCTGATTGTTGAGGAAGAACGACTCAGCCAATGACAGCCGCCCGTCCTCGAACAGCAGCCCGTGCCCCAGCCCATGTAGCCGTAAAAGGTGACGGCCGTATAGCCGATCACCTGTCCGATGCCGCCCGAGTGCAGCCACGCTGTGGTCATGCAGTCGCGGCGGTCGATATGGCCGATCAGACAGTTGCCGACCGGCAGGTAGACCTTCGTGTTCGGCGAGACGATCGGCGTCCGTCCGCCCTCCGTGCCCTGCGCAAACAGACGCCCGTTATCGCAGCGGAAAGACCCGCCCGGAATGTTATAGGCGATCTGCCAGTCGTGTTCGGTCGCATGCCCGCTGGTGTAGAACACATCTGGGTGCCGCGTATTGAAGGCCTCCGCCAGCAAGCGCGCCGCATCCGGGTCCGCTACGGTGTGAACCACGGCCGCTTGTCCATCCTCTTTCGTCCAGAAGTCGCTCACCCTGGCCTCGCTGGACGCGAACCCGCAGTCCAAGCGATCAAGCAGTCCAGGCCCCATGCTCGTTGCGCCGTTCCGGGTCACGAGCGGCTCGCGCAGCCGGGCCATGCGCAAGGCGTCCTCGGCTTCGTATCCGGCTATAATGCCCCACAGCACATCTCCATACGGATCGTCATCGAGTTGCCGAGTCAGCCGGTGTACGGCGACCACAAACGCACGCCCGCACTCTTCCGGGGGAACAACAAAACAGACCTGCGCGGGAAACAGGCATCGCAGTTCCGGCAGCGCGTCCTGCGGCCGTCCTGCGGGAAACACAATCAACTCCGCACCGTATTTCTCCCGCAGCGCCTGAGCCACCTGCCGCCAAGCAAATTGCGCATGGACAGTCTCGCTGATTGCGACCACGTAACTTCCACGCGGCTCGATCCTCACCGCAGGCGTCGCCTCATCGACCTCACAGACCAACCGCGCAGAGCACGTCGACACCCCGCCAAAGAAATACGAGAGCCACACCACAAAGGACACGGTAACCGACCAAAGCAGGCTTACCCGTCCCGCCTTCCCACTGACCTCCATGGGGCCTCTCACTTCAATACCTTCCGCGCCTGAGCGATTTGGTCATCGTCGCCCAACAGCAACACCACATCATCAACCGCCAGCTTTTCGTCCGCCATCGGATTCACAATCGTCCGTCCCTCGCGCTCGATACCGATGACACTCGCGCCTGTTCGCGCCCTCAAATCGATCTCCCGCAGCGAACGTCCGAACAAGCCAGCTGTGCCGCCAACCCTCACTCGCTCCGTGTGGATATCCAACAGATCCGCCGTCGAATCAGTCGGATCGGTCTCAGTCTCTTCCGTCAAAACGCCTTTGAGCGTTTGAAGCGACTCCGCGCCCATGCGGCGGAAACGTTTCCACCCAAATGCGCCCACCAATAAGAACGTCACCCCCATCAAGCCTTTGGCCCACCCCTGTTCCGGCATGATGGTTCCGCTCAGCATCGCAGTTTCAAAGAACAGCACAGCCACTCCAGCCACGGTGAACAGCAGGCCGGTGAAACGCCTAAAAGACTGGGCCCAAGTCGTCACCGTCACCTTTGCAGGGATCATCGCATCAGCCACCGCACACCCCAGCGCACGGGCGCGGAAAAACAGAAAAATCGCGTTGGGCACCGTCAACAGACAGGCAGCCCCCCACAGCAGCATTCTCTTGTTTGTTTCGATCTGCGATGAGCGTTGGGAATAGTCCAACTGCGCCAACATGTCGGCCGTAATAAAAAACACCGCAACGAGAGCCAGCTGCAGCAGCAACATTGCGAGGTTGAACCGGATCGCCGTCACTGTGTCGCCTGTCGTGCGGGCATGCAGAAAGCGGTCCGCCCAGTTCGCGTAGGTTTCCAGGTACTCCTTCCAGCGCTCCGGCAACCGTCGCTCCACCCAGTCAGCGAAGGGGTCAGACGCCCGCAACAGAAAAGGATTCAACACCGTGGTCAGAAACGACACACCAACCGCGATCTGGTAGAGTGAGCCGTCCACCGCCTTCATGCTCACACCGATCAGTGCGACCAGGTAGGCAAATTCGCCGATCTGCGCCAACCCGATACCGGTCTGTATCGCGTTCTTAAGGTCCAGTCCCGTCAGCAGCGACCCCAGGGTACAGTTGAGGCTTTTTCCCACGACCACGACCAGTGTCAGTCCCAGTATAGCCTGCCAGTGCGACAGCATCTGCCCCGGGTCGATCAGCAACCCGATCGTCACGAAGAAGATTGCACTGAACATCGTACGCAGCGGCAGGCACTGTTGATAAATCCGCTTCAGCGGCTCCGACTCCGCGCCCACCACACCCACGAGAAACGCGCCCAATGCCAGACTGAAATTCAGCTTGGCCGCGACAAAAGACGCCAAGAAGCAGAAGCCCAGCATGGTCAACAAGAGCGACTCGTCGTCTTTCAACTTCGCAACCCAGTTCATCACGCGCGGAACCAACAGCAGCCCGAACACCGACACCCCCGTCAGAAACAGCAACAAGGCGCCCATGCTGTGCGCCACCGCGCCAGCATGCATCGAGCCAGACTTCACAAGTCCAGTCAGCAGCGCGATCACTGCAATACAGAGAATGTCCTCGGAAATGGTGATTCCGAAAATGTATTTCGTGAACCGTCTGGAACTCCACCCCATCTCGTTGATGGTCTTAGCCAGCAGTGTCGTGGCAGAGTCGCTAATCGCCGCCCCGAGAAACAGGCTCTGCACCGCCCCCCACCCCAGCAACTTCGTGCCAACGAAGTGACCAGCCCACATCATCACCGCCATATCCAGCACGGCGGTCGGAAAAATCACATGCCCGACTTTTCTCAGTTTGCGGACGCTGAACTCGAGCCCCATCGTGAACATCAGGAAAACAACGCCGATCTGCCCTAACACCTCGATGCTGCTCTGGTTGATGACGAGTGACCCGCCGAATGTATAGCGGCCGATGGCCGTCCCCGCCAGTATATAGCCGATCACCTTGGGCCATCCCAGTCGGGCGAAAATGGCCGACACAGCCCCTACCGCCACAAGGACAACCGCCAGATCTTGAAAAAAGGAATTCGTGTCCATTCCGACCGCAAAACCTAACCCGGCATAGCCGGAACCCAATGAAACCGGTTAGCACAAAGACTCAAAGACACGTAAGGAATAAAAAGCTCTGGATATGTCTTCTGGGTGTCTTCGTGTTCTTGTGCTTGCAAAAATCACGCCAAAACCTTCAATCACCTTTTTTCGTCGGGCACTGACTCGCGTCACAGCTCGATCTCAACGCGCCCTTGCAACAAATCCACCCGCTTGAGCGGCGCCGCCAAACGGACACCTTTCTTTGCCAACAACACGGCGGGTTCAATCATAATCACATCGCTCTCGACAACCACGCCTGCCACGCCCTGAAGCTTCTGTGCCAGCGCACCCATCACCTGGACGCTCACAGTCTCCGCGTTCATTCCAAAAAAGCCGACCGATACGTGCGCGAGCCTCACCCCCAGTTTGCTGCCTGACTGTAGCACCTCGACAGCCCACTGCGTTTTGAACGGAATGGAGAAGCCGACCTGAAACTTTCCGGCCACCTCAACGACGCCCGGCGCCAGGCTGAATGTCAGATCCTTCAACTGTTGGACCGTGCTCAAACCTGCCCGCACCTTGGCCGCCAACTCCGCCTCTTCCAACACAACCTTCAATCCCTGAATGATCATCGTTACCCTTTGCGAGCTTCCTGCTTCGAGTTTCTTGTTTCGAATCGCGCCTCCAGGTCGTACCCCTTGCCGCCCGTGATCTCAACCGGCACAAAGTCACCGACCTCCGCCGCCTCGGTCACGCCCGTCACGAACGTCTCCCCGTCAACGTCAGGAGCCTGACGCGGCAGCCGCGCGAGCCACACTCCTGAAGCGCCTCGCCGCAGCAACAGCGCCACATCGCGCGCCCCCGTCAGCGACTTCGCACGTTCGCGGACGATCTTCTTCTGCAACGCCATCAGCCTTTGGCAGCGCTCCTCCGCCACCTCCGGATCGGCTTCCTCAAGATCGAACGCGGGGGTGCCTTCTTCAGGAGAAAACGCGAACACGCCCAGATGGTCGAATTTCGATTCCGCCACGGTCGCGAGCAGATGCTCAAACTGCGCCTCGGTCTCCCCTGGAAACCCGACCAGACAAGTTGTACGCAGCACCAGCCCCTGCACGGCCTGCCGCAGGCGGGCCGCCATGCCCTCCGTCGCCTTCACGGCCGGCGCACGGTTCATCGCCTTTAGAATCGCGGGGTGGCTGTGCTGGATCGGCAGGTCCAAGTACTTGCAGACATGCCGCGCCGTATTCAGCGCCTCCAAGACATCGTCCGTAACTCCCGCCGGATAACCGTACAGCAGTCGGAAACGGAAATCGCCATCCAAGTCGTCGATGCGGCGCATCAATTCGGCGATACGCGGCTTGCCCGAATGATCTGCGCCATACAAGAGCGAGTCCTGAGAAATCAAGTTGATCTCTTTCACCCCCGCACGCACCATGCCCGCGGCCTCAGAGACGATGTCCTCCATAACACGCGACCGAAAATGCCCACGGATATTGGGAATCGCGCAGTAGGCACACCGGTGGTCGCACCCGTCCGCGATCTTGAGATAAGCGAAGGGCCCGCCGGTGAAGAGCAGTGTGGGGTACGTCGGATTGTAGACCTTGACCGCATCGCCCTCTCCCGCGATCACGCCGCAACGCTTACCCTTGGCCACACATGTCACAACCTCGCCGATCCGCGCCAACTCGTCGATTCCGAGAAACGCATCCACATCAGGAAAAGCCTTCTCTAGCCGGCGCCGGTATCGTTGCACCATGCACCCCGTGACGATCACCGCCCGACAGTTACCATCTGCCTTGTGCGCGCAGGCACTCAGAATCGCCTCAGCCGCCTCCTCACGTGCAGCTTCGATGAACGAGCAGGTGTTCACAAGAATCACATCTGCTGTTTCAGGAGAAGCCGCAAGCTCAATGTGTCCGGCCTTGAGATATCCAGCCATCACCTGCGAATCAACCAGGTTTTTTGAACACCCAAGACTGATAAAACCAACAGAAACAGACATACGCACTCCTCAAAAAAAGTGGTTTGACTATACTGGATAGGAGGACGGAAGTCGATGTTGGTTTGAAAAACCATCGAAGTCGCCAAGACACTGAATGTCCGCGTGGTGCGTAGCGTCAGTTGCTTGATCCTCTTCACAAAGAATGGAGGTGACTGCAGCGCCAAGGCGACTCGCCCGAGCGCCTTTTCATCGGAAAGAAACAGCGCGATCCAGCCGGCACGACTTGACCTTGCCACGTGTTCCTGAGATTCGACAGTCCACTCAGTGAATGTGGAAATCGACGTGGCATTCGGGACACTTATAGGCTGTCCCGGCCAACGTAGCAGGCCCCTCGAAGAACTTGCCGCACTCGGGGCAGGAGAACCCGATCATTTCAGGCTCCGACGGTACTGCGGAACTTTCTGCTTCGGGAACTTCCCCCGGCACGGCAACCTCATCTGCCGGCGCCGACACGCCAGCCAGACGGTCAATGCTTTCGCGCAGGGCCGTCAGGTCCGCATGCATACTGCCAAGCAAGCGGCTTAATTTCATCCAAATCATGAGGACAGCGATGACCAAGATTGAACCGAGAACAAGTGAGACGTCGCAAATCATCGGTCCAAACGAACAACAGTGATGCAGCGATTGCATAACGGTCTCCTTTCGTGTGCACGAGCCTGGAAGCGATTGATCCCCGAAGGGTCCGGCTTCGGAGAACGGAATAACTGTAGCACATCTTTCTTGGTTCGCCACACTGTTTTAAATCGAGGTCGGGACAGCTTGCGCTTGCCCGCAGAGTCGCTTCCAGCTATTATATTTTCCTCATTCTTGCCAGAGTGGTGAAATGGCAGACACAGCGGACTTAAAATCCGCAGACGGGTTAAACCGTCGTAAGGGTTCGAGTCCCTTCTCTGGCACCAGCACACACCGCACATTGGTTTTCATTGTCTGACGTCAATTTACGAATTCCGTCTCTGTTTAAAAAAAGGCACACAGACATTGTTGTCTGTGTGCCTTTTTCCGGGAACCGTATACTCGCGGACCAATTAGCCCGCCGCCAAAACTGAGACGCTGGCGAAGAACAGGCGCACCGGCGATTAAATGTGCCAGGGGTCGCGCATTTTTTTGGTGAGCAGCTTGCTGGCTTCTTCATCACCCACGATCACTTCCTTAGCGGCGTCCCATTTCAGCTTGCGCCCGACAACGGAAGCGATATAGCCGAGATGGCCTGGGGTCTGGGAGCGGTGGGCGATCTCAACCGGCGTGAGGGTGCGCTTGCGCGACTTGACCGAATCGAGAAATTCCCTCTGGTGCCCAGGGCTCTTGTACAGGGCGATTTCAAGGTCGCCCTTCTTCTCGCGATCCTGAATATCGCGAATCCACTGTTTATTGGATGCTTCGATGGTGCCGCGAGTGACCCTGACCCAACCATTGGGGCCGATCCATTTTGCACCGCCTTGAATTTCTCCATAGCCGCCGGCGATCACGACATCGACATCGTTGGGATATTTGCATTCAATGCGATATTTCGTTGCCGTATTCCAAACAGCGTCTTTGGCAGGGAACTCGGCCGTGGCCGACAGTTCGAGCGGACCGACCGCGTCATCGGGACCGCAGCCGAACTTCGGGTTCGCGAGTCCCCAGTGCGCGATGTCACAATGGTGTCCGATCCAATCCATGAGCTGCCCACCGCCGGTGTTGTAGTTCCAGCGCCAATTCTTGTGAAAGCGGCAGGGGTTGAATGGCATCATCTGGGCGGGGCCAGTCCAGAAATCGAAATCCACGCCGGCGGGCACCGGGCCGTTCGGCAGATCCTTTCCGGTCTTCCCGAAATCGGAATGCCCAGACGGCAGGCCGACCTCGACGCGCGATATCTTTCCGACATACCCGTTTTGAACCAGTTGAACGGCCCAGCGGAAAAGCCCCTCGCTACGCTGCCAAGACCCGGTCTGCCAGATACGCTTATTCTGCTGCACGGCGCGGACCATGGCGATACCTTCGTTCAGCGTATGCGAAAGCGGTTTTTCGCAAAAGATATCCTTGCCCGCGTTGGCGGCGGCAATGGCGATGATCGAGTGCCAGTGGTCAGGCGTGCTGATGCAGACCGCGTCGATGTCTTTGCGCGCCAGCAATTCGCGGAAATCTTTGTAGCTTTTGCAGTCCTGATTCCCGTAGCGCTTGTTGACTTTGTCGACTGCTTCCTTAAGATGCGACTCGTCCACGTCGCAGATGGCCACGACCCGGCAGGCATCCTGACCCAGAAAGGCGCTCAGGTTGCCGCCACCCTGCCACCCGACGCCGATGCAACCCAGCGTGATTTTGTTCGAAGGCGCATCCGCGCCGAACAAACGGCCCGGAAGAATAAGAGGTGCGGCCGTCGATGCGGCCAGAAGTTTGAGCATGTTGCGGCGACTGGTGCTAGACAAGTTAGTCATTCTTTATACCCGAATTATGATGTTGATGGGGCCACCGGCCTCACGTTGATTCGGGCGCAAGTTTAGATTAGACGTTTGCCGGCGACAAGCGCATTCCGGAAAAAAAGAAGAGGGCCGCAAACCTTTCGGTCTGCGGCCCTCAAAAAACCCGGCGGCGTCCTACTCTCCCACAGGCGCGTCCTGCAGTACCCTCGGCGATGGGGCCCTTCACTTCCGTGTTCGGA
>Ga0073936_10000778_pt1 | contig 50031 bp, 50 predicted proteins | sample AliMusrvi5mmetaG_FD_87041 | JGI IMG/M metagenome (GOLD analysis project Ga0073936, IMG submission 87041) | Freshwater lake bacterial and archeal communities from Alinen Mustajarvi, Finland, to study Microbial Dark Matter (Phase II) - Alinen... | ecosystem: Environmental > Aquatic > Freshwater >...
CTGAGTCGGCGCTCGGGTTGCGTCTCCGCAGAGCCCTACCCTCCGCTCAGGTCCGTTCAGTCTACCAGGGATGAAAATCAGAAAACACGAAGGCCGTTTACACAGAATGCTTGACGCGCCCGGTCCGAAGAGCGATTACGCCTGCTTCTTGCCTTGCTTGGCGACCGCATCCATGGCCGCCTTCACTTTCTCGGGATCGCCCAGGTAATACGACTTGATCGGCTTCAGGTCGGCGTCGAGTTCATATACCAGCGGCATCGCCGTGGGGATGTTCAACTCGAGGATGTCAGCCTCGCTGATGTTGTCCAGGTACATCACCAGTGCGCGCAGGCTGTTGCCGTGCGCTCCGATCACCACGCGCTTGCCGCTCTTGATGGCGGGCGCGATGGTTTCGTGCCACGCCGGCAGAAAGCGCGCCACGGTGTCCTTCAGGCACTCGGTCAGCGGCAGATCTGCTTTGGGCACGTCCGCGTAACGCCGATCGCGGCCGGGGCAGCGCTCGTCGTCGGGAGCCAGAACGGGCGGCGGAACGTCGTAGCTGCGGCGCCAGATCTTCACCTGGGCCTCGCCGTATTTGTCGGCCGTCTCACTCTTGTTCAGCCCTTGCAGTCCGCCATAGTGCCGCTCGTTCAACCGCCACGTGCGTTGGACCGGAATCCAGAGTTGATCCATTTGGTCGAGCACCGTGTTGAGGGTCTTGATGGCGCGCTTCAGCACCGAGGTGAAGGCCAGATCGAACTCGAAGCCTTCCTTCTTCAGTGTGATGCCCGCTTCGATTGCTTCCTGAACGCCCTTCTCACTGAGATCGACGTCGGTCCAGCCGGTGAAGCGGTTTTCTTTATTCCACGTGCTCTCGCCGTGGCGGATGAGGACAAGTTTGTACATGAGTTCTGTTACCCCTAATTCTCTCAAATCTCGTTCGGGATCTGCGGCTGCTCGACCTCAGTGATTACTCTCGCAGGTGGAACCCGTGACTTGGAGGCCAGCCAAGCACGCGGGCGTCATCGCCCGAACGCGACCAACTTCATCGGCACTGACACCCAAGCGCTTTCGGAGCATTCGTTGCACGCGCTCAAGCTTCTTTCCTGTGAGAACGTGGCCGGACACCGCATCCCATACCTCTCCCGTCCGGCGCTGGATCACGAAGTAGACAGCGGTCGCAGCTCCCATGCCCGTGCGCCATGAGTAACCGATGGAGAAGCTAAAGGAAGCAAACTCGACGAAGTCCGGTCCGCAGGCCGTCGTCATCGGATCCACCTCTTCCGCAGGTGCGTGAATCTCCGTACGAAACGCCGCCCGCACGAGAATCTTGGTATCGAGATCGCTGATTGTCCCGGGTGTTTCCGCATACAGGGTTAACCCTGCAATGATCAGCATCGCAAGCAATCTGCCAACCGTCATCTCCCAACTCCCCCAGCGCAAACTTGACCAGCGGATTGGTGTTCAACTGCTAGGCCGGACGCAGAGAAGGGGCACCACCGTCGCCAGCAGCGCCCCTCGCATAGACTCAAACGCTCACTACTGCTTGAACGCCTTGCGACCCGCGTAGATGGCGTTGGCGCCCAGTTCCTGCTCGATGCGGATGAGCTGGTTGTACTTGCAGAGGCGGTCGGTGCGGCTGGCGGAGCCGGTCTTGATCTGGCCGCAGCCGGTGGCCACGGCGAGGTCGGCGATGAAGGTGTCCTCGGTCTCGCCCGAGCGGTGCGACATCATGCAGGTGTAGCCCGCGCCGGCGGCCATGCGCATCGCGTCCAGGGTTTCGGTCAGCGTGCCGATCTGGTTTACCTTGATCAGGATCGAATTGGCGACGCCCTTCTCGATGCCTTTGGCCAGGATCGCCGGGTTGGTGACAAAGAGATCGTCGCCGACCAACTGGATCTTCTTGCCCAGGGAGTCGGTCATCTTCTTCCAGCCATCCCAATCGAACTCGGCCATGCCGTCTTCGATCGAAATGATCGGGTACTTGGCAACCCAATCGGCCCAGAATGCGATCATCTCGTCGGACCCGAGTTCGCGCTTATCGGACTTCTTGAAGACATACTTCTTCTTGTCCTGGTCGTAGAACTCGCTGGCGGCCGGGTCGAGCGCGATGGAGATCTGCTCGCCGGGCTTGTAGCCGGCCTTTTGGATGGCCTCGATGATAACTTCGACGGCCTCTTCGTTCGACTTGAGGTTCGGCGCGAAGCCGCCCTCGTCGCCCACCGACGTGCCGTAGCCGCGCTTCTTCAGCACGCTCTTCAAATTGTGGAAGACTTCGGCGCCGTAGCGGATGGCTTCGGCGAAAGTCGGCGCGCCGTGCGGAGCGATCATGAACTCCTGCGGGTCGACGCAGTTGTCGGCATGTGCGCCGCCGTTGATGATGTTCATCATGGGCACGGGCAGGATGTTGGAATGGACTCCGCCGAGGTAGCGGTACAGCGGGATGTAGAGCGCGTCGGCGGCGGCGCGGGCCGAAGCCAGCGAAACGGCCAGAATCGCGTTGGCGCCCAGGCGGGCCTTGGTCGCGGTCCCGTCGAGCTCGATCATGCGCTTGTCGATGGTGCCCTGATCGGTGGCGTCGTAGCCGAGCAGCGCGGGTTCGATTTCCGTCTGGATGAACCCAACCGCCTTCAACACGCCCTTGCCGAGGTAGCGGCTCTTGTCTCCGTCACGGAGCTCAACGGCTTCGTTTTCGCCAGTGGATGCGCCCGATGGGACTGCGGCGCGCCCGAAACTTCCGTCAGATAGAAATACATCCGCTTCGACCGTGGGATTACCGCGTGAGTCAAGGATCTCGCGCGCTTTAATTTCAACGATTTCCGTCATATTGAGTGTTTCTCCGGAGGTGATATCAGAGGCCAAAGTATTATTCTCTCACAGCCGCGTGAAACGCGCCCTTCGGGGTCAACGACACCCGGAGTACTGGCACTCAGCACAGAGCAGGTGCTGAGCCAATGCGCTGCACCAGCGATGCGTTAAGGAGCATCTGGTCGACCCTCGCGCTGCGGCGTCCAGTTTACGGCTGCGGATGCGTCCCAGACGCAGCCTGCGGCAGATCATAAAACTGGTAGGTATAGGCCCACTTCAACTCGTTTCCGGGAGCGACATTGATGTCCACGTACGCCTCCGGACAGAAGGTGGTCCGGATGGACCAGAAGACCAGCTTCGAAAGCGCGAGGCTGCCCGTGATGTGCACTCCGGCGCCGGCTACACCATGTTCCAGCCGGATATCGTAGTCCGATGCCTTCGTACCGAAGCCTTGGAATTCACCGTATGCGCTCTGCCCCGTCTGGAGTTCCTTCAAGTAGACGATCTCGTTACCATGCACTTCTGCCGCGCCGCCGCCGTTGAACTGCTCGGACTTGAGCGGGAAAGTGAATTGCACGCGGTTGCCTGGCCCGCTCGGTTTGCCGTCGATCACGAAGAAATTGTGGTTGTACTGGGCGGTCGCCAACGGTTTCGTACCCGTGTTCTTCAGCGCGTGCTCGATCACCATCACGTCCTGGCCCTTCTTGAGCCGGACGGTCTTAGTGTAGCGATAGGCGTACCCGCCCGACCCACTCGATGACCCCGTCAACTCGTGGGTGAACTCGATCCAGCCGGTGCCCTGACGAACGCTCCACCTGCCCGGATCCACGATCTGGTAGGTGTTGAAACGCTGATACTTGGTTTCGCCGGCCGGCTTGCGCACGATTCCCACTCCGACGCGGATAAACGTGTCTCCGGTCTTGTCCTCGCCGTAGCCGATCGACGTGTCGTCCTTCAAAAACTCTTCCACCGGACCCACGATGGAGTCGTGCAGCTTGGGGTCGTACTTGTCGAACCACTGCCCGAAGTACTCGTGGCCCTTCGTCTTAAGACTGAGAATCGAACCCGACCAATCGAAGCGGGTCCCGCGGTAATATCCGTGGTCTGGGTCGGGCAGGTAAAGCTGGGCGGTGATCCGTCCGTTCGAAATGGTGGCCTGTGGGAAAGGCGGTTCGCCTTGCGCGTTGGCTGTCATAATAGCGACAAAACAAATGGCGGGAATGATTGCTTTAATCATGAAATGATGGAAGGCTCAACATATCACGTTTGACCTGACAGCTGAGGCGCGCGGCATTACTTTCTCGTTTGTACCTGCCTTTCAACCAGCGTGAGATAGGATGGATTCACATGCGTTTCAGCTTCTGCCTCCCTCTTTTTTTACTCCCAGCTTTGTTTGTTCAACCGGCGGCCATGCCTGCGCCAAAGCGCCCCTCGCCGGCGACCATTCGCGATTGGCAATCCCGCAAGTTCGGGATGTTCATTCATTTCGGCTTGTACTCCGAACTCGGAGGCGTCTGGAAAGGCGAACGCATCCAGGACTACAACGAACAAATCCGGCTGCACGCGCACATTCCGAAGGACGAGTATGCCGCCGTTGCCGCCAGGTTCAATCCATCGAAGTGGGACCCCGACGCGATTGTTAAACTCGCGGAGGCCGCGGGCATGAAGTTCATTGTGATCACCTCGAAGCACCACGACGGCTTCAGCATGTTCCACACGCGCGAATCGAAATTCAACATTGTCGATGGATCGCCCTACGGCAAGGACATCGTCAAAGGTCTGTCCGACGCCTGTGCGCGGCATGGCATGAAGTTTGGCGTCTACTTTTCGACCATCGACTGGCAGGATCCGCGCGCCAACGGCATCAGCCAGCCGCCGGCCAAGGAAAACGACAACGTGATTCCGAAAGCGCACGAAGATTACAATGTGGCGCAATTGCGTGAACTCACGACGCGTTATGGGCCCCTTACCGAGGTGTGGTTCGACATGGGCCAGCCGACTCCCGAGCAGAGCGAGCGCTTCGCCGCGACCGTCCACACCGCGCAGCCCGAGTGCATGGTCAGTGGGCGCGTCTTCAACAGCCAGGGCGATTTCACCGTGATGGGCGACAACGAATTGCCCACGTCGGTGATCGACGAACCCTGGCAGACGCCCGGCTCCATCTACGACGAGACCTGGGGTTATCGTTCCTGGCAGGAGCGCAAGGATCTTGCGGGCAAGACCCACGAGCATTTGCTGAGGCTAGTGAAAGTAGTCAGCCGGGGCGGCAACTACATCCTGAACATCGGCCCGCGCGGCGATGGCACGGTTGTCGAGTTCGAGGCCGATGTGCTGCGCGGCGTTGGCGCGTGGGTGAAGGCGAATGCGGAGGCGGTCTACGGCAGCAGCGCCCAACCCTTCCGCGAACTCGACTTCGGTTACGCCACTACGAAGCCGGGACGGTTGTACCTGATGGTCACCAAGTGGCCGGCTGACGGGCAGTTGGCGCTCCCCGGACTCAAGAACAAGCTGACCCGCGCGTACCTTCTGTCCGACTCAGCCAAGACTCCGCTACCACTCGACAACTCCGGCGACTCGCGAATCGTCAACGTCCCCGCCGCTCATCCTGCCTCGCCCGCAGTCGTGATCGTCGCGGAATACACAGGGCCGCTGAGTGTGATCCCCCCTTCGGTGCCGGCCGGGCCCGCCGGTGTTGTCGAACTTGACCAGAAAGACGCGACGAAGGAATTCAACTACAACAACCGGGGCTATTACGAAGGTCCAACCGTCTACAAACTGCGCTGGGATTTCGCGCCGTCGCAAGCCGGCCAATACAACGTCGAAGTGACCTATCGCAAGAACGCGTCGGTGGGCCCGATCGAATTGGACCTGGGCGGCCAGAGGCTGGTTGTCAGTTTGAAAGAAGGCCACGGCGACGAGCCGGCGACAGCCAATGCCGGCAAGCTTGCGCTCGCTATGGCCGAATCGCTGCGTCTGAGCCTGACCCCGAAACACCCATTTCAGAAGGGCGACAAACTGGGCGTTACGATCGATAAGGTCGTGCTCACGCCAGCGAAATAGGACAGGGACGCAGCCGCGACCGAGAGCAAACGGTGCAGGTGGGGTTGGCTTGCCAACCGCAACGCCGGCTCGCTACTGAACCCCCACCTTACGCCGCGACACCGTTGGCTCGCCGGCGTGTGAAGCGACTGCTTTCAGCACGTATTGTCCGGGCTCGCGCGGCGCCAGAAGACGGATCGGAAACGTCTGTTGACCATAAGCCGGAATCTCGAAAGGCTCTTCCGCCTTCTGCGCGGGCACACCCTCTTTTTCGAAGGCCAGTGTCAGCGTGCCGTGCTGCGCAACGGCCTCATCATTCACCATCATCACGGCGTACTCGCGCTCCTCACCGCCGGCCAGAAGGGGTTGCCAGAAGTTGATGTACAGGCCTAAGGGCCGGAATGACTCCCGAACATAATCGGCAAAATGCGGTTCGAGTTCGAGCCGACCAATGTCGCGGAAATTGTCCGAGGTCCTCACGCCCGGGTAGCTGCAGGTCAGATAGACGAAGTGCTGCACGCCCGCCGCCTGCCGGTGAGCGCGCCAGAATTCCGTCAGCCCGCCGAACAGGTAGGCGTACGTCTCGAAGCGCTGTGCCGGAGTCGCGTTTGCGCCCACGAGTTTTTCGTAGACCGCATCGGTCAGCAGCGTCGGCGTGCCGTCGCGGTTGAGCCACAGCCAGCCGTATTCGTTGATCATCACGGCGTGCGTGGTGGGGTGCGGCGAGTTCCAGTCTGTCTTGGCGCCCACCAGCTTTTCGAGGTCGGTCATTGCGAACGGCTTGTACTGCGGCTTCCACCAGCCGATGAAGAAATAGGGGTGGTCCTCCACCGGGTCGTCGGGGGCCATGGGCAGCGTGTAGCCGTTATCCCAGGGGCGGCCTGAAAGGTCCAGGCCGCGCACCTCGGGCAGCACCTTGTCGCGCAGAATCTCCGCGTGAGTCTCGTTCGACGCGTCCCAGATCGCGATGCTGGGATGATTCCACTGGTCGCGCATCCACTCGCCGAACTCGGTTACCAGTTCTTCCCGCTTCCACTCATCCCAGTGGCCCTGCCAGATAGGGAATTCGGTCTGGATGATCAGCCCCGCCTCGTCCGCAATGTCGAGCCACATCTGCGGCGCGGGACCGAGCGTCAAGCGGAAGCTGTTCCAGTTCATCTGCTTCGGAATGTCCACTAACAGCCGCCGCACCCACGCCTCGTCCCAAGGGCGGCCCTTGCATTCGGGGTCCTCAAAAAAGCGGTGCAGCGCGATGTTCGACCCACGCAGGAAATACAGTTTGCCGTTCAGATAGGCCCGCCGCGTCGCGGTGTCGAATCGCAATTCCCGCATACCGAATCGCGTGGCCAACGAGTCCCCACCCGTCGTCGTCTCGATCACGTAGAGGTTAGGCGTCTCGGGGGTCCACAGCTTCGCGTTCGGCAGCCGGATGGTCTCCTGGAAAGTCTTGCGTTCACCCGCCGCGAGTTGGACTTCACTCCCGGCGAATGTGGCTGCGATCGCCGTCTCCTTCCACACGTGCACGGAGTGTTTCAAGGCAAATTTGACGGGCTTCGAACTGGCGTTGTAGACCAGCGTTTGGACAACGATCGCGGACTCGGCAAGCCGTGGGGCGGCCTGCAGGCTCTCGATCACGGGGTTGTCGCTGAGGTCGAGCGTCACACTGTCGTAGATGCCTGGCGTCCACTTGTACTTCTCCTTGTCGGTGCCGGTTGGCACCCACGCGGGCACCGCCGCGGGGTGTGCGCCGATGCGGATCACGATCTCGTTGTCGCCCTTCCATTTCAGGTACCTGGTCACCTCGAAGACTGCGGCGCTGAAACTCCCCAAGTGTTCGCCCACCAGCGTCCCGTTGATCCAGACCGCACTGCCGAACTGCGCTTTGTTGATACGCAGGATGGCCGCTTGCGGCCGGGCGTCCACCTCGCCTTTCAACTGAAACGTGCGCCGGTACCAGAAATAGTTGCGCTCCTGATGCGGCGTGCCCACAGCCGTTGTGCGCTCGGACTCGGGCCGCTTTTTGTCACGGATTTCGACGTCGATCAACTCCCTGCTATCGAACCTGTCCACGTCGGCAAACGGCGGTGTGGCGAGGTTCGCCAAGCCCGGAACGGGTGCCTTACGGCCGAACTCCGAGGGCCTCGGCGTGGCCGCGACGCTCTCGCCCACCTCCCACGAGCCATCGAGCGGGAGCGTAGTGCGTGCGGACGGCCCCGTGGCGGCTTGGAGTGCTGCGGCGACCGCGACAGCCAGGATCAGGCAATGTGAAACCATGCTCGAATTATCTTCAATCCAGCACACCCGGCGCTTTGCACTGTGCCTTGCCTCGATCTCTGCCAGAATCGAAATCGAGACACCCAATGCTTCCTTCCGAGGCCGCCCAACTGATGGCGGAGTATGCGCAAGACGCCGTGGACTTGGCGCGCAACAAGTTTGAGATCGAGCTTGACTACTCGCTCGAAAGCGTCGAAGCGCTCAACATCATCTTGCAATCGCAGTTCGAAGCCACGCCTACAGGATGGCAATTGCTGTATCGCTTCCGGCCGTCGAAACGCAAACTTCGCATGCTGTCGAAAACGTGGGGCGGGTACTTGGGGGAAGTCATCCGGCGGCAGTGGGGCGGGCAGTGGCTGATGCCGGCCGATGGCCCATTCAAAGGCGGTGTGACCCTGCTGGTGCAAGGCACCATGTTGTCGCCGGTGGCGCGCGCCCACAAGCAACTCGCCAACGGCGCGGACGCGAGCGTATCGGCCTACGTTACCAGCCTGATCCCGATCTTTTCTCACCCGTCCGAATAGCAGGTTGCCAGGCTGCAATTGCCGGCGCGAAGCTGGAAGCGACTTGCTACACTACGGTGAATTCCCCCGTCCGGAACCGCACACATGCACTGTCGTCAGGAGTCGTTCCATCCCGTGAGGTTTTCCATATATTTTGCTCTGTTCGCGCTCCCGCTGTGCGCTCAGCAGGTGGTGCGGTACGAGGTTAGTTTCCCCAACGCCGCCCATCATGAGGCAGAGGTTCGGGCGACCTTCACGGGAGTGCACACCCCGGGGTTGGAAGTGGTGATGAGCCGTTCCTCGCCGGGGCGCTATGCGCTCCACGAGTTCGCCAAAAACGTGTACAACTTCCGTGCGACCGACGGCGCCGGCAAGGCTCTGGAGGTGAGCCGGCCCAGCCCGTACCAATGGAATATCGCGGGACATAAAGGCACGGTTGTCGTGGAATACGCACTGTTTGGCGACCGCGCCGACGGCACGTACGACGGCATCGATGCAACCCACGCTCACTTGAACATCCCGGCCACATTCGCCTGGGCGCACGGCTTCGAAAAACGTCCCATCGCGGTGAAGTTCGACTTTCCAGACGACTCGGGTTGGAAGGTCGCCACGCAGTTGATCCCCAACCCCGATGGCACGTGGACGGCTCCGAACCTCGACTGGTTCATGGACTCGCCGGTGGAGCTAGGCCCCGTCACCATGCCCGAATGGAGCGTCAGCGACGCGCACTTTCGGCTGGCGCTACATCACGCTGGGACCCCGGAGGAAGCCGAAGCCTACGCCAGAATGTGCGAAGCCGTCGTGACCGAGGCCGAGGGAGTGTTTGGCGCATTTCCGAAATACGACGACGGGCGCTACACGTTCCTCGTTGATTACCTGCCGTACGTCAACGGCGACGGCATGGAGCATCGCGATTCGACGATTGTCACGGGAACCCACGATCTCAAGTCGAGCGCTCAATGGTCCATCGGCACGGTGTCGCACGAGTTCTTCCACTCCTGGAATGTCGAGCGCATTCGCCCCAAATCGCTTGAGCCTTTCGATTTCGAACGCGCCAACATGTCGGGCGAGTTATGGTTTGCCGAAGGCTTCACCAGCTACTACGGCGAGCTGATTCTGAAGCGTGCGGGACTGGCCAGTTTTGACGACTTCACACGCCAGATCGGCTATGCGGTGAGCGCGGTCACCACCGAGCCGGGGCGCAAGGTCTTCAACGTGGTGGACATGAGCCGGCAGGCGCCGTTTGTTGATGCGGCCACGGCCAACGAGCCGGTCAACACCCCCAACACCTTCATCTCGTATTACACCTACGGCGCTGCCTTAGGACTTGGAATCGACCTCGCCATCCGTGCCCAGTTTCCCGGGAAGGGCCTCGACGACTGGATGCGAACCATGTGGCGGCACCACCCCGACGTGCAACAGCCCTACACGGTGGATGATCTTGAAAGGACGCTCGCCGAAACGACGGGCAGCCCGGAGTTTGCGGCCCGGGTTTTTCGCAAACATGTCTATGGCAAAGAGCCAATGGACTACGAACCGCTGCTTGCGCGGGCCGGCCTCCTGCTTCAACAGCGAGCCGTGGGCAAGGCGTGGCTGGGGGCAAGCAAATTGAGTTTTTCCCCAAACGGCGTCGAAATCACGGGGCCGACGATTCGCGATTCGCCGCTGTTCCTGGCTGGTTTGGATCGCGGCGACCGCATCGTTCAATGGGACGGTAAGCCAGTCAAAAGCCAACAGGAATTGGACGACTGGCTCACATCGCGCAAGCCGGGAACGCTGGCGCAACTCGATGTGGAGGGCCGGGCGGGCAAGCAGCAGGTGGGGATCACATTGACCGAGGCGCAGTCGGTGCACGTCGTACCTTATGAGCGTGCGGGGCGCGAGGTGACCGCGGAGATGACGGCATTCCGCCAGGCCTGGCTCGGGTCGAAGGCGATACACGCTCTGCCGAAACTCTCCCGCTATTGTCCCGAGTGCCGCAGGGCCTATCCGTTTGAAGAGTCCTTCTGCCCATATGATGGCAAGGCGCTCGCGCTCACGCCGTCCGCCAAGCCAGCGGAGTAGAGCGGTGGCCGAGTATTCCAGCGTGCGGCGGTATTGGCCGCTCTCTCTCGTTTGTGACTTTGTGCCGTCAAGAGGCACTGACGGGGTACCTTAATGCGACGAAGGGGACATTTCCGGCGTTCCGGAGACGTCCCCCTACCCTTAAACGGCCCGCTGCAAGCAGTGCACCGGGCTCGTGCTTCGCTTCGAAACGAACCTACTTCTGCTTGGCTGCGGCCTTCTTGACGGCGGGTTTCTTGCCGAGACCCGTGTTCACCCAGCCACGCTTCTTGTCGCTCTCGATCACCTTTTCGAGCAGCTGCATCCCGCGCAGACCGTCGGCGAAAGTCGGGTACTCCACCGGCAGGCTCGGATCGGCCACACGCGACCAGAAGTTCTTGAACAGGTTCTTGTGTGCGTCCGGATAGCCCTCGGCGTGCCCGCCCGGGTAGCTGGAATAGGGCGCGGCTTTCGGGTCCAGCATCGAGGGGTCCTTCTGGATGATGCGGTTCGGCTGGTTGCGGTAGCCGACCCAGATGTGATTGGGCTGTTCCTGGTTCCAACTCACGCTGGCCTTGGTCCCGCAGATCATGAACTCGAAGCGGTTCTTGCAGCCGGCGGCCATCTGGCTCACCATGAACGTACCGCGGGCTCGGTCCCCCAGATGGAGCAGCACCGCGCCGAAGTCCTCGGTGTCGATCTTGATTTCCTTGTAATCCTCAGGGCGTAGGGTCGCGCCGGAGAAGGTCTCAATGGCGACCTTAGGCTGCTTGCGGACCTTGTGGAAGATAGCCAGGTCGGCGCACAGGGCCGTGATGGGCAAGCCCGTGAGGTGCTGGATCATGTCCATCCAATGCGAGCCGATGTCGCCAACCACGCGCAGCGTGCCGTTGTCCTTGCGCAGGATGCGCCAGTTGAAATCGGTTTCGTAAAGCAGCCAGTCCTGCGCGTAGTGGCCGTCAACGCTCAGAATCTCGCCAAGTTCGCCGTTCTCGATCATGCGCCGGATCTGCTGCGTCATCGGGTAGTAGCGCAGGTTGTGATTGGTGGCGTGGCAGAGGTTCTTCTTCTCGGCCAGATCGACCATCTTCTTGGCCTCGCCGGCGGACATCGCCAGGGGCTTCTCGCACAACACGTGCTTGCCGGCTTTCAACGCCTTCATGGCGATGGGGAAGTGCAGCGCGTTCGGCGTGCAGATGTGGACGCCGTCGATCGATTTGTCGGCGAGAATCGCGTCTACGTCCGAAGTCGCCCAGTCGATGTAAGTGCTTGCCGCGAAGCTCTTGGCCTCTTCGTCGCTGATGGCCGCCACGGCCGCAACTTCCACGAAACCTAGCCGGCGGATGTTCTCCACATGCGTGCGGCCCATGAAGCCGGCGCCGATGACTGCTGCTTTCAACTTACCCATATATGTTTCTAAACCTCACAAACAAATGGTCCCCACGGGGGCTGTCCGATCAAGAACACTCTATACCATTGGGCTCTCGACGGAGGAGCCATACGGTCTAATCCGAGGCGGGTGGCTGCATTTGTTACCCGCCGGGCGTCAGGCCTGCCCCCATTGTCTTCTCAGTGCCAGGGATGCGCTTCACCTGGCGGGCAACCTTCCGCCAGCAACTGCGGAGCCGGATGTGACAATGGCCAGTCCGATGCACAGCGCAATAAAGACCTCGGTGATCACCGGGGGCGCGAAGAAGTACTTGTACGAGACTACGGCAAGACCCAGATAGCCCAGCAGAAAGGTCGCGAGAATAGGACGCAGCGAACCGGCGCTAGTGCTGGCGAGCGAACCCAGCTGCCAGAACACGATCGCCTCCGCCAGCAGAAACACGCTGATGGCGAGGCCAGAGCCATGATAGAAATCCCAATAACTTCTGTTTAACCCCATCACCTTGAACGGGTTGGTCTTCATAGCCAGGATTGCGATCTCGCCTGGCCCCGGGACTGGTTTGCCGAAGACGCCGCCGATAGTGTGCAGCACGGCATGCAGCAAGGTCAGCGCGGATGCAATGCGAAGGAACAAATCTGGTTTCATAGCTCGCCCTTTCTAGGGCTTGTCGCCCAACTCTCGAACGCCGCCGGAAGCATTAGGAAGATGTTAGCCCGGGCGGCGGTGGACCTGCCAGTGCAATCGACCGTCGTATGCATCCGGGCCTGAAATTGATCGAAAGGTTAAGTTTCGAACAGGGTCGCGCCAGCTGTGGTATCGTTCTGCCTATCATCACTCAGAGAGGGCGAGTTCAATGTCTACCTTCGACCGGCGTAGTTTTCTAAAGACCACCGTTGCCGCCGCGGGATCCCTCGTGCCCGGCGCGGCGATTCTATCCTCACTCTCGCCTTCCCTTCTCGCCACTCCGGCGAAGGCGGGGAAGCGCTCGGCGACGGACTGGGTTCCGCTGGGGAAGTCGGGTGTTCAGGTCACCCGACTGGCGTTCGGCACCGGCACTTATGGCGGCAAAGTCCAGCGTGACCTCGGGCAGACAGAGTTCACCAAGCTGGTGCGCTACGCCTACGACCACGGCATCCGCTTCTTCGAGACCGCGCAGAATTACGCGGGCATGCCCGACATGCTGCGAATCGCGCTGCAGGGCATTCCCCGCGACACTTATCGCCTGATGACCAAGTACCGGTTGCAGCAGACCGATACCCCGGAGGTCGTGATCGACCGCTACCGCAAGCAACTCGACACCGAGTACTTCGATATCCTGCTGTTGCACTGCGTCCGGACCGCCGACTGGGCGGAGCAATTCAAACCCGCGCGTGACGCTTTCGAGGCGGCCAAACAGAAGAAGATCATCCACTCTCACGGTGCGTCATGCCACGGCTTGCTGCCGTTGCGTGCCTTCCCGGACCAGAAATGGCTGGACGTGTCACTGAACCGCATCAACTTCAATGGGACGAAGATGGACAACCTGCGCGGCGACGACAACGGCACGGGCAGCGTCCCTGAGGTCGCCGCGCATCTCGCCTCCATCCACGGCCAGGGCACCGGCGTCATCGGAATGAAGCTCATCGGCGAAGGCCAGTTCACCACGCCCGAGAAGCGCGACGCCTCAATCCGTTTCGTGATGAAACTTGGGACCGTGGACGCGGTGACCATCGGCTTCAAGAGTCCGGCCGAGATCGACGAAGCCATCTCCCGGATCAACACCCATCTGAACGGTTAAAGTGGGGTGAACCGCCCCACTCTCCCAATCCCGTGAAGCTGACGGGAGCGCTGCGGTCGTCAACATCGGGTGTGGGCTCCACCCGCTGAGGTCAGCCGTTTGCTGAAAACCACTCTTTAAGATTCAACAACTTGAAACGCCAGGCCGCTGAAACTCAGTCGTTTCGGCATTTCTACCCAGGCGCTTAGAGTGTTTCGATTCCGTGTGTTAACCTTAAAAAGATCGCCAATTCCCCGGGCCTCAGGCCCGAGGTGTTTCCAAGGACAGAATATGCCCAAACTCAAAACTCATACGGGGGCCAAGAAGCGGTTCCACAAGACAGGCTCCGGCAAAGTGATGCGCCACAAGGCGTATGCCCGCCACCTGTTGACCTGCAAGACCCGCAAATCCAAGCGCAACCTGAAGAAGGGTGTCGTCGCCGACAAATCCAATCAGGCCAAGCTCAAGGAAATGATCCCGTATTGATCGTAAATGAAACGGTGTGCGCGCCGGTGCCAATTGCACGTGCCCGGGCCGCCGCCCATCGCGGAACGAACTAATCGCTTCCGCCGGACCGAACGAATGAAGGAGACGAAACGTGCCGAGAGTTAGAAGATCTACCAACCGCCGGGATTCCCGGAAAAAGACGCTGCAACTTGCCAGCGGCTACTTCCTCACCAAAAGCAAACTCTACCGTTCCGCGCAGGAAGCCGTCGAGAAGGCCCTGCGCTACGGCTACGTCGGACGCAAGCGCAAAAAGCGCGATTTCCGCCGCTTGTTCATCGTGAGGATCAACGCTGGCTGCCGGCTGAATGCCACGACCTATTCGCGGTTCATCGGCGGCCTCAAGAAGGCCGGCATCGAACTGAACCGCAAGATCCTGGCTGATCTGGCCGCGAATGAGCCTGCCGCGTTCACCAGCCTGGTCGAAAAGGCCAAAGCCGCCACGGCCGCTGCCTGAGGGGAAACCCGTTATGCTGCCCTTTCTGGACGATGAAGAGGACCTGATCGCACGCCTGGAGACGCGCGTCTCTCAGTTGTCGCAGGTCCTGAGCGCTCACCGTGCGCAGTGCGAACTCCTGGAATCGGAGATTCGAAATGCGCGTGCTGAGCGCGATCTGGCATTGGGCCAGGCTCAGAGTTGGAAGGCTGAGGTCCAGAAACTGCAAGAAGAGACGAGTGCCGCGCGAACCAAGCAAACCGAGGCCGCCTCGCGGGTTCGCGCGCTGCTCGAGCAAATCGACCGTCTGGGTCTCTTCGATCAGAATCAGGAGTCCTGACATTCGTGGATACCTCGGGGCCGGAAAAGCGCATCGTTCGAGTCACGATCTTCCAGCAGCCCTACTCGCTTCGCACCTCCGGCGATCCTGCCGAAACGGAAGCCTTAGCCCACGGTGTGGACGACCTTATGCACCAGATCGCCGACCGCTCGGCGTCGGGGGACCCGGCGCGCGTAGCCGTGATGGCGGCGTTGCATCTAGCCGACAAGGCACGAACTCTTGAAGCGCGGGCTGCGGAGTTGGAAGCGCGTCTCAATGACTGCAAACAGCATCTACTAAGGGCCGGCGAACGCGCCGAATCCGCCGAGGACGCGCTGGCGAAGTTGAAGCAGGCGAATCGCGAGATTGAGGTCAAAGCGTCGGGCGCCCTCGACCAGCGTACTGCGAGCCTGTACGACCGTTTGGCGACTCTGGACGAACGGTTGGCCGCGCTGCTCGACAACCGCGCTTTCTGACGCGTGGCGCGCTCGCGCCACTCCACAAGCCAAAGCAAGATATCCTGAAATTGACGGAGTTCTTCCTTGGTCGCCGTCAAAACACCCCTTATGGCAATTCACTTCGATCCCACCAATCTCTCTGCCGCAATGGTCGGCGACAAGCACGGGCTCACCCAGCAGGAAGTCGCCGATTCGCAGCCGGCCGCATTCGAAGCACTCTCCGGGTTCAAGCAGAGCGTGGAAAAGGACGACTACGGCTTCCCGCATTTACCCTTCAAGACGAAGCTGATTAAAGAAATCAAGGCATATGCCAAGAGTGTCGCGGGCAAATACGACACCGTTTGCGTGGTCGGCATCGGGGGAAGCGCGCTGGGCGCCTGGGCGCTCGACTGCGGCCTGAGGGGACCTCACCCCGTGCAGAAGGCGTTCTCTACGAAGAATCCCCGGCTCGTGATTCTCGACAACGTGGACCCGGGCTTCATCCACTCCGCGCTGGAATCCATGAACCCGGCCAAGACCCTGGTGGTGCCCATCGCCAAGTCGGGCGCGACGGCCGAAACAATGAGCGTGTTCCTGATCGTCCATGACTGGCTGCATGCTAAGTTAGGCGGGTCCAAGGCGGCCGGGCGAATCGCCGTCGTCACCAGCGAAAACACCGGCGAGTTGAAGGAATTCGCGGTCAAATACAAGCTGGTCACCTTCCATATCCCCAAGAACGTCGGGGGACGTTTCAGCGTCCTCACTGCAGTTGGCTTGGTCCCGGCGGCACTGGCAGGCTTGGACATCTCCGCAGTGTGCAAGGGCGCGGCCGAGATGACCAGGCTGTGCTGGCTCGAGAACCTGGAAGAGAACGTCGCGCTCAAGTCGGCGCTGCTGCACTGGCTGATCTGGACCAAGAAGAAGAAGTCGATCCAAGTTGCCTTCCCCTACGCTAACCGGCTATGGGGCGCGGCGTTCTGGTTCCGCCAACTCTGGGCGGAGTCGCTGGGCAAGGTCAAGAAAGACAAGAAACGAGTCTTCAACGTCGGCCAGACGCCCATCGCGGCACTCGGCGCAACGGATCAGCACTCGCAAGTACAACTCTATCGCGAAGGTCCCAACGATAAGGTCTACAGCTTCTGGGCGGTCGGCAAATGGTCCGAGTCGGGCAAGATCCCCAAGGCCAAAACCGGCTATGCAAGCTTCGACTATCTAGCCGGACAGAGTCTTTCCAAATTGATCGACGTGGAGCGACTCGCTACGGCCGCATCGCTGACCTTGGCCCAACGTCCGAACTGCACGTTCACGCTCGATAAGCTGGACGCCTGGCACCTTGGCGCGTTGCTCCAGATGTTCGAATTCCAAACCGCCTTCGTCGGGCGGATGCTCGAGATTGATGCTTTCGATCAGCCCGGAGTCGAGCTTGGCAAGAAGTTCACCTTTGCCCTGATGGGGCGCGAAGGGTACGACGAATACAAGTCCGAATACGAGGCCTACGAGGCCAGACGCGCCGGCGTAAAGCTCTGACGGCGAATTCAGTTTCCCAGCAATGCAAGCTGCAATGAGGGTGGGCCTTCCCCGCCCTCATCGAGGCTAATGGCCCTTACACAGGCCCCTCCCCAAGCCGCAAACCATGAGTTGATTCAATCATATACAGTGTGAAGCTCGCGCCCCGGAACGACCCCATGCACGAAACCGCACAAAATGTTATAATTGCGTTTAATGAAGGAACGCTGCGTTATTAATGCCATGTACTATTGCCTGCGAGGCGATGTAGGTGGTCAGATCCTAGTGATGAATACGGGCGGATATACACTCGGCCACTACAGCGAGTACACCAGCGAAATGGTCTGGCAGAGAGTCGTTCCGGCCAGTGATCGCAAGTCGATCGAAGACTGGTTGGGGCGGCACTTTCCGGCCAACCCGACGCCCGCCGTACCGCATAAGCGGGCTTCTACAGCCTCCGCCTAGCCCAACGGGACCACTGTAGAGCGGTACTCGGAGTCAGCTGGACTTTCACAGGAATACTGCGTCTTAAAAGCCGCAAGGTGTCACAACCTTGCGGCTTTTGCTTTGTACCCGGCGGTTGCGGCAGGCTCCCAGGCTATTGCGGTATTCCATCCGGCCCGAGTGCGGCTGCGCGCTTCGCTAAAGCGTCGCGCAGCATGGCGGAAGTCACGGCTGTAGTGCCCATCTGCTCGACGCCCACCCCGGCGGCGGTATTGCCCAGCGTTGCGGCAGTCAGCAGGTCGCCACCCACGCTCAGCGTCAGGCTCATGGCGGCGATGACGGTGTCGCCCGCGCCGCTGACGTCGTAAACGTGCCGGGCGATGGAGGACACGTGCACCGGTTCATTGTCCCGCTCGAACAGCGTCATGCCGGCCTCACCTTCCGTAATAAGTAGTGCCTCGACGGGCAGTGCCGCGAGCAGGCGCACGCCCAGACTCGACGTGGAGTTTGAGCCAGGCCCATCCAGCCCCAGCGCTTTGGCCGCCTCAGAGCGGTTGGGAGTCACCACATTCGCACCTGCATAGCGGTCGTAGTGGACGCCTTTCGGATCAACGACGACGGGCTTCGATGCGGCGCGCGATAGTTGGATCACCGCTTGCACCAGTGTGTTCGTCAGCACCCCTTTGGCGTAGTCAGACAGTACGACGACATCGCAGTGTGGCAGGCGCGCCCCCACGCGTTCGAGCAACGCCGATTCCGTTTCGGGAAGCGTGTTGCCGGTGCTTTCCTCGTCCAGGCGAACCAGATGCTGGCTGTGCGCGATGATCCGGGTTTTCACCGTGGAACGCCGGCCGGCCTCGCACACCAGACCGTCCGTGCTCAGGCCCGATTGCTGCAGGATCTCGCGCAGTTCCGCGCCCGAGGCATCGCCGCCCAAAACGCCAATCAATTCGGCTTGCCCGCCCAGGCTCACCACGTTCAACGCAACATTGGCGGCCCCGCCCGCCGCGCGAGTCTCTTTCACTTTGGCGACTACCGGCACCGGAGCTTCCGGCGAGATGCGCGTGACGTCGCCCCAGATATAGCGATCGAGCATGATGTCGCCGAGCACCAGCACGCGAGCCTGCTGGAAGGCGTCGATCAAGGCGTTGTAAGCAACGGGGGACTGCTCGTTCATTGAATCGTTCCGGTCACGCATGGCACTGCTTACGAAGATAGCGAAACAGTGCCATACCGTGCCGGTGGGACGCAGTGTAGGGCGGACCCGGTTGCCCGCCCCGCCGCCCGCTTAGCAGTCCAGGCCGAAATCCTGCTCGAACGCTTCAAGCAACGGTTGGCCCCAATTGCCCTTTGCGTGCATCTTCCCGGCGAAGAATCGCAGCACGGGCGGCTCCTCATAAAACTCCAAGCCTCCGATCATCTCGCGATGATCGTAAAGCCACTTCAAGCGATCCGCGGCGTACTGGTAATGCGAGATCGTGTACACGCGTCGCGGGACGGCCAGTCGGACGAGTTCCATGTCAGAAGGGACGTCGTTACCGTGCTCGTCGCGATCCATCGAAACCGAGCCGCGTTCCATCCCGCGGATGCCTGAGGTCAGATAAACTGCGGCGGACAAAGCGCCAGCCGGGTACTCCGATTGCGGCACCTGGCTTATGAAGCGCCTGGCATCCACATGGCAGGCCAGGCCACCCGCCGGCGTGACCACGGGAACGCCTTTCTCCTCGAGCAGCGCCACGAAGTACTTGATCGCGTCGGCCGATGCACCAGCCACTTCGAGCTGTGTCATTTCGCGAATGCCCACAGCCATCGCTTCGATCTCTTTCGACGACATTCCGCCGTACGTGAAGAAGCCTTCGTAAACCGGCAGCCAGGGCCGGATGGCATCGTACAGGTCCTTGCGGTTGGTGGCGATCATGCCGCCGCGCACGCTGCAGCTCTTGCGGCCCGAGAGGTAGCACAGGTCGGCGATGCTCATCATCTCGCGGATGATGTCCTTGATCGACGTGTTCTCATAGCCCGCCTCGCGCTGGTGAATAAAGTAGGCGTTCTCCGAGATCAGGCTGCCGTCCACCACCAGGAAGATGCCCAGCGGTTCGATTAGTGCTTTCACCTGGCGCAGGTTTTCCATGGAGAAGGGCTGGCCGCCGATCAGGTTCGTGGTCGCTTCCATACGCACGAACGAGACGTTTTCCGGTCCCGCCTTTTCGATCGCCACGCTCAGCCGGCCGAGATCCATGTTGCCCTTGAAGGGGAACGAACTCTGCGTCTTCAGTGCCTCGTCGGTGTACAGTTCCAACACCTTCCCGCCAGCTAGGTCGAAGTGCGCCTTCGTCGTCGTGAAGTGGTAGTTCATCGGCACGATGTGGCCGGGCTTCACGAACGTCTTGGCGAGCAGGTGCTCGGCGGCGCGACCCTGGTGCACCGGCAACAGGTACTCGTAACCGAAGATCTCTTTTACGGAGTCGAGCAGCCGGTAGAAGCTCTCAGAACCCGCATATGCGTCGTCGGCCTGCATCATCGCCGCCTGCTGGTTGTCCGACATCGCGTTGGTGCCGCTGTCGGTCAGCATGTCCAGGAAGATGTCGCGGGTACGCAGCAGGAACGTGTTGTATCCGGCCTCCTCGATCGCGCGGAAGCGATCCCGTGCCGGTGCCAGCCGCACCTTCTGCACGATGCGGATCTTGTGCATCTCGATCGGGATTTCGGTTCCGTTGGATAGGCGTATGCTCATGGCGACCTCTGGGGTTATATGACTTTCTATTAGGAATTTCAGACCACGTAATCGCCAATTCTTCCGCAATTGGGCCACCGGAATCAAGGCGAAAATGGAGAAAATCGTACGTGTAGGTCTAATAATGCGAACTCCACGATATTAGCCGCGCTGTGCGGCGGAGCGGCGTTGTGTTTTGAACGGCAGCACCACCTGGAACAGGTGCCACTTTCAAAAAGCGTCGATTTCCGACGCGATACCCATGTGCCGCCCGCCTGTAATAGACTGCCAAGATGCAGAAATTTATGACCGGTTTCATTCTCGTTGCCGCGCTCCTCGTGCCGGCCTTCGCCCAGACACAGGGCGCCGCTCTGGTTGGCCGCTGGGATTTCAACATCCCCGCGAAGGATGGCAACCGCGCCGCCTGGCTGGGCGTAACCGAAAAGGCCGGTGCGCTTGAAGTGTGGTACCAGCCGACGGGCGGCAACGTCTACGAAGTGAAGGATGCCAAGGCCGACGGCAAGCACCTGACGCTGGTGCTCTCGCCCGCCTCCGGCAATCACCCGGCCACGACCTGGGAACTCGACGCGGCGGGCGACAAGCTCACCGGCGTTCAGAAACAGGGCGAGAAGACCATGCCGCTGACCGGTGTGCGCGCCCCCGAATTGAAGCGCAAAGAGCCGAAAACGTGGACGGCGCCGGAACCGCTGTTCAACGGCAAAGACCTGACAGGCTGGGAGCCGATCGGCGACGCGAAGAACAGCCACTGGGGCGTGAAGGATGGCCTGCTGGTGAACGATTCGCACGGCGCGAACCTGAAGACGACGCGCAAATTCGACGACCTCAAAGTGCATTACGAAATGAGCTGCCCCGACGACGGCAACAGCGGCTTCTACCTGCGCGGCCGATACGAAGTGCAGATCGAGTACGAGCCCTTGACGTCGAATCCGCCGGAGCGCCGCATCGGTTCGATTTACGGCCGCATCACCCCGAAGGACATGCCGCGCACACCGGGTCAATGGGAGACGTTCGACGTCACGCTGGTCGGCCGCACTGTGACCGTGGTGCGCAATGGTGTGACGACGATCGACCATCAGGTGATCGAAGGCATCACCGGCGGCGCACTGGATGCGAACGAAGGCGAACCGGGCCCCTTCTACATTCAGGGCGACCATACCGGCGGCCTGAAGTTCCGCAATATAACAGTGTCGGTTCCCAAGCACTAACGCCCGCCTGAAGTGATTGCGCGCGAATCCGCCGAGGAATCACTGCGGTCCTGAGTATCGCCCCCACGTGCTGTGGCGCGACCTGGCAATCGTTGCTGGAAGGGTTGCAGGTTCCGCTCTTGTGCGGCGGAACCCGGCACGGACTCACCGGCCATTGGGCCGCCTCGGTCCTTTCCTCCAGGGTTACGGGGGCATTGGACACCGGAGCGCCGCCCATGGGCCACAATAGAAAGAGTGCGCTACGTTCTGACACGCAGGCATCCCGCCACATCGCGCGTTCTGGTGGTGGAAAGCGGCCCCCGGCACGTTCTCGAAAAGCTGTTGCTGGCCCTTGGGAAGAATTACCCCGAGCCACTGCAAATCGACCTGCTGACCTGTCACGCAGGCGTGCCGCAGGGCTTCGACTCTGAGCGTGGCCGCATTTATCGTGTGCAGGATTACCGTGGCGCGGCGGCGCGCAGGCGGCTGTTTCGCGAGCTGAAAGCGCGGCAGCCGGATATTTGCGGCCTGCTGTGTACCGGCGATCCGATCATGACCGCGTGGAAATGGCTGGCGGCCTGGCACGCCCCGTCGAAGATCTTTCTGGTCAATGAGAACGCCGACTACTTCTGGCTCGACCGCGGCCATTGGCGCATGCTCTCCCGCTTCCTGCGGACCCGGGCGGGACTCGGCAGCGGCGACGCGCTCTCTCATCTCGGCCAGGCGCTGCTGCTCCCGTTCACGTTCGTTTTTCTGCTGCTTTACTCCGCGCAAGTCCACTTCAGGAGGTGGTTGAGAACGATATGAAAGCCGTTTTCATTACCGGGCCGGGCGGCATCGACAAACTCCGCTACGATGACCTGCCCGTGCCCGAACCGGGTCCGGGGCAAGCGCTCGTCAAACTGCATTTCACGGGCGTCAACTTCATCGACGTCTACTTCCGCACGGGCCTGTACAAAGCTCCGCCGCCCATCGTGTTGGGCATGGAAGGCGCGGGCGTTGTCGAGAAAGTGGGCGCGGGCGTGACGGAACTTGCTGCGGGCGACCGGGTTGCATACGCCATGGCGCGCGGATCCTACGCGGAGTACGCCGTCGTGCCCGCGTGGCAACTGGTTGTCATCCCGCCCGGTATCGGTTTCGACGTGGCCGCCGGGTCGATGCTGCAAGGCATGACCGCGCACTACCTGACGCACTCGACGTATCCCTTGAATCCTGGCGATACGGCACTGGTTCATGCCGCCGCGGGCGGCGCGGGCCAGTGGATCGTTGCCGCAGCCAAACTGCGCGCGGCACGAGTCATCGGGACCACATCGACTGCCGCAAAGGCCGAGACGGCCCGCACGGCTGGCTGTGACGAGGTGATCAACTACGCGGAGCAGGATTTCGAAGTCGAAGTGAAACGCCTGACGGACGGCAAGGGCGTGGACGTCGTCTACGATTCGGTCGGGAAATCGACTTGGGAGAGGAGCCTCAATTCGCTGAGGCAGCGCGGCATGATGGTGTCGTTCGGCAACGCCAGCGGTCCCGTGGACCCGTTCTCACCGCTGGTGCTGAACCAGAAGGGCTCGCTCTACCTGACGCGTCCCAGCCTTGGGAATTACGTGGCGACGCGGGAAGAACTGCTGTGGCGCGCCACCGACGTCTTCAGTTGGCTGCGAGACGGGCACATCAAGCTGCAGATCCACGCCACGTATCCGTTGAGCGAAGCAGGCCGGGCGCACTCGGATCTGGAGAGCCGCAAGACGACGGGCAAACTGCTGCTGGCGATTCCTTAGTTCGCGAGCAACACCGGCATATTTATCTGGCACTGGGTGCACCGGGTTCATTGCGATATCGAACCGACTGTTCCTGCAACTGGCCTAACCGAACGGGCCGCTCAGTCCCAGTGTGTGAGCAACCTGTTTGAGAATTACGGCGACATAAAGCCACAGCGCCGCAATCGTCGCCGCCTCCAGCAGGCCGATGCGAGTCCTCCCCGGCCCGGTTGCACGCCCCACTTGCGCCATCCGCGCGTGGCAGCGTTCCCGCACGCGCTCAGCCCACTCTGCGTCCGGCTGCCTGGATTGGAGCCCCGCCAGGGCGTTCATCAACTCTTCGTCGTTCCTCATCGGCTTGCCTCCCGGTCCTGAGTCAGCTGCAAAGTCCGCTCCAGCATCTGCCGAGCGCGGCTCAGGCGCTGCCGCAACGCTTCGGCGCTGATGCCGCAGACTTGCGCCGCGTCCACGGGGCGCAGTCCTTCCATCCCTACCAGCAGCAGCACCTCGCGGTAGGTGGCCGGCAGCGCCCCCAACGCACGTTCCAGGCGACGCTCGAATTCGCTGGACGCCGCCTCTTCATACGGCCCGCGTGCCACCGCGTCGGGCCACAGCGAGAGCCACTCCATGGTGTAAGCCTGTTCGCGAGATCGCGCGCGCAGGTGCCCCACAAACAGGTTGCGTGCCACGGTGTAGAGCCACGCCACCAGGTTTGTATCCGGACGTAGGCAATGCGCGTTGGAAACCAGGCGGAGCCAGGTCTCCTCGGCCAGATCTTCCGCCACAGAGCGCTCCCGCGTCATACGTTCCAGGAACCCGAGGAGGCGCGGATTCAGGGCGTCGAAAACCTCGTCGAAGACGGACGGGTCACCGCACTGCAGGCGCTCCACCCAGCCGGTTGCGAGATCATGTTGCATCGTCTTCATAACGCCCGGGGAGCCCCGTCCGTGACAGCGTCACGCGAGCATGGCTCCAAGCGTTATTAGAGGGTGGGGTCCAACGTTCGACTTAGGAGGTTTCCATGCATTTCATCACCGGAGCGAGTTTCGTCGCGTTGTTCGGCGTCCTGCTGTGCGCGTTGCCCGCGACGATCGCGCTCGTTTTCGCGATCAGGCCGACGGAACGACTGCTCGGCCTGATGCGGCCCCTGACACTGACGGGTGTCTTCGCCGCGCTGTGCGGGTTCGTCCTCGCACTCACGAACGGGTTTGCCGCCGTCGCGATGTTCGGCGTTTTCGACCCCCCTGCTATTCGCCGCTTGGGCGCCGTGTGCGCCGAGGGACTGGCGCCGGTCGCCGCCTCGCTGGCCTTCCTTACCGTGGCCTGGGGACTCGTCACCATCGGCTGCCGCAGGTTGTGAGGCAAGCCTTCCGCAACCGCGCGGGAGAGGCCCGCTGGCCGCCTACCCCGCGCGCGGCTCTGCTTTTCGCGCTCCCCGGCCAAAGTGATAGGATCGTCGCAGTATGACGAAACAGACGATCCTATCCACAATTCGTGAAATCGGCCTGGTGCCCGTCGTCCGCACCGCTTCGGCCGATAGCGCGTTCAAAGCCATCGAGGCGATCTACGCGGGCGGCGTGCTGACAGCGGAGATCACCATGACGGTGCCGGGCGCGCTGGGCGTGCTGGAAAAGCTGGCCGACCACTTCGGAGACCGCATGCTGCTCGGTGCCGGAACGGTGCTCGATCCCGAGACCTGCCGCGCGTGCATGTTGGCCGGAGCCCAGTTCTTCGTAACCCCCGCACTCAACTTTAAGACCATCGAGATGGCGCACCGCTACGGCAAGCCGATCATGCCCGGCGCGCTGACGCCGACCGAAGTTTTGGCCGCGTGGGATGCCGGCGCGGATCTGGTCAAAATCTTCCCTTGCGACAACGTGGGCGGACCGAAGTACATCAAAGCGCTGAAGGGACCTTTCCCGCAGATCGAGATGATTCCGACCGGCGGGGTCAGCCTGACCACCGCAGGCGATTTCCTGAAGGCGGGCGCGAGCGCCGTGGCCGTGGGCGGGGAATTGGTGGACGCCAAGACGATCAAAGAGGGCAACTACGCGATCTTCACCGAACGCGCCAAGCGCTTCCTGGACGTTGTCAAGGCGGCCCGCTTGGAGCTGAAGGCCTAAGGGCGTCTGGTAAACTGTGAGTTCCCGGAAGGTGGCCTATGGCGATTAGTCAGGACCTGCTCGATATCCTCGTTTGTCCCATCTGCAAGGAGCCGGTCCAACTCACTGCGGATCACGCCGGGCTGAAGTGCCCGAAATGCCGGCGAGTTTACCCGGTCCGCGATGACATTCCCGTCATGATGGTGGATCAGGCGCACATCGAGGACTGAAGCTGACGACGATGCAGGCAGTGCTCCATACGCTGCCTCCAGGTGCGCGCCTGCTGGTTATCCGGCTGCGGTCGCTGGGCGACTGCGTGCTCACCACACCGGCACTGCATCTCTTGAAACTAGCCCGCCCGGACTTGCGCCTTGCTGTGATGGTCGAAGACAAATTCGCCGGCGTGTTCTCCGGGAATCCGGAAGTCGAGGCCGTACTGGCGCCCCGTGCCGGCACGGCCTGGGCGTGGCGGCCCGTTTTGACGATTAACTTCCACGGCGGCACCCGCAGCGCCGTGCTGACTGCGGCGTCGCTGGCCAGGTGGCGGGCCGGTTTCCGGCACTACCGCTTTCAGAGTCTATACAATCTGCGCATTCCGCGGGCCCAGGAGATCCTGGGCGGGGAGCGCAAGGTGCACACGGCGGAACACCTCGCGTCGGCTGTATTCTGGCTGGGCGCCCCCCCAACTGAAGTGCCGCGCGCCCGCTTGTTCGCTGGAAATGGCCCCGGGAGAGCGAATTGCGCCGTGATCCATCCATTTGCATCCGCCGCTTCGAAGGCTTGGCCGCTTGAGCGTTTCGTCGAACTGGCGCACTACTTAAAGGAGCGGCATCAGTTGGAAGCGGTGATCATCGGCGGCGGGAATGACGATTTCTCCAAGTTCGCGGACTTCGATTGCTTGCGCGGAGCCCCCTTGAGCGAGGTGAAGACGCTGCTGGCGTCAGCGAGGCTCTTCGCGGGCAACGACAGCGGCCCCGCGCACATGGCGGCGGCTTTCGGGGTACCCTCGGTGGTGCTCTACGGCTCTTCCGATCCCGTGGTCTGGGCGCCCTGGCGCACCGCTGCGGAGCTGATCGTCGAGCCGGCGGGTCTCGGGCGCGTGCCCCTTTCCCGCGTGACCGGCGCGGTGGAGAGACTGAGGAAGCGGCCATGAAGGAACTGTTCAGGCTGCTCGGGTTCGCCAAACGCTACTCGCCGATGCTGGCGCTTTCCGTGTTCCTAATGATTATCGCCGGCGCGATGAACGGCGCGCTCCCGTTGCTGCTGAAGCCCGTCATCGACCAGGTGCTCAATCCTCACGCCGTGGACGCGAAAACGGAACTGGGCCGGATTCCGTTCACAACGCAGATCGTGTATCTCGATCAGGTGATCCCTTTCCCGCTGCACAACGTCTGGTCGCTGGTCGCGGTGGCGATTCTGATGGTCTTTCTGATCAAGGGCATCACCGACTACTGCGGCAACTACTTGATCAGCTTTGTCGGCTTCTCGGCGGTCACCGATCTGCGGCAGCATACCTTCGAAAAGGTGGTGCGCGAGGAGCACGAGTTCTTCCAGCAGCACTCGACGGGCATGTTGATGTCGTCGATCATGAGCGACATCGACAAGATCCAGCTCGCGGTGTCGCAGATGCTCGCGGATTGGATCCGGCAGTCGTTCACTGCCTTGGCCATGCTGTGCGTGTTGTTCAGCCGCGACCTGCGACTGGCCCTGGTGGCGATCACCGTACTACCCTTCGTGCTGCTGCCCACCGCCCGGCTGGGCCGCCGTATCCGGAAGACGACGCGCTCGGCCCAGGACAACGCCGCAGAGCTGAACCAGATTCTGCAGGAAGCGTTCAGCGGACACGCTGTTGTGAAGGGCTTCGGAGCGGAGGAGTACGAAAGCGAGCGCTTCCGGCAGGCGGCATACCGGTTCAAGCGGAACAACCTGCGCTACATCGCCCAGCAGGCGCTGCCTTCGCCGATCATCGAATTCTTTGGCGCACTCACGATCGTGGCGCTGTTGACCTACGCCCGCACGCAGATCAAATCCACGCATATGACCACCGGCGACTTCACCACCTTCATCGCCGCGCTGCTGCTGTTGTACGAGCCGGTCAAACGGCTCACCGGCATCACCAACATTTTCCAGCAGGCTATCGGCGCCGCGCAGCGCGTTTTCGAATACGCAGACCGCGAGCAGGGCATCTCCGAAGTCAAGGGTGCGAAGCGGCTGAAGGGCCTGAAGAAATCGATTGAATTCGAAGAGGTTTGGTTCCGTTACCCGAATACGGATGCCTACTCCTTGCAGGGCGTATCGCTCAGCGTGAGGCGCGGCGAGGTTGTGGCGTTGGTGGGTTCCAGCGGAGCCGGCAAGACCACGCTGGCGAACCTCGTGCCGCGCTTCTACGACGTGGAAAAGGGCAGCGTGCGGTTGGACGGAATCGACGTCAGGGAAGCGTCGCTGGGTTCGCTCAGAAAGCTCTGCGCGCTGGTCGGCCAGGAGACGTTTCTGTTCGACGACACGGTAGCGAACAACATTCGTTACGGACGTCCGGGGGCCAGCGAGGCCGATTTGCGGGACGCTGCCCGGAACGCCCTGGCCGACGAGTTTATTGAGGCGCTCCCGCAGGGTTACGATACGCGCGTCGGCGAACGCGGCACCATGCTCAGCGGCGGCCAGCGGCAGCGGCTCTCCATCGCCCGCGCGCTGCTGAAGAACGCGCCGATCCTGATTCTGGACGAAGCGACGTCCCAATTGGACACCGAGAGCGAGTTGCTGGTGCAGCGGGCGCTAGCGAATCTGATGACCAACCGCACGGTGATGGTGATCGCGCACCGCCTCTCCACCATACGGCGTGCGGATAGGATCGTCGTGCTGGATGGCGGCAAAATCGTCGAGACCGGGACGCACGAGGAACTGCTGGCGCGGAGTGGGGTCTATGAGCGGCTATACCGGTTGCAGTATGTTGATCTGGAGCAGTAAAGCATGAGCGTGCGAAGTATGACGGGCTATGCCCAGGCGCGGCGGCAAGGCGCATGGGGCGAGATTACGGCGACCGTGAAGAGCGTGAACCACCGGGCGCTGGATCTCCACACCTACCTGCCGTTGGAGTTCGAGAGCCTGGATCCGGCCCTGCGGCAACTGGTGCGCAAGAGCATCTCGCGCGGCCACGTCGAACTCCGGTTGTCCTACCGGCCGTCGGATAACAATGCCGGGCCGGCGCTGAATCGCGCCTTGTTCGACTCGTACCTGCGGGCCCTGAAACAGGCCTCGGATATCAGCGGCGTGTTGGCCGATCCGGACCCCAATCGCGCGCTGCGCATTCCCGGAATGCTTGCGCAAAGCGATGTTGACGCGCTGCCGGCTGAGGTGGAAGCCGAGGCGCTGAAGGCGTCCGAGCAAGCGCTGCAGTCGTTGAACGTTTTCCGTACCAGGGAGGGTGCCGAAACCGCCGCCGCGATGCTCGTTCACAACGAACTGGTCAGGCAGAACGCCGAATCGATCCGGGCGCTGCGAGGCGAGGTCTCCGACGCCATCCGGACGCGACTCGACGAGCGTATCTCCAAGCTTTTCAATGGAATGCCGCTAGAGCCTCAGAGGTTGGCCCAGGAAGTGGCCTACCTGGCCGACCGTAGCGATATCTCCGAGGAAGTGGACCGTCTCAATGCCCACGTTCGGGAATTGGACCAGCTGCTGAGTCAAGGCGGAGAATTGGGCAAGAAGCTCGATTTCCTGCTCCAGGAAATGAACCGGGAGACCAACACCACGCTTTCCAAAACGTCGGGTGCCGGCGAGCCGGGCATGCGCATCACGACGCTGGGACTCGAGATCAAGACGAATATCGAGCGCATCCGCGAACAGGCGCTAAACCTCGAATGAGCTGCGTTTTCATCATTTCAGCGCCCTCCGGCTCCGGCAAATCGACGCTGGTGAACCGTTTGATGGCGAGCGACAAGAACCTGATCTTCTCCGTCTCGTACACCACCCGTGCGCCCCGCGGCCACGAAAAGGATGGGCAGGCCTACAACTTCATCACGCGCGAGGATTTCGAGGCCAGAATCGCGAAAGGCGAGTTCCTGGAACACGCTTTGGTCTTTGGCAACTACTACGGAACGCACCGGGGCATTCTGGAGCGGGGGCGCAGCGAGGGCAAAGACGTTGTTCTCGACATCGATGTTCAGGGTGCGCGACAATTGAAGGAGCAGATTCCGGACGCCGTCAGTGTCTTTATTCTGGCGCCATCCAGGGAAGAACTGGCGAAACGCTTGCGTGCCCGCTCGGAAGATTCAGAAGCGGTGATTGAGCGCAGGCTGTCTGGGGCGGCCGGGGAAATTCAGGATTACCGCCTGTACGATTACGTTCTGGTCAACGACGATGTCGATCGGGCCAGCCAACGGCTGCAGGCGATTGTGGAAGCGGAACGCAAGGGGCTGGACAACCCCGGCGTGACCGCCATGCGCCGGACCAATCCAGCAGTGACCGCGCGCGTGGAACGGCTACTGGCATCATTTGCGGTTAGGGAAGACTGAAGGAGAGCTACATGGCCGAACGGACGAATCGCAGCCCAATTTACGCAATCCCGGACGATCCGGAATTGAGCGCCTACCGTTACATCATCGTCACGGCGAAGCGTGCGCGGCAGTTGCAGAGCGGCGCCAGGTCTTTCTTGCCCAGCACCTCCAAGAAGCCGACCGTCGCGGCGATGGAAGAAGTGCGGCGCGGCTTGGTGAGTTGGTACGATCCGGGGACCCCCGTGACCGCTGAGCCGGTCGAAGAACAGCTCTGAGCCCTGCTTCCGGATTGTCATGCCCGGCATCCCAGTAATTCTTGGAGTCGGTGGCGGGATTGCTGCCTACAAATCGGCTGAACTTGCGCGGGCGTTGATGGAGCAAGGCGGCGAAGTGCAGACCGTGATGACGCACGCCGCGCAGGAGTTCATCCGTCCGCTGACGTTTGCGGCCCTCACCGGCCACAAGGTCATCACCGAGATGTTCTCGAACGCCAGTTCCGAGGATGTGCTCTCTAGTTCCGTCGAACATATCCGGGTCGCCCAGGAAAACCGGTTGCTGGTGGTCGCGCCGGCCACCGCGGACCTGCTGGCGCGTTTTGCCCAGGGACTGGCGAACGATTTCCTGACCACCCTTTATCTGGCCTTCCAGGGGCCCGTGTTGCTCTGTCCGGCCATGAATACGGCCATGTGGGAGCACCCCGCGACGGTCCGGAACCTCGAAATCCTGAGGGAACGCGGGCATAACATTCTTGCTCCGGACGACGGCCGCCTGGCTTGCGGCACGGTCGGGCCCGGGCGATTGCCTGAGCCGGCGCGGATCGCCTCGATTGCGATGGGCATTCTGCGCCAGCGCCACGACTTCGACAACGAGACGGTCTTGGTAACCGCCGGCCCGACTCGCGAACCGATGGATCCCGTGCGGTTCATCTCCAACCGGTCGAGCGGAAAGATGGGCTACGCCCTGGCCGAAGCAGCCATGTCGCGCGGCGCACGCGTGATTCTGATCAGCGGTCCTGTGCATTTGTCCGCGCCCGAAGGCGTGGAATTGATCCAGGTTCAGACCGCGCATGAAATGCACCATGCCGTCATCAGCCGCCTGGACGAGGCCAGCATCATCATTAAATCGGCCGCCGTGGCTGATTACTACGTCGCGAACGTCCCGGCTCAAAAAGTCAAGAAGACCCCCATGCGGCTCTCGTTGGATCTGGAGCCGACACCCGACATCCTCGCCGAAATCGGCCGCCGTAAGGGAGACCAACTGCTGATCGGATTTGCCGCGGAGACGGAGAACCTGCTGCAGGAGGCCCGCCGCAAACTGCAATCAAAAAACTGCGACATGATCGTGGCGAATCTGGTCTCCCAGGATGGCGTCGGGTTCGAATCGGAGGAGAACGAAGTTCTGCTGGTTCAGCGTACAGGTGAGACCCTGCACCTGGACAAGGCACCCAAGCGCGTGATAGCGGGCCAGGTCCTGGACCAGGCGTTGATCCTGCGGCTGGCGCTGCACAAAGTCGAGAACTAGCGCGGCCGGAAGCGTCAGCATGGATCGAGACTCACTCAAGCGCCACCTCGAGTTCTACCGGGACTTGGGAATCCGCCAGTTGAACATCCCCGCCGCGCCGGTCTGCACCGGGAAACCAGCCGGTGAAAGCCCGGTAGCCGCCCGGTCGCAGCCGGTCCAACCACCGGGGCCGCAGACCGTCCGCACCGCTCCCGCCGTGGCGACTCCGCCGGCCACACCGCCCGTCATCGTACCGCCCACGAACCCGATGCCAACGCTTCTACCCGTCGCACCGCCCGACGACAGCCTGCAAAAGATCCATGAAGACATCGGAGATTGCCGCCGCTGCAGGCTCTGCGAGCAGCGGAACAAGATCGTATTCGGATCGGGCAATCCAGAGGCCCGTCTGGTGTTCGTTGGCGAGGGTCCGGGCGCGGACGAAGACGCGACGGGGCTGCCTTTCGTCGGGCGCGCAGGCCAACTGCTCACACAGATGATCAACGGTACCGCCGCGAAGGAGGGGCTAGCCATCCGCCGCGAAGACGTTTACATCTGCAATGTGGTGAAATGCCGGCCTCCAGAAAACCGGACCCCGCTCCCGGACGAAATGGAGATTTGCGGCCAGTTCCTGTTCCGCCAACTGCTGGTGATTCGTCCCAAGGCGATTTGCGTGCTCGGCGGCACGGCCGCGAAAGCGCTGCTAGGCACGCGCGAGGGCATCACCAAACTGCGCGGCAACTGGCAGAACTGGCACGGCATCCAGGTCATGCCGACCTACCACCCGTCCTACCTGCTCAGGCCGTACTCGCAGGACGCTAAACGCGAGTCCTGGCTGGACCTCAAGAAGGTGTTGCACCATGTCTTCGACTGACACCGTGGCATCTGCTGGTGGTTTCACGGAAGGGCATTTCGTCACCTTCGAGGGGCTGGACGGCAGCGGCAAGACCACGCAGATGCGTTTGCTGGCCGCCCATCTGCGCGCACGCGGCACGGAAGTGATTGAGACGGTGGAGCCGGGAGGGACCACCATCGGCCAGGCCATCCGGCGGATTGTGCTTGATCCGGCCCACGATCACCTGGGCCCGGTGGCGGAGATGTTGCTCTATTTTGCCGCGCGCGCGCAGAACGTCGATGAGGTACTGGAGCCGGCGCTCGCCCGCGGGGCGACCGTGTTCTCGGACCGCTGGACGGACTCGACCTTCGCCTATCAGGGCTATGGCCGTCAACTGGGCGAGGGCATCGTCGCCGACCTGGACAGGATCGCGTGCCGCGGGCGGCAGCCTGACCTGACGTTGTGGATCGACGTCGAACTTGAGACCAGCCTGGGCCGGGCGCGGTCGAGGAACGTGCAGGAATCCGCCGAGGGAACCAGGATGGACGAGCAGAGCCGGGCGTTCTACGAACAAGTGCTGCAAGGCTATCGCATCCTGGCCGAACGCCAACCGGAACGCTTTGTCCGCGTGGACGGCAACGGAACGCTCGAAGAGGTCGCTGAACGCGTCAAGTTGGCGTACTCCCGGCTGGAGCCTAGCCGTGTTTGACCGATTTCGGGGCAACGCCAGCACTGCAGCGGCCATCGAGGGGATGATCGCCGCAGAGCGCATTCCGCAGACCATTCTGCTCTCGGGGCCCGAAGGCGTCGGAAAGGCCACGCTGGTGCGCCGTTTTGCGGCGAGGTTGTTGGGCCCTGCGGCGGCCCAGACCTCCTCGCAGATTTTCGCGCGGGGCGGCCACGAGGGGCTCAGCCTAGACGAGAAGATCGAGCAGGACGATCTCAGCCGCGAAGAAAATCGGGCGGTTATCGCGGACCGGGAGAAGTGGACGGGCGAAAAGCGCGTTGACGATCCGCTGTTCTTCAGCACCTATCCCGACTTCGTCACGTTCTGCCCCGAAGGACCGCTGCGCCAGATCAGCATTGCTCAGATGCGTCTGGTACGGGACCGCTCTCAACTGCTTCCGTCCCGCGGGCACTGGCGCGTGTTTCTGATCGACCAGTTCGATCGGGCCAGCCATCAGGTCGCCGACTCCCTCTTGAAGACTTTGGAGGAGCCGCCCGCGCACCTGATTCTCTTCATGACCGCGGAGAATCCCTTCGATCTCCCGCCCACCGTTCGTTCGCGCAGCGTTCAGTTTCATCTGTCCCCCTTATCGGATGCGGAGTTGCTTTCCTTCGCCAAATCGCGCGGACTGAGCGACGCCGACAAGCGGCTGGCACTCTCCGGCGGATGTCCGGGCCTGGCCTGCTCGATGGACTTGCAGGTGTATGAAAAGAGAAGAACGGCCCTGCTGGCGCTGCTCGACGCGGCCGCGGGCGGTTCGTTCGCTCAGTGGGTTCAACGCTCCGAGAGCCTGATCGCCAGCAAGTCCGAGAAACTGGACCTGTACTTTAAGATTCTCTACGGGCTACTCGAAGACCTGCTTCTGCTGATGCACGGCAAGACGTCGGTGCGCAACCAGGATATCGCCGGGGAATTGGCGCAACTGGCTGCGCGGGTGAACTTCGCCTGGATTCGGGAAGCCATCGCTTTCACTGACGAGTTGATCGGCCTGCAGCGGCGTAACGTCCAGAAGGGTCCATCCCTCGATCAAGGCGTGATCCGGCTGCGCCAGGTGCAGATGCGCTGACCGGACAAGCTCTCAAACCTCCATCGAAACCACCGTCGATAGCCGGTCCTTGTGATTTGAACCCAACGACTTGGGGGCGCTCTTCGCGAGCGAAATCTGGATTTCGAGAGTTCCCCCGTCTAACTCGAACGGGACGACGCTCCACTCGCACCGGCCGACGCTGCGGGTGATGAAATTGCGGCCGTAGATCACGGTTGGAATGCTCAGCCCCATCGGTCCGAGTTTCTCCTCGAAGGTGGTTTTAACGTTGCCCAGGATCATGTTCGTGATCTCGCCGACAGCGTCCAGCACGTCCTGATCGACGGCGGCGAACTCCTGCATCAACATCAGCCCGGAGACCTTCCGCGCCATTTCGGCCGAGCAGCGGAATGCGCCGGTGCCCGCCCAGTCGCCAGCTAATCCGACCAGCGCGACAACACCATCGGTGTGTACCGGCGAGTTTTCCTCCCGCGTCGGCTCGCAGTCCTTCAGCGTCACGCCCAGCATCATCTCGAATACGCTGTGTGCCGCATCGCGCACGGCGGCGACTTTCATTTCGTGTGTCATGTGTCCCGTTCCTTGTGCCCGGATTCCCGGTTCAGTCCAACCTGCCCGGCGGAGTCTAGAACAGTCCTGCCAGTTTCTCTTTGATCTGCTCCGCTGTAAACGGCTTGCGAACGTAGCCCGCCGCACCCAGCGATACCGCTTCCATGACTTTGGCGCTGCTGCCCTCGGTCGTGATCATGACCATGGGCACGTGCCTCGTAGTCGCCTGTGCCTTGACGGCGCTGAGCAGTTGCAGTCCGTCCATGTTGGGCATGTTGATGTCGGAAAGAATGAGACCCACCGGATGCTGTTTCAGCGCCTCCAGCGCTTCCACCCCGTCACCCGCTTCGTAGACCTTGCCCAGCGGTATTTCCGCTTGGATCAGGACACGCTGCAGGATCTTCCGGATCGCGCCCGAATCATCGACGATCAGAACGTCTAGTGCCATGCTGAGTACTTCCTTCCGCTCTAGAAGTTCTCATCGGCACAACCCGATCCTGCTTGAAAGAGAGTTCCGCCGATTGTTGCCAGCAGGCGGTCAGCCCAGGTTCGCGATGACCGCGGCAGTCGCCGAGGCCGTGGTCGCGGAACCTCCCAGGTCGGGGGTCAGCGCCGCGCCGGAAGCCAGTGCGGCTCGTACCGACCCATCCACGGCGGAGGCGGCTTCGTCGAGTCCAAGGTGCTCCAGCATCATCGCGGCGGCCAGGATGGTGGCCAGCGGATTGGCTATACCGCGCCCCGCGATATCCGGCGCGGAACCATGCACCGGTTCAAACAGCGACGGATTCCGTTTACCCGGATCGAGATTCGCACTGGCGGCGAGTCCAATGCTGCCGGTGACGATGGCCGCGATGTCGCTCAGGATGTCGCCGAACAGGTTCGAGGCGACCACCACGTCGAACTCGGAGGGCCGCCGTACGAAATCCATCGCGGCGGCGTCCACCAGCAGCGACTCGGTCCGAATGCCGGGATACTCCGCCGCAATTTCGCGGAAGACACGGTCCCACAGCACCATGCCGTAGCTCTGCGCGTTGGACTTGGTGATGGATGACACGAGCCGCTTGCCCCCGCGGCGGCCCGCCAGATCGAACGCATACCGGATCACCCGCTCGCAGCCCTGGCGCGTGAACACGGCGGTCTGCACGGCCACTTCCGCCGGATGGTGGTGGTGCACGAACCCGCCCACGGGCGCATACTCGCCTTCGGTGTTCTCGCGCACGACGACCAGGTCGATGGAGCCTGCCGCGTAGCCCTTGAGGGGTGAATTTACGCCCTGGAATAAAACAGCCGGCCGCACGTTGGCATATAGGTCGAGGCCGCGACGGATGGGCAGCAACATCCCGTGGAGCGTGATGTGGTCGGGGATGTCGGGATGGCCCACCGCGCCCAGCAGCAGCGCGTCATGCTCGCGCAGCCGTTGCAGCGCGTCCACCGGCATCATCACGCCGTGCTGGAAGTAATAGTCCGAACCCCAGTCGTAGGGCTTGAAGTCGAAGCGCAGGGCGAAGCGCTCCCCCGCGGCTTCCAGCACCCGGCGCGCCGCGGCAACCACCTCCTGGCCGATCCCGTCACCCGGCAAAAGAGCGATGGAGTAACGTTGCATGACCTCATGCTAGCCTGTGAGACATGAAACCGGCCAATCCCTTTTCGCTCAATGGAAAAACAGCCGTCGTGGCGGGTGCCAGCCGCGGTATTGGACAGGCTATCGCGGAGGGTCTGGCGCGCGCCGGAGCTCGCACCATCCTCGCCTCCCGCTCGCTCACACCACTCGCCGCGATCGCGCGCAACCTGCGCGGGGAGGGCTTCCAAGCTGAGGCGATGGAACTCGACGTATCCTCTCGCGAATCGCGCGAAAGCTTCTGCGGAGAGCTGCCCGACGTGGACGTGCTGGTGAACGTGGCGGGCACCAACATCCGCCGCAATTTCATCGACTACACACCCGAGGAGTACGGCTCCCTGATGCAGACCAACCTCACCGGCATCGTCGAACTGACCCAGGCGGTGGGCCGGAAGATGATCGAGCGCGGGCAGGGCGGCAAAGTGGTGACCATTGGCAGCCTGAGCTGTCTGATGGGCATGCCCTACATCAGCGTCTACACCATGACCAAGTGCGCCCTGGCGGGCCTCACGCGCGCGCTCGCGGCGGAGTGGGGCAAGTTCAATATTCAGGTCAACTGCATCGCTCCGGGGTTCATCCTCACGGAACTGAACCGCAAGATGTGGGAGCCGCAGGAGATGCACGACTGGTTGAAGGCGACCGAAGCGAACCCGAATCTGGGCAGGCCGGAGGATGTCGCGCCGCTCGCCGTGTTCCTGTCCTCCCCAGGCGCAGATTACATCACGGGACAGTTAATCGCGGTGGACGGCGGCGCTTCAACCACGCAAATCTGGCCCTTCGCGCCCCCGGCCTAAGCCTGCGGCGCGATCAACTCTCGTGAATGGGCCCCTTTCTCGCGGCGAAAGGGGCGGGCATCCTGTCAGGGCATCAGCTGGCCTACAGGTCGCCGATCGCCAACGAGGAAATCCGGTCGTTCCAGCCCAGTGGCACCAGGCTCGCCAGTTGCACCTGCGGGCTGACGATGAGCATGGATCCGCTCAGGTTGATGTCCTCAAAGAAATGCAGGGTGTGGTCCTCGCACCTGATTGACGAGATGACGTCGTTCCAAGGATTCCAGCCCCACCAGAGGAAATTGCTGCGATACACGTGGGTGAGATCCGGGAGTGTGAAGTTCCACCAGTCGCTCATACGCGGGATCTTGAGGGTCGCCCCACTGAAGTTAATGTTCTCGAAGCAGAAGCCGGTATTGTTACCGGTTGCCGCCATCGGCGCGAACGGGCGCGAGGAGAGCCGGTGGGCCTCCACCGCTGCATGCAGTTGATCCTGCGTCGTGTAGGCGGCAAAACGATGCTCCGCGTGCATTTCCGCATTGACGAAGAAATACAGCGGCTTGCCGTCGTACCGGCGGATCTCGTGGGGGGCAATTGAAACACCGTCGACGGTCAAGGCGTGGCTCGGAACCCGGTGAATCAGCGGCTTTCGTGCGGGTTCAGGTTGAGCGCTGAAAGCCGCGCCCAGACCGGCCTGCAGCCTCGGATTGGCACTCATCGATGAACGAACCGCCGCTGCATATCTCTGGGCAAACTGCTCGAGCGTCTCGATGCCTTCCGCATTCAATCGGGTGAGGACCGACTCCGCCGTAACCTGATCGAGCGGTGCCGGTCGCGGGATGGGTTGGGGTGAACTCATGACTGTCGCTCCTTTTCGAGGTGATGCCCGCGAATCGAAATCCTGCTTGCGAGCATATCTTGATATTTTTTGGCAGATTGGCTGGGAATGCAATGACTTGGTTTGCCGCACGCAAGCGTGGCGATCTCGCAGGTTGAAGAATGCAGCGCGGTCTGCCTCTGGCTGAGGCTGAGCCGCCCCAGGCACTTGTGCGGATCGCGCTGCCTAAAACCGCTGAATCTGAACCAGTTGCAGTTGCTGCGCCTGGTGCGTGACATTTTCGAGTCTCAACACGCCGCGCGGGCAGACCTCGGCGCACAGCCCGCAGCCTACGCAGGAGGCCCGCGTGAACGATTCGTTCGATTGCGCGTACGAGCGCACGTCGATGCCCATCTCGCAGTACTTCGAGCACAGCCCGCACGAGATGCACATGTCGTCTTTTACCGTGATGCGATAGCGTCCGGCTTTCTGGACGATGCCCAACAGCGCGGCCATCGGGCAGAAGAAGCGGCACCAGACGCGCGTCCCGTTGAGCGGGTAAAGGCCCACTCCGAAGACGCCGGCGAGCACGGACGCGACGAGAATCCCGTACCACTTTTGATACTCTCCGGTGAAAGACGCGAGCTGCGGGTGCACTCCGCCCACGGCATAACTCGCGAACATCAGCGCCGTCAGGACGATGGCCAACCCCAGTACGGAGTAAATCGAAACGCGTTCAAAACGCCAGGCTTTCGTGGACTTGGCAGACAGATGCCGCCACGGTTCGCCGAACGTATTGGCGAGTCCGCCGCAGCCGCACACCCAGGAGCAGTACCAGCGCTTGCCGAAGAAGATCGCCAGGATCGGGACCAGCAGGAACGAGCCCAGAATCGACCATAAGATGAACGGCAGCGGCAGGTGGAACAGATAGTTCGGGTTCAGATAGTCGAGTTTCAGCGGCCACAGGTACGAGAAGTAGAACTCGGGCTGCTGGATAAACATCAGGAACTGCGGCAGCGAGTAAGCGAATAGCGCTTGCACGCACATCACGCACACCGTACGCAGCACCTGGTAGCGGTTGTGCGCGTAGCGGCGCAGCATGAAGCCCCCGCCGATCAACACAGCGAGGGTGTAGAGCGTGCCGTATAGCGCCCACTTCGACCCAAGGTGCAGCGTCGCCGCGACGGGCGTAAACCACTCGGTGAAATACAGCACGATGTAGAACGCGAACAGCAAGGCGCTGATCAGCCAGGCCGTGACGCCGCGATTGGTGACGTCGTGCGCGAGACGGTCCCCGAGGCCTGGGCGGATCATGCCGGCACCCCCGCATGCCTGAGGGATTCGGCGCGCCACAGCTTGAAAGCCGCCCGCGCCGGGGTCAGGTCGAGCCGTCCGAATTCGACGTCGAACTGCGCCTGGTGGAGCCGGTCGATCACGTCTTCCAGTGGGCGGCGCTGCCCGATCCACTCCTCGAACCGGTTGTGATCCCAGCGCGAGCCGAGCAGGTTGAAGGCCTCCACCGCGCCGCCCCGTTCGGCGATGCGCAGCGAGGCGTCCTTACCGGGATAGCGGAAGTAGAACTCGCGCAATCCGTCCCCGCTAGCGCCGGACTCGCGGGGAAAGCGCCCCACAGTGGTGTACTCAATCTCGAAGAACTTCGAACTGTTGAAGAACACCGGCGGGTCGTATTGGATGGGCTCGCCGAGCATCGAGCGCGCGGCCAGCGCGCCCTGGCGTTTGGCCGAATACCAGATCTGTTCGACCAATGGAGAGCGGCCGGGCAACTCCAACTCCGCGCAATCTCCCGCCGCGAAGACCGCGCCCAGGGAAGTGCGCAAGCCCGCATCGACCACAATGCCGCGATTGAGCCGTGGCGGAGTCGATACACCGCGCAGCCAGTCCACCGCTGGCTCGACGCCGATGGATACTCCCAACGCGCAGCATTCAAAGCGCCTGCCCGCATCGGTCGAGACGGCCGTGACGGCACCTTGGCCGTCTGTCTCAACCGCAGCGACGCTTTCTCCGGTCAAGACGATGACCCCGTGACGCCGCATGTGGTCGATTACCATCGCGGACTCGGCCGCATTGAGAGCGACCGGCCAGTACCACGGTTCTCGAATCAGGAACGTCACTTCCATGCCGGCCCAGCGCAGGCACTCGACGAGTTCGATGCCGATCAGCCCGCCACCCACGACTACGGCTTTCGCGCCGGGGCGCGCAACGGTCTCGCACGCCTCCAGATCTTGCATCGAAACGAAGTTCACCAGGCCCGACCGGACCTGGTCGAGCCCCTGCCACTGGGGCCGCCGGGGACGCGATCCCGTCGCCAGCAGCAGGCGATCCCAGGCGATGCTCCGCCCGCCGTCGAGTTTGAGGGTGCGCGTCTGGGCGTCCAGGTCCGTCACCCACCCGCGTACGCGCCGGATCCGTTGCGCGTCGAAAACGCCACGCTCGTACGGCTCCAGATCCCGCAGGGTGAGGCGGTCCATGAACGAATACATCAGCGCCGTGCGCGAGAAGAAGTAGTCCGTCTCGCCGCTGATCACGGTGATGCCGGCGCGCGGATCGCGTTTTCGCACCTCCAATGCCGCCGTGATGCCGGCCACGCCGTTGCCGACGATTGCGTACTCCATTCGCTTGCTCCTTCCAGCCCCGCCGCGTGCAGCCGGTTGATGCTGCCTGACCCCAGGTTTCCAGTTGCAGTTATCGTTTCGAATCAGAAAGAGATTGAGTTACGCCGCCGCTGCGATTTCACTCAGAATATTCCCGGGTGGATCCCGATGGTATCATGACGCCGCAGGGGGTAACTTTCTGGCGGTCGGCGACGAACAAGCTTCAGAGGAGATCCCTCTGGAGATGTTGATGGAGCGATATCAAGCGGCGGACGAAATCGCAGCGACGGAGTTGGTCCGCCGCGTCAGCCCCGTGCTGTACCGCTCGTTCCTCGCCCACACCCGCAGCCCCGACATCTCGGAAGACCTGCTGCAGGACACCTGGATTCGCGTCCACAAGGCGCGCCACACCTACCGCCCCCCGGCGCCCGTGATGCCGTGGCTGTATTCAATCGCCGAACATACGCGCCTCGACGGCTACCGCCGCCGCCAGCGCCGTCAGGGACGCGAATCCACGCTGGAAAACGCGCCGGAGCCGGCCAGCGAGCAGACGGACGATGTGGTGCAGCGGCTGACGCTGCAGAAACTGATGCAGTCGCTGCCCGAGAGCCAGCGGCAGGTGCTGATCATGCTCAAAGTGTCCGGACTCAGCCTGGAGGAAATCGCGCGCATCCAGGGTTCGACCGTGGGCGCCATCAAGCTGCGTGCTCACCGGGCCTACCAGACCCTCAGGGCGTTGCTGGGCGGAGAGCGAGGCGCGCAATGAGCGAGCGAATTCGTGCGATGTCGTGCGACGAGTTTGACGCACTGCTGGACCTTGGGAATCCGTTCGACCAGTCCGACGAAGCCCGCCAGCACTTGCAGGAGTGCCCCCGCTGCCGCGAACTCGCCGCCGCGTTCGGCGGAGGTCGAGGCGAGTCACTCCCCGCCTCGGCATTGGCCAAGGCCCAAACCGCGGCGCTGCGGGACCTCACGCCGGTTCGCCCGCTGAGCAGTCCGTTCGTGGCGGCGTCGGGCACCCTCGTGGCGCTGGCATGTGTGATTCTGGCGAGTCTGCTGCTATACGGCTCGCACGGTTGGGCGGCGCGTTTGCCCTGGCAGCGCGCCTCTAGCTACCTGGGAGCGGGCAGCGTCCTCGTGCTCTCTTTGGCCGCCGCACTGCGCGAGCGCGTGCCTGGTTCGAGCCTGCCGGCGCCCTGGAGATACGCCGTGGCGGCCCTGGCCACGCTGGTATGGACCGGTCCGTTCATGCTCTACCAGTTCCAGCCGGAGACGCGGTTCTGGCCCCATGGCGCGGCCTGTTGCTGCAACGGCCTGCTGGTAGGCGTCGTGTCCGGTATGGTGATCTGGCTCGCACTGCGGCGTGGCTACTTGCTTTCACCGCTGCGCACGGGCTGGTTTGCGGGCGTCGCGGCGGGTTGCCTGGCCTTCATCGTTCAGGAGACGTATTGCCCAGTTGTGGAAAGCGGGCACTCGGCGCTGTGGCATGGAGGCGTGGTCGCCATCCTGGGCACGGCCGGGCTGCTGATGGGCTGGAGGGCGTTGCGCTCGGAGTGAGCTACATCCGTAGGCGGACGAGCTTATTCTGGCTGGCGGCGCCGGCGACCACCTCGACGTTGTCCCTTGGGACTCCGGCCTCTCCGGCCAGGAAGCGGATCAGCTCGTCGTTGGCTTTGCCCTTCTCCGGCACCGCGGCGACCTTGACCTTGATGGTGCCGTCATCCAGGACGCCGCCCCATTCGGTCTTGGGACTTTTGGGAATCACTCGTATCTTCAGCGAGAGCTTCTTGGATGCGGTCAGCCGGATGCGGAGTGTGATTGAATCCATCTGATCTTGTAGAGGGTAGGGCTATCGCTCCTCCCTCAACCTATTCTCCACTTTCCTGACCTCGGCGTGGGAACGCGAATGCAGGCTTTGCCCGATTAGCTGCAGGAAAATGGCAGACCAACGACTCCGCCGCGCTGTCGCGAACCCGGATAACTCTCCCGCAGCCGCCGCCGCGTCGAGTCCCGGGTCTCTCCCGCCGCTCATTGCTCGAAATCGATGCCCGCGATGACTAACTGCGGCAGGGCCTGGTTCCAGCCTGCGGGAATCGCATCGAAGGGCAGCCGGAAGCCCCGCGTTTCGCCCGGTTGCAGGCCCTTGCCACCCCGGTAGCGGACAATCGGCACGCGTTCCCGCAGCACGGCCTGGCCATAGGGATCGTAGAAAATGCAGTTCAATTCGACGGCCCGGAGCGACTGCGCCCCATTGTTCGTGATTTTGCCCGTGATCTCAACCAGAGTCCCGCCCAGCGCGTTTTCTTTGGCGTTCATCTCCACATCCGCCAGGCCCAGATTGCGGACGTAGGCCTTTGCCTGAGGCGTCAGCGCATTGGGCTGGACTGGTTTGCCGGTGCCGCGCAACAGCAGGAACCAGGCGGCCGCACCGATCACGACGACCAGAATGGAAACGATGATGAGGGGAAGCAAATTCGGCTTTCCAGGCGGGGCTTTCAATTCGGTGGGCACGTTCGACAATCCTCTCCCCATGATAGACACCGGAGGATCGCTTGAGGAGCCCCGGGGATGGCGCGAAAGCTGATTGTTTGGAACGCCGGGCGGGGTTACTAGGCCATTGTGTATTCGCAAGTACGGATCTACGGCCTAATTCGGCCGATTGCCCACGGCGAGGCCGGGAATGAGGACCGCAGAGCCGTCGCGAAGGCGACGTTCGGGTGGGAAGGCTGAGATCCTTCTTAGAATCCTGGGAAATTTGAGGGTGGACGCGGGAGTGATCCGGACTTCAATTACTCCAGCCACACCCGTAGCCGCAAGACAGCGGCTGCGGGTGCAGCATGAGATCCGGCCGGCTCACCTCCGGCCAAATTTTTCGCCCCTGGATGAAGCAGAGAAGCCCCGCATGGATACAATGTGGAATTTCACCTGAAGGTACGATTCTCGCCAAGATCAAAGGGCTCATCTGGTACCATCCAGCACCTGATACTACGGGTCCTTCGACCTCCTCGACTCGGCGCGGACGGCTATAATTCAGGGTCTACTTATCTGAATTATCGCTGCCCTGAAACCACTTTACACACACCGCCGGAAACCGCCAAACGAAAAGATACGCAAGTTACGCAAACATATGCAAAATAGCGAGTTGCACACAGTTCTGATAGGCTGATCTCATTAAGTTTTCGCCATGCCAAGAACACCTCACGAAGGCGTCGAATTGTCGGGCTGGAAGGACATCGCCGCGCATTTGAACGTGAGTATCCGAACGGCCCAGAATCTCGAAAAGGATCAAGGCCTCCCCGTTCGACGCAAGTTCGGGATCAAGGCCCCGGTCTACGCTTTAATCCCGGAAATTGACGAGTGGATCAAGCATAACCAGACTGCACCAGATCCCCCGTCCGGGCCGAAACAGTTGAGTGGCGGCCCGGCGGAGACTTCAGCATTGGGATTGCGTCCGGCGCAGTGGGTCGCCGCTGGCGCGGTCCTCGTTGCGGTCGCGCTCGCAGTTGTGGCGTTCCACCTTGCGGGGCGTCCCAAGGGTCCGCCGGCCAGTTTGGCGGTCCGGGATCAGAACCTCATCGTTCGGAACGCCGACGGGCACGAACTCTGGCGATTTCAGTTTCCGTCCCTGCCCATTGCTGATTTCTATGATCGAGTCTTCCTCGAACATCGCACCTGGATTGGCGACCTAGGCGATTCGGGGCGGACGTCGGTGCTTGCTCTGTTCATGCCCTCCGACTTTGCGCAAAAGCCGCACCTTTTGTACTCCCTCAGCGGATCTGGCCAGTTGCTGTGGGAGTTCGTGCCCGGGCGTACCGTGCTGGACGGGCGCGGTTTCGTCATGGCCCCACCTTATTACGTCAGGGAGATTTCGGTTCTCAAGGCCCAAAAGCCGGAAGATACCCGGATCGCCGTGGCCAGCGTCAACTATGCCGGCCAGGCCGGTCAGATTGCTTTTCTGGACGCGTCGGGACGGGTTAGGGGCGAGTACTGGCATCCCGGCCACTTGTCCCATTTGGCGCAGGTCGATATCGACGGGGATGGCAGGAACGAGCTGTTGGCTGGCGGCGCTAACAACGCGGAACATGACGCTACTATCGTCGTACTCGACCCGCTCCGGATCAAAGAACGCAGCACTCCCCGCTCGGTTTTCGATCCTGCCTTGAGGCTCATCAACATGCCCGAGGCGCACGAAAAAGCCGTGATCCTGTTTGCTCGCGGCTGCGTAGGCAAGTCCTCCCCCTACCTTCGGATAAAGGCTCTATGGGTGACTTCCAGCAGGATTATCGCCAGCGTGGCCGATGATTACGCGGAAGAAAACCCTGCGTCAATCACCTACGAATTCGACCACCGGCTGAATCTCGTCGCCATGACTCCCGTGCCGCAGTACGCCGAGGCCCACCGGGAAATGGAGCGGGCGCACAAACTCGACCATGCCTACGATGAGAAACGCGAGATGGCCGACCTACGCAAGCGCCTAGTCATCCGCTGGGGCGATGCCCATAACAGCACCGAGCCGCGCACGACAGCGAGCGGTCAAGTCCGCTGACAACCACCGCTCCCCTTCGGTCGTGGTTCCGTTCCGGTGTGTTTCAGAACAGCCGCCCTCACCCCGTTCGCGCCACCTTCAGCGCCTCTCTAAACAGATGATCGGGACCCGCGATCCCCAGTTCCTCGGCCAGCAGCGTCGCCTCATCCAATCTCGGAAACACCAGGCCGCTCTGCAGCCCGTCCGTGATCGCGACCACGTTCGGCCCACCCGTCGGCCGTTCCAGTCGGACATCCACGCCCGCGCCGTTCAACTGCACCACGCGGATGCGGCCCACGTTCACCGGAGGACGGACCGGGTCCGACGACGCCAGATCGATCTCGATGCCCGGGAACACGCTCCGCAGCCACGCATCCAGGTAGCAGGCCGGCATCGACATCTTCTCGCCCGCCCAGCGAATCGAGCCCCTGCTGGGAGCCGGCGCGTTGCGCAAAATCCCCGCCAGCGCTTTACGCCAGCGCGTGATGCGGCCCCACGCCAGATCGGCCAGCCGCCAGACGGGTTCGTGCCCGTCGGGACCGTCCTGCGCCAGGGAGCGCACCGCATCGAGCGCGCTCACCTGATCGTCCGCTTCCGACGTATCGACGATCACGCGCGTGGCCATGGACAGCACCGGCCGCAGCGCGTCCAGATGCCCCAGCGCCGTATGGCGTACCCAGAACACCACCGGCAAATCGGGCACGGTCAACCCCAACAGCAGCAGCGCCACCTCGCCGAACTGCGCCGTGCCGGCATAGATTTCGATCCACTCGCCGCAGATCTGCTGACGCCTGCCGAACGGCATCCAGCATTGCACCGTCGTGCGCGCCTCCACCTCGTCCCGGTGCGGGCACGTGCGGACCACGATCGTGCGCGACGGGTGCTGCTGCATCAGGCTAGACAACATCCCACCAAGTTCCTGAGGGTCGTCGGCCTCTGCCGCGGCGACGATCAGCGTCATGGCGCAGGCACGCAGCACGCCCGTGCCCAGGTCCTTATCCTGGTCCTTGCCCAGCCCCCGCCAGGTCTCGTCCAATTCATGCAGCAGCCGGGCTGCGTCGGCGGGCATTAAGGAATCCTCCACACGTGGCCGCGCCGCGCCAGCATCTCCTCCGATTCCTTGGGGCCCCAGGTGCCGGAGGCGTAGTTGGGGAACTCGAACCTGCTGCCGGACCACACGTCGAGAATCGGCTGCACGACCGCCCAACTGGCCTCCACCATGTCCTGCCGGGTGTACAGCGTAGGGTCGCCCAGCAGCGCGTCCAGCAGCAGCGTTTCATACGCCGAGGGCGAGCGTTCACCGAAGCTGGTCCCGTAGTTGAAGTCCATCGTCACCGGACGCAGGGTCATGCCCGAACCCGGGCGCTTGGAGAAGAAGCGCAGAGAAATGCCCTCCTCCGGCTGGATCCTGACAACCAGCAGATTCGGCCACTTCCCCGGTTCGCCATCCGCGAACAGGCTCAGCGGCGCGGTGTTGAACTGGATGGCGATGTCGGTGACGCGCTTCGGCAGCCGCTTGCCGCTGCGGATATAAAAGGGCACGCCCGCCCAGCGCCAGTTTTCGATGAACAGCGTCACGGCCGCATAGGTGTCGGTGCGCGCGTCGGGCGCGACGCCTTTCTCCTCGCGGAAACCGGCCAGCCGTTCGCCCCCGATCTGGGCCGGGCCGTACTGCCCTGCGACGGCATGCGTTGCCACCTCGTCCGGCTTCAGAATACGGATGGAGCGCAGCAACTTCGCGCGTTCGTCGCGCACCGTGGCCGCGTCGAAAACCGCGGGCGGCTCCATCGCGATGGTCGCCATCACCTGCATCAGGTGGTTCTGAATCATGTCGCGCAGCGCACCGGCTTCCTGGTAATAGCCGCCGCGCCCCTCGACGCCGATGTTCTCGGCGGCGGTGATCTGCACGTGGTTCACGTAGCGCCGGTTCCACAGCGGCTCGAAGATGCCGTTGCCGAACCGGAAGGCCAGGATGTTCTGGACCGTCTCCTTGCCGAGGTAATGGTCGATGCGGTAAATGTTGGGCTCTTCGAAGACCCCGTGCAGACTGGCGTTCAACTGGCGGGCGCTGGCCTGATCGTGGCCGAATGGTTTCTCGACGATGATGCGCCGCCAAGCCGCCGGATCCTCGGTGCGCTGCAGGCCCGCGGTCCCCAGTCCCTCCGCCACCCGGGCATAGTAGCTCGGCTGAGTCGAGAGGTAAAACAGGGCGTTGCCGCCCGTGTGCCGTTCCGCCTCCACGGCGGCCAGCTTCGCGCCCAGTTCGTGGTACAACGCGTCGCCGGAAATGTCGCCGGCCAGGTAGTACAGCCCGCGCTCGAACTCTTCCCACAGCGCCGCGTCGAAGGGCGAGTCTTCCAGGTACTTCTCGACGCCCGCGCGCATCTTGGCGCGGAATTCCGCGTCGCTCATAACGGTCCGCGATGTCCCGATTACGGCAAATCCAGGCGCCAGCCGCCGCTCAAAAGCGAGCCGGTACAACGCGGGCATCAGCTTGCGCTGGGTCAGGTCCCCATTGGCCCCAAAAATCACCACAGTAGCCGGAGGTGCGGGGCGATCGAAGCGCAGAGGGTCGTCCAATACTTGCGTAGCCGCCATGGGACAAAGTTAGCATGGGCGCGACATGGGCTATCGTTACAACCTCACTACCGAATCCCACGCGCGGCAGGGCGGCCCCAAGCGCCGGCTCATCCTCAACTGACTTGGGCGTGCCTACTCCAACCCCAGCGGCTTCACCGGCGGCGTAGCCGGGTCGTCGGCCTTGGCCTTTTTGAGCAACTCTTCAAACTTCCGGTCGAGCACGCTCTTCGACGATTTCAACGCCTCCACCGACTTCTGAAACGCCTCTTCGCGAGCCTGCTCCGCACCCTTCAACCGTTCCACACCGACACTGATGTCCTCCAGCGTCCGCGGGCGCGGCTTCTCCTTGTGCTCGAGCACGGCCTTCACCCGGGCGTCCACCTTCAGCGTCGCGCCGCAGCACGGACAATCGACCTCGAACGTACCCGCCGTGGACTGTTTTCCCTGTGCCATAACTGCCCCATTGTGTCATAGCTACCGCCTTTCGCATCTAAACACAGGGCGCTCCAAGGCGCTAAGTTACGATAAGAAGTACCACCTCATGAAAACCTGGGAAGAGCGGCAGCAAGCTCTGCACGACGTATTGAATTCGCGGATTGTCGTCCTCGACGGCGCCATGGGCACCATGTTGCAGCGTGCCAACCTCACCGCTGCGGACTTTGGCGGCAACGCGTTGGAGGGGTGCAACGAGAATCTCGTGCGCACCCGTCCCGATGTCGTGCGCGACGTCCACCGGGCCTATTTCGCGGCCGGCGCGGACATGGTGGAGACGAATTCGTTCGGCGGCACCCCACTGGTCCTGGCCGAGTACGATCTGGCCGGAGACGCCGCGCTCTTGAATCGCCGCTCGGCGGAACTTGCCCGCGAGGCTGCGGCGGAGTACTCGACGACGGCTCGTCCACGCTTTGTCGCGGGCTCCATCGGGCCGACCACGAAGTCCATCACGGTGACCGGCGGGGTCACGTTTAAGGATCTCTCCCAGAACTTTTACGAGCAGTCGAAGGCCCTGATCGAGGGCGGCGCAGACGTTCTGCTGGTCGAAACCTGCCAGGACACGCGCAACGTGAAAGCGGCGCTGCTGGCCGCCGGCCGGTTGGGGAAGGAACTCGGCTACCCGATCCCCGTGATGGTCTCCGGCACCATCGAGCCGATGGGCAGCATGCTGGCCGGCCAGACCGCCGAGGCGCTGTACATTTCGGTCGAACACGCCCACCTGCTTTCCATCGGCCTCAACTGCGCCACCGGCCCGGACTTCATGACCGACCACATCCGGTCACTGCATCAGATGGCCTCGACGCGCATCTCCTGCTACCCCAACGCAGGCCTGCCGAACGAGGACGGCAAGTACCTGGAGACGCCGGAGACGCTCGCCGCGCAACTCGAGAAGTTCGCCGACCACGGCTGGCTGAACTTCGTCGGGGGCTGCTGCGGAACCACGCCCGACCACATCCGCGCCATCGCCCAAATGGTGGAAGGCAAGCGCCCGCGCGTCGTTCCCGGAGCCGCGCTAAAAACGTATTTCTCCGGCATTGATTTTGTCGAAGCGGAGGACTCCAACCGTCCGCTGCTGGTCGGCGAGCGCACCAACGTGATCGGCTCGCGCCTGTTCAAGCGCATGATCGCCGAGGACAAGTTCGAGGAAGCCACCGAGATCGCACGGCGTCAGGTGCGTAACGGCGCTCACATCGTGGATGTCTGCCTGCAGTCCAGCGATCGCGAAGAGATCAACGACATTCCGCCGTTCTACGAGAAGCTGATCCGCAAGATCAAAGCGCCGCTGATGATCGACACCACCGATCCCAAGGCGGTGGAACTCTCGCTCACTTATTCGCAGGGCAAGGCCATCATCAATTCGGTCAATCTCGAAGACGGCGAGGACAAGTTCGAGAAGATCTGCCCGCTGGCCCGGGCCTACGGCGCGGCGCTCGTCGTCGGCACCATCGACGAAGATCCGGTGCAGGCGCAGGCCTTCACGCGCGAGCGCAAGCTCGAAGTCGCGCGCCGCTCGGTCGGGATTCTCACGGAAAAGTACGACATTCCGGTCAACGACATCATCATCGACACGCTCGTGTTCCCGTGCGCGACGGGCGACGAGAACTACATCGGCGGCCCGGTGGAGACCATCGAGGGCATCCGGCTGATCAAGGAAGCGCTACCCGGGGTGAAGACCATCCTCGGCGTCTCGAACGTGAGCTTCGGACTGCCGGCCGCGGCGCGCGAAGTGGTGAACTCGGTGTTCCTCTACTACGCCACGAAGGCCGGCCTCGACCTGGCCATCGTCAACACGGAGAAACTGGAGCGCTTCGCATCCATCCCGTTGGACGAACGCCGCCTGGCCGAGGTGCTGTTGTTCAACACGCCGCCCGCCGATGTCGCGGACGAGCATCCGCAGCACGAGCTCCTGCTGAACGCTCCGCAGGACTGGCGCGAGCAGTCGAAGGAAGAGCGCGCGGCCGTCAACCAGTTCAACATCGCCGCCGTCGCCGAGCACTTTCGCACGGCGGTCAAAAAGGTCAAAGCCCCGAAGGAAACCATTCCGCTCGACACCCGTTTGTCGAGCTACATCATCGAAGGCTCGAAGGACGGTCTGGTCGAGGATCTGGACCTCAAACGCGCCGAAGGCGCGGCCCCGCTGGACATCATCAACGGACCCCTGATGGCGGGCATGTCCGAGGTCGGCCGACTGTTCAACAACAACGAACTGATCGTCGCCGAAGTGCTGCAGTCGGCCGAGGCGATGAAGGCCGCCGTCAC
>Ga0073936_10000781_pt1 | contig 49894 bp, 38 predicted proteins | sample AliMusrvi5mmetaG_FD_87041 | JGI IMG/M metagenome (GOLD analysis project Ga0073936, IMG submission 87041) | Freshwater lake bacterial and archeal communities from Alinen Mustajarvi, Finland, to study Microbial Dark Matter (Phase II) - Alinen... | ecosystem: Environmental > Aquatic > Freshwater >...
ATATTATTCAGGTTATTAACAAGTAAAACTATTATTTTTAATATTTGTAACTATTTTCATTACAATTAGTTATAATTAACAATAAGGATTAAATAGTAATAAATATTAAAGTTATGACAATGGCGTGGGCGTGTTGAATATTAGTTGATTTTTCCCCAGCGAGCGGAAAACGGCCAGTAGACAAAGACCGCCGGGCCCACAAGGTTTTCCTGCGGGACCGCACCCCAGTAACGGCCATCCCAGCTGTTACCGGTGTTGTCACCCAGCGCGAAATACTGGTCGCCGGCCAGATGGAAACAGGCGTTTGTTTCAGGCAACAGCGAATAGGGCGCCAACTGGTACCCGGCATACCCGGGCATTTTCTTTTCAACCCGCACAATGGACGGCACATCCCGCACCACCTTGCCGTCAATGAGCAGATTGGGCGGCACAATCTGCAAGGTTTCATTGGGCAACCCGCACATGCGCTTGATGTAGTGCATATTCGGGGGCATCTTGCTGCCGATCCCATCCGTCTTGAACACCATCACCGAACCGCGTCCGGGCTTGGCGAAGTTCCACCTGACTTTATCCACCAGAACATGATCACCGGCGGTTTTCACGCCACACCACAGCTGCGTGCCCCTGGCAACCACGTCACCCTGCCGCACCCGCAGATACGGATACGCATCCCGAGGGATGTGATAGCGCTGCGACCCGATAAAAAACGAATAATCGAGTTCACTCGATGCATCTGTCGACACCATCCCGCTGTTTTCGGCACGCATGTCGACATACCACTCGCCGGAGACCAGCCACTTCAGCGGTTTCAGCGGCCACTGGTCAAACACGGTCGGCGCCGCATTGCTGATCACCTGGATGCCGCACAATGTGGGCTCCATGGAGCCGGTCGGAATTTTGAAAGGCTGGAAGAAATAGGCGCGGAACGCCATGGCGACCGTCAGGGCCACGGCCAGCATCTCGATGTTTTCGCGAATTCCACGGTGCGGCCGCGGCGGATTGACGACCTGCAGCACTTTGCCGGCCTGCGTGCAGGCGGCTTCCAGCTTCGTCCAATCTTTTCCATCCAAGGCCGCCCGGAGGCCGGATTCGGCCCGATTCAACTGTTCCAGCGCCGCGCTGGACAGGATATCCTCACGCATGTGCCGTACATGCCGGATCACATGCAAAAGCTCCTCCGCTTCCCGGCAAAGTTTTCTTTTCTGGAAATAGTTCATATCACGTTGTTTTCAGCACCGCCACGAATGCCTTCTGGGGCACACTGACGCTGCCGAACTCCTTCATGCGTTTTTTGCCGGCTTTCTGTTTTTCGAGCAACTTGCGTTTGCGCGTCACATCGCCACCGTACAATTTGGCCGTCACATCCTTGCGGAACGCCTTGATGTTTTCCCGGGCAATGATGTTCTTGTTGATGGCCGCCTGCACGGGGATGGTGAACATATGCGGCGGGATGGTCTCCGCGAGCACTTTGCAGATCTGCCGCCCGCGCGCCACCGCCTTGTCGCGGTGGATCATGCAGGAAAACGCATCCACCTGCTCGCCATTGAGCAGGATATCCATCTTGACGATCTCATTCTCATGATACCCGGAATGCTCATAGTCCATGGATGCGTAGCCGCTGCTGACGCTCTTGAGCATGTCATGGAAATCGACCAGGATTTCGTTGAGCGGCATGGAACAGATGAGCATGACGCGGTGCTTGTCAATCGACTCCGTGCGGATCATCTCCCCGCGCCGCTCGAAGACCAGCTTCATAATGTCGCCGATCTGTTCATTCTTGCACAGGATGGAGGCGCGGATCATCGGCTCCTCGATCTTTTCAATGCGGGTGAGCTCCGGCAGGAAAACGGGGTTGTCCATATCCATCACTTCGCCGTTTTTCAGATACACCTTGTACACCACCGAGGGATGGGTGTTGATGATATCCATATCAAACTCACGGCGCAACCGCTCCTGCACCACCTCCATGTGGAGCAGTCCCAGGAAGCCGCAGCGATAGCCAAACCCCAGCGCAACCGAGCTTTCGGGGTGGTAGGTGAAGGCGGAATCGTTCAGGCTTAGCTTCTCGATGCTGTAGCGCAGCTTTTCGTAATCCTCAGCGTTCACCGGATAGATGCCGCAAAAAACCATCGGACGGACTTCGCGGAAGCCGGGCAGCGGATCGCCGGCCGGCGCCCTGGCCAGCGTCACCGTGTCGCCGATCTTGATCTCGGACGGCAGCTTGATGGTGCCGACCAGGTAACCCACATCGCCCGCCGACAATTTTTCCACCGGATGCTGCTTGGGCGTGAAGATGCCGACCTCTTTCAGTTCAGTCTCCGTGCCCGTGCCCATCATGCGGATGATGGTGCCGGCCTGCAATTCACCATCCATGACGCGGACATAGGTGATCACGCCGCGGAACTCATCATACACCGAGTCGAACACCAGCGCCCGGGTTTTGCTGCCAAGCGGCGTCTTGGGCGGCGGGATGCGCCTGACGATCGCCTCCATCAACTCCGGCACACCGGCACCCGTCTTGGCGCTCACGATCATGGCCTCATCCGTGGCAATGCCCAGGATTTCCTCAATCTGCCGCTTGACCTCCGGCACATCCGAACCCGGCAGATCCACCTTGTTAAGCACCGGGATGATTTCCAGTTCGTGCTCCATGGCCAGGTAGGTGTTGGCCACCGTCTGGGCCTCCACGCCCTGCGCAGCATCCACCACCAGCAGCGCGCCTTCACAGGCGGCCATGCTGCGCGAGACTTCATAGGTGAAATCCACATGTCCCGGCGTGTCGATCAAATTGAACTCGTATTCCTGGCCATCCGCGGCCAAGTAGCGCATCGTCACCGGGTGGCACTTGATGGTGATGCCGCGCTCACGCTCCAGGTCCATGTCGTCCAATATCTGGTCGCGGAACCCGCGCACGCCGATGGTCTTGGTGATCTGCAAAAGGCGGTCGGCCAGGGTTGATTTGCCGTGGTCAATATGCGCGATGATGCAAAAATTCCGCGTATGTGAAATATCTGACATAATCTGATTATCTGTCTATGTAAGCGTCTGTTGCTGTCTGCCGCAACCGACTGACCATTTCCCGCATATCCGCCGCGTGATAAACCGTCGTGCCGGCCACAAATGAATCGGCACCGGCCGCGGCGCAACGGGCCGCCGTCGTTTCGGCAATGCCACCATCGACCATGACGCGCGCGCCGGTCCGCCCCCGCGCATCCAGGGCACGACGCACTGCGGTGATCTTCGGCAGCACCTCCGCCATGAACGATTGCCCGCCATGCCCCGGATGGACGGTCATGCACAGCACCTCGTCCACCGCGTCGAGCACGGGGAAAATGCGGTCCGCCGGCGTCCCAGGATTCAGCGTGATCCCCGGATGGATGCCTCTGGCCCGGATGCGCGCCAGCGTGGCGGGCACATCGCACTCCGCCTCGATATGGATCAAAAGGGTGGCGGCGCCGGCCGCGGCGAACGCCTCAATATATTGATCCGGATGCAGGAGCATCAGGTGGACATTCAAGGGGATGGACACCGCCTGATGCGCCATGGCCACCACAGCCGGACCCATGCTGATATTGGGGACAAAAACCCCGTCCATGATGTCCAGATGCAGCTCATCACCGCCCGCCGCCTGCGCGCGGCGTGCCTCCGCCGCGAGGTTTCCCATGTCAGCGGCCAGGAGCGATGGCAATATCCGAATTTTCATGGGCGGCAGTATGCCACATCAATACCGGACATTCCAGAGAAAAAGACCCTGCGGCAAAGCGGTGGGCACCCGGGCCGTCCGTTCGCGGGACAACAAGATGCGCCGCACGTCCTCCGGCGGAAGCTCGCCCTGGCCGACACGGACCAGCAGCCCCGCCATGCTGCGCACCATTTTGTAAAGGAATCCTTCACCGCGGACAACCAGCACAACGTCCGCCCCGCGCTTTTTGACATCACAGGCGAAAACCGTGCGCACCGTGCTTTCCACTTCGCGGTTGGGGTTGGCGGTCAGCGCCGCAAAATCATGGCGCCCGACCAGACAGGCCGCCCCCGCCCGCATGGCGGCGACATCCAAAGGCCGGCGCACATGCAGCTTGTAGCGCAAATGGAAAGGATCCATCACCGGCGCATTCCAGATGAAGTAGCGATACTCCTTTTCCTTCACGCTTTTGCGGGCATGGAAGGTTTGGGCAACTTCCGCCACCTTCGCGATGCGGATATCCGGCGGCAGCCGGGCATTCAGCCCGCGCAACAACACCTCGGGCGCGCGGGGTTTTTCCAGATCCATATGGGCCACCTGCCGCCGGGCATGCACCCCCTGGTCGGTGCGGCCGGAGCCATGAATCTTGACCTGCTCCTGCGTGATAGCGTGCACCGCCTTCTCCACCTGCGCCTGGACCGTCGGGCTGTTGGGCTGTATCTGCCAGCCGCCATAGTCCGTGCCATCGTATGCCAGCGTTATCTTATAGCGCGGCATTTTCACCATCTCCATCCGGCGCGGCATGGGCATCCAGATAGCTCTGCAGCAGCACCTGCGCCGCAAGCTTATCGATGACTTTTTTGCGCTTGGCACGGCTGACATCGAAATCCAGCAGCGTGCGCTCGGCGATTTTGGTGGTCATCCTCTCATCCAGCAGCTCAACCGGCACCGCCGTCTCCTGCTGCAGCCGCACGGCAAAGGCCGCCACCTTCTGCGCCATGGGGCCATGGCTGCCATTCATATTGACCGGCAGGCCCAGCACCACCTTCTCCGCGCCGGTTTCACGGATCACACGGAGGATGGCCGGAAGGATGTCAGCCTCGCGCGCCAGCGTGACCACCTCGCGCGGCATGGCAATGATGCCCAGCGCATCGCTGACGGCAAAGCCGACCCGATGATCGCCATAATCCACCGCCAGAATTTTCGCCATGCCGCCTCCCTCTATAACAAATCCTTGTAAGCCCCTTTGGCGCCCAACGCCTGCACGATCTTCTTGATGTCCTGCGCGCGGTCCTTGGGGCAGATCAACGTCGCATTTTCCGCATGGACCACCACCATGTCTTTCACCCCCAGCAAGGCGGTCAGGCGCCCCTTGGACACCACCACATTGCCGGAAGATTCCAGCGCCTCACAGGCGCCCAGAACCACATTGCCCGCCTGGTCTGCGGGCAGATGGTTCAGGAGGGCCGGCCATGTGCCCACATCGTCCCAGCGGAAGATTCCCTTTGCCATCACGATGTTATCGGCCTTTTCCATGACCGCGTAATCAATCGAAATTTTTTCAAGCTTTGCATACTCGGCCGCAAGCTGCGCCTCAAACGAGCCGGACCTGATGGCCGGCAGCAGGCGGTCGAACATTTCCGCCAGCGGCGGGCGAAACCTGCCCAAGGCCGTCCGCAATGTGGAGACCGCCCACACAAACATGCCGGCATTCCAATAAAAACGGCCGCAATCCACATAGCCTTCCGCGGTCGCACGGTCGGGTTTCTCCACAAAGCGGAGCGCCTTGAAAAACTCGATCCGCCCGTCATACGGCCACCGTCCGCCGGCCTCGATATAGCCAAAACCGGTGCTGGCAAATGCCGGCCGGATGCCGATCGTCACCATAACGCCGCCCGCCTGCGCCACCGCCGCGCTTTCACGCAACGTGGCACGATACACATCCAGATCCTCCATGATCTGGTCCGCCGTCAGGATGATGACGCAGCCCTGCGGATCGCGCGCGGCCACCCATGCGCTGGCCAGCGCGCACGCCGCCGCCGTGTCACGCGCCACGGGTTCGCCCACAATATTCGACACCGGCAGCTGCGGCACGGCTTTACGCGTCGCGGCCACCAGATCGGCACCGGTCACGATCAAGACGCGTTCCGGCGGCAGCAGGCCCGCCAACCGGTCCACCGCCATCTGAATCAGCGGTTTGCCGCCGATCAGATCCAGAAACTGCTTCGGGTGCCCGGCGGTGCTGAGCGGCCAGAACCGCTCGCCCCTGCCACCCGCCATAATCACCGCATAGACATGCTGCATGTCCCCTCCTTTTCAATCATGGTTTGCAACAGCCGATCTCAAAATCAATTTTGTCCATGATGTCATGAGTTTTCGTGCCGGGCAAGGCGCAAAAACAGGCTATAGGATGCAGGCTGTTAGACTGCAAAGCAGGAGGAAGATTTTCCATACAAAGATGCAACACAAACGGGAAGCCAGGCGAATCAACAAAGGGAATGATATTATAAAATTCCCAGCGCGTCGCGGATCCGCTGCAGGATGGCGCCTTCGCAGACTTCAAACTGGCGGCCAGTCACCTGTTCATACGCCTGGATGTAGCGCCGCGCAGCCTCAATTCGCACAGCCTCCGGCAGCACGGGCGGGACGCCGTCGCCGGTGAAGCCCTGGGCCGCCAGCCATTCCCGGACATATTCCTTGTCGATCTTCCGCTGCTCCCTGCCGGCCTTGAAAAGCTCCTCATAGGTGTCGGAATACCAATACCGCGAAGAATCCGGCGTATGCACCTCGTCGGACAGCACCAGCTTGCCCTTCAACCGGCCGATTTCATACTTGGTGTCCACCAGGATCAGCCCACGCTTTGCGGCATGCTCCACGCCGCGCTTATAAAGCCGCATGCAGATGTCGGCGGCATGATCAAAGGTTTCGGCATCGATCAGGCCTTCCTGAATGGCTTCCTCCCGCGAGATGTTGCGGTCATGCTCCTCGTGCTTGGTCGTCGGCGTCAGGATGGGATGCGGCAGCTTCTGGTCCTTGCGCAGGCCCTGCGGCAATGGATGGCCGCACATTTCACGCTTGCCCTGCATATAGTTGTACCAGGCCGAGGTCTTGGTCACGCCCGTGATGTAGCCGCGCACAATGAACTCCAGCGGCAACTGCCCGCACTCCGCCACCTCCATCACATTCGGGTCCGGCATCCGCAGCACATGGTTGGGGACGATGTCACGGGTTTTTTCAAACCAGAACTCGGCCATCTGGTTCAGCACCTGGCCCTTGAACGGGATGGTGCCCAGCACGCAGTCGAAGGCTGAAATACGGTCGGTGGTGACGATGATGCGGCGGTCCTCCTGCAAATAACTGTCGCGCACCTTGCCCTGGATCCGCTGGCCCAGCTCATCAAACCGCGTCACTTCCAAAACATTTTTCAGCTCCGTCCGTATGCGATCAATCGAAACCATAACATGTCCCCCTGAGGCTTTGACCTCCAAGCCAAACCAATTTCCAAAGATGTGCGGGAAGTGTACCTGCCCCCAACATTAAAGGTCAAGACTCATCACACGCGGCGTGGCCTGCCAGCCACGCTGCGTGGCCATGCTGCTTAATTTATGCTGGCACCGCGCAATGATCTCATTAGTCATGGAAAGGCGGCCAGCCATATGCGGCACGCCCAGGAACCCGTCCGCCGCCGCACAGACATGCCGCAACCCGAGAACGCCCTGGCCGCCGGTTTCGTCCCACACATCGGCAATGGCATCCAACACCGTCATCAGCCCGTTGAAAAAAGTCAGCTCAAGCCGGTCATCCTGCCGCATGGTCATATGCTTGAGGTCGAGCTCCCAGACCTTGTCATTGCCGGTCACAATCCACTCCGCCGGCCGCACCATTCCCGAACCGAACAGATAGAGGCGCCGGGCCGCCCTGGCTTCGCCCATCGCCGACAACGCCTGGGAGGCCAGCATGAGCAGCACCTGGGAGCTGTTGCCGGATTGCCGGCCGTGCGCATCAAGAAACGCCGCCACCGCCTGGGCCACCTCCTTGAGCGACTCACCGTCCGCCTTGAGATCCTTGCCGGCACAGGCCAGAATCTCAGCCGCCGCCCGGGCGGCGGTCCGGTCGCGGTGCGCGGCCTCATCTTTGCGCGGATCCCAGATCATTCTTTTCCTATCATGTCCTTGATGGCGCTGAGGAACTGGTTGACATCACGGAAGCGGCGATAGACGGAAGCAAAGCGCACAAAGGCAACCTCATCGAGGGCTTCCAGCTTGAGCATGACTTTTTCGCCGATAACCTGTGTCGGAACTTCACGCTCGAATTCGCTCTCGATATCCTCGATGATGGTGTCCACCAGCCGGTCAATCACCTCGGCGCTGACCGGCCTTTTTTCGCAAGCGCGCTCAATGCCGTTGACCAGCTTCTGGCGGCTGAAATCCTCATGCCGGCCATCGTTTTTCACGACACGCAGCTTCGCCTTGACAATCTGCTCATAGGTGGTGAACCGGTGCCCGCAACGGATGCAGGAACGGCGGCGGCGGATCATGGCGCCGTCATTGGCGGAACGGCTGTCGGTCACTTTGTCTTCCTGATGGCCGCATTTTGGACACCGCATAAGCAATCCCTCCTCCACAATGCGCCCCATTGTTAAATAATCCTTTTCCATCTTCAACACTTTATTCGCAACGGCAACGCCATGACAACCACAGGCCGGCATGCCGCGGCAGCAAGGCGCGGTCTTTTTCGGGCTAAATGTTTTGACCTCGGGGGGATTAATTTATATTTTGAACCCTTGAATTTGATCGAGAAGGATGGTTCCCATGAAGACGTCAAAACCGGAGGGCCCCGCAGAGCAACCGCATCCTGTCATCCATGCCGACCATTGCAAAGGGTGCGGCCGATGCATCGAGTTCTGCCCGCGCCATGTCCTGCAGTACCGTGAGAAACTGAACCGCCGGGGGGTCCAGCCGGCGGAATACACCGGAACGGGATGCATCGGGTGCGCGGTCTGTTTTTATAACTGCCCCGAACCTTTCGCCATCGAAGTCGTGGCCAATGAACCGAAGAGCAAAAAAGGCTGATTTTTCATGATCAAGTTTGTCAAAGGCAATGAGGCCGTCGTCATCGGCGCGCTCTACGCCGGATGCGATGCGTATTTCGGATATCCCATCACGCCCGCCAGCGAAGTGGCGCACGCCGCCGCCGAATGGTTTCCCGCGGTCGGCCGCGAGTTCCTGCAGGCCGAATGCGAAACCGCATCCATCAACATGGTCTACGGCGCGGCGGCGGCGGGGAAGCTGGCCATCACGGCATCCTCCGGCCCCGGCATCAGCCTGATGCAGGAAGGCCTCTCCTATATGGCCGGCGCGGAACTGCCGGGCGTGATCGTGAACATCCAGCGCGCAGGCCCCGGCCTTGGCAACGTGTTCCCCGAGCAGGCCGACTACAACCAGGCGGTCAAAGGCGGCGGGCACGGCAGCTACCACAGCATCGTATTGGCGCCCGGCAATGTGCAGGAAATGTGCGACCTGACCATCAAAGCCTTCGAACTGGCCTTCAAATACCGAGGCCCGGTGATTGTGCTTGCGGACGCCGTGCTGGGCCAGATGATGGAAACCCTCCGCCTGCCAAAAAAAGAAAACGCCAAGCCGGACACGGCCGCATGGGCAGTGCAAGGCACGGCCGCAACCCGGCGCAATTTGATCACCTCCATCTATCTGGACGCGCAGCAGGAGGAGGCCGTCAACCTCCACCTCCAGGAAAAATACGCGTCCATGCAATGCGAAGCCCTGTCCGAGGAGTTCCAGACCGCCGATGCCGAGGTCATCCTGATTGCCTACGGCATTTCGAGCCGCATCGCCCACACAGCCGCTGAAGACCTGCGCATGAACGGCGTCAAGGCCGGGCTGTTCCGCCCCATCAGCCTCTACCCCTTCCCGATCGCCGCCTTGCAATCGCTCGCCAAAGGACGCAAACTGGTGGTGGTGGAACTGAGTTCCGGGCAGTTCCGCGATGACGTGGTGGGCCAACTGGCCCTGGCCAATCCGCCAACCCTGGCACACGTGGAACTGATCAACCGCATGGGCGGCACGCTGATCACGGTTGACGATGTGGTTGCCAAGGTGAAAGGACTCATGGGCGCAGCCCAGGCCGCAAACCATTTTCCAGAACACATGTTATGAAAGTCATTAAAACCGTCGGATTTTACGAGAGCTTCGACCGCAGCGGACAACCCACCCGCGATACGCATTATTGCGCCGGATGCGGCCATGGCATCGCACACAAACTGATCACCGAAGCGCTGGTCGAACTGGGGCTCCAGGACCGTACCATCATGGTCAATCCGATCGGCTGCGCGGTTTTCGGCTATTACTACTGGGATGTGGGCAATATCGGGGCCGCACACGGCCGTGCCCCGGCCGTGGCCACGGCACTGAAGCGGACCTTGAAAGATGCGGTCATCATCGCCTACCAGGGGGACGGCGACCTGGGCGCCATCGGCTTCAATTGCACCTTCCAGGCGGCAAGCCGCGGCGAACACATGGTGACGTTTTTCATCAATAACGCCACTTACGGCATGACGGGCGGACAAATGGCACCCACCACGCTTCTGGGGCAGAAAACCGCCACCTCCCCCTATGGGCGCACCGCCCAAAATGACGGTTACCCGCTGCGGGTTTGCGAAGTGATCAACCAGCTGCAGGCGCCGGTCTACATTGAACGCTGTTCGCTCGCGGACACCAAACGCATCATGCAAGCGCGGAAAGCCATCCGCAAGGCGCTCGAAATCCAGCGTGACGGCAAAGGGTACGCATTCGTGGAACTCCTTTCACCCTGCCCGGTCAATATGGGAATGACCTCCATCCAATGCGCAAAATTTGTGACTGAAAAAATGGAGCCAGCCTTTCCGCTTGGCGTTTTCCGTGATGAAACGGAACGCGCCCAGCCCTACCCCGCCCCGCCGGTAAAACCATCCGTCGCAACTTTTTTCAATGATTCCACCACCAAGGTCTCACACGCCCAAGTGGACGCATCAGCACATGAATTGCGGCTGAAGTTCTCGGGATTCGGCGGCCAAGGCATCCTCAGCCTCGGGCTTTGCGTCGCAGAAGCCGGGCGGTGTTCCGGCAAGTTCACGACCTGGCTGCCAAGCTACGGACCGGAACAGCGCGGCGGCTCCGCGTCCTGTTCCGTGGTCATCAGCGGCACCCCTGTAGGATCACCGGCCGTTGACCACCCGGACGTCCTGATTTGCATGAACCAACCTTCATACGAACGGTTCGCGCCCACCGTCAGGCCCGGCGGCACCATCATTTATGATTCCGTGATCCCCACCGCCGGCATTCCGCTTGCCGGCAGCGTGAAAACCATTGCCATCCCGGCCATGGAACTGGCGACCCGACAAGGGGTTCCAAAAGCCGCCAACACCGTCATGCTTGCCGCGCTGACCCATATCAATGCCTTGCAATTGCCCGAAACAGAGATCCTGTGGGCCATGAATGAAAGTTTCAAAAAGAAGCCACTCTTGATTGACAAAAACCAGGCAATATTCCAATCTGGTGTGGAGTGGTGCAGGGACCACCTGAAATAGAACGCTGGTATCAGGCCCTGACAAGGAGGCAGAATGCAAACGCAGCCGTCAACGCTGGCCTCGCGCATCAAAGCAATCCGGGATGCCTTGAATTATTCCATTGAGGAAGTGGCATCAAAAACCGGCATTGCCCCGGATGTGTACGCGCAATATGAACAATGCGAGCAGGAGATACCGGTCGGATACCTGACACAGCTCGCATCCTTCTACCACGTTGACGTGACATCCATCCTGACCGGCGGCGATGCCCACGCCCATGTGTTCAAGCTGACACGGCGCAACCAAGGCCCGGTGGTTGAACGGCGCAAAGCCTATCGCTATGAAAACCTTGGCGCCGGGTTCGCCGGCAAGACCATGGAGCCTTTCCTGGTGACCGTTGCACCGCAGACCGATGCCATTGCCCCCCTGAATTGTCATCCGGGCCAGGAATTCAACTACCTGCTGGAAGGACGGCTGCAGATGCAAATCGGCAAAAACACCATGGTCATGGAGTGCGGCGACAGCGTCTATTTTGAGGCCATGCAACCGCACGGCATGCTGGCGCTGGACGGCAAACCGGCCAAGTTTCTCGCCATCATCACCCCCGGGAAAAAATAGGCGACGCCGAGGATGCCATGCTGCAGAAGTTTCTCCCAAAAACCGAGTTTGCATCCTACGAAGATTTCATCCAGAACTACCGTGTCAATGCGCCCGCCACCTTCAACTACGGATTCGACGTGGTGGATGAACTTGCCGCCATCGACCCCACCCGACGCGCCCTAGTCTGGTGCAATGACCAAGGCAAAGAAGCCGTATTCACCATGGCCGATATGAGCCGCTGGAGCAACAAGGCCGCCAATTATTTCAAGTCGCTCGGCATCCGCAAAGGCGATCCGGTCATGCTCATCATGAAACGCCGCTACGAATACTGGTTCGCCGTGCTGGGGCTCCACAAGCTGGGCGCAATCGCCATTCCGGCGACCAACCAATTGATGAAAAAAGATGTGATATACCGGGTCAAAGCGGCGGGCGTCAAAATGATTGTCTCGGTGGACGAACCCAGCATCCGCAGCGCCATTGACGCCGCCATGCCGGAAATGCCGCTTCCCCTGCGCGCATTGGCGGGCGACGGAAACACGGACGGATGGCTCAACTTCAACCAGGGACTGACCCAGGCATCCGACCAGTTCCCCCGCCCGACCGGCGCGGACGCCGCCTCGACCGATGACACCATGCTGCTGTATTTCACGTCCGGAACCACCGGCATGCCCAAAATGGTGCAACTGAATTTTCTGTATCCGCTGGGGCATATCCTCACAGCAAGATACTGGCAGAACTGCCAGCCGGGCGGACTGCACCTGACCATCGCCGAAACCGGCTGGGCCAAGGCCTCATGGGGAAAAATCTATGGCCAATGGCTGGCCGGCACGGCGGTCATGGTGTACGACATGAACAAGTTCATCGCCAAGAACGTGCTGGATGTCATGGCCAAATACGGGGTCACCACGTTCTGCGCGCCGCCGACCATGTACCGCTATTTCATCAAAGAACCCCTCAGAGACTACGACTGGTCGAAACTTGAATACACCGTCGTGGCCGGAGAGCCGCTCAACCCCGAAGTGTTCGAACAATTCAAAGCCGCAACGGGGCTTGAGCTGCGCGAAGGATACGGCCAGACCGAAATGACGGTCGCAGTCGGCACCTATCCGTGGCTGACCCCAAAACCCGGATCCATGGGAAAACCCTCACCCGGCTACGACCTTGATATTCTGAATGAAGCCGGCCAATCCTGCGAAGTCGGCGAAGAAGGCCAGATTGTCGTGCGCACCGACCGGTCCACCCCTCCGGGCATGTTCAACGGCTATTACAACGAAACCCAACGCACCGAGAGCGTCTGGCATGACGGCATGTATTTCACCGGCGATGTCGCGTGGAGGGATGAAGACGGCTATTTCTGGTTCGTGGGACGCGCCGACGATGTCATCAAGAGCTCAGGCTACCGGATCGGCCCCTTTGAGGTGGAAAGTGCGCTGGTGGAACATCCGGCAGTCCTGGAGTGTGCGGTCACGGGTGTGCCGGATCCGGAGCGCGGCGCAATTGTCAAAGCATCCATCGTCCTGGCCAAAGGTTATGAACCCGGAGAGACGCTGCAAAAAGAACTCCAGGAACATGTCAAAAAAAACACCGCGCCTTACAAGTATCCGCGGATGATCGAGTTCGTCGCGGAACTGCCAAAAACCATCAGCGGCAAAATACGACGGGTGGAAATCAGGGACCGCGACCACACCGCCGATTAGATTGCAACGCCGTGCCGGCAGGTTATTTCCCGAAAAAACCGGCAATGGACTGAACCACATATTGCGCCTGATCGTCGGTCACCTCGGGATAGATCGGCAGCGCCAGCGTTTCCACCGCCGCGCGCTCGCTTTCCGGAAAATCACCGGCCTTGTAATTCAAATAGGCGAAACAATCCTGCACATGCAGCGGGACGGGATAATAAACCTCCACCCCGATGCTTTTCGACTTCAGGAAATCCAGCAACTGATTCCGTTGCGCCACGCGGATGACATACTGATTGTATACATGCCGACTGGCCACCGCCACGGGCAACCCGACTTTTCCGGCCAACCCCGCCGCCGCAAACAGCCGTCCGTAACGTGCGGCATTGGCCTGCCGTGCCGCTGTCCAGCCGTCCAGATAAGGCAGCTTGGTTTTGACAACCGCGGCCTGCAATGTGTCCAGACGGAAATTACCGCCCAGCAGGCGATAGTAGTACTTCGGCTTTGAACCATGCACGCGCAAAACCTCCAGCTTATCGGCGCGGGCGGCATCCTGCGTCATCACCATACCGCCATCGCCAAAACAGCCCAGATTCTTGGATGGAAAGAATGAGAAACACCCGTAATGCCCGATCGAACCGGCACGCCGCCCCTTGTCTTCCGCGCCAATGGCCTGAGCCGCATCTTCAATCACAACCAGATTGTGCTTCTGCGCCAGCGCCATGACGGGATCCATGTCCACCATCTGCCCATAGAGATGGACGGGAATGATCGCCTTTGTTTTCGGCGTGATACGTGCCTCAATCAAATCCGGGTTGATATTATACGTTACCGGATCAATATCCACGAACACCGGTACCGCCCCCACCCGCGCCACCGCGCCCGCCGTGGCAAAAAACGTGTACGGAGTGGTGATCACCTCGTCCCCAGGCCCGATATCTTCCGCCATCAGACAGATCAACAGCGCATCCGATCCCGATGTGACCCCGACGCCGCGGGCGGATTGCGAATACCCGGCCACGGCCTCCTCACACTGTTTCACCTGCGGGCCCAGAATGAACATCTGGGATGCAACCACCTCCGCCACGGCGGAATCCAGCTCTCTTTTCAACGCAAGATATTGCGGCTTGAGATCAAGCAATGGCACATTCATTGGCACTCCATTTTTGTGTTGGGTGAGGTTTATACTATTCCGCCGCTAATTTCACGCAAATTATCCGGCGATGTGCGAGCGCAAATCCCGCAACGCATCCGCCGATGCGCCGCTATTCCTGCCGATGCAATGTTTTGCGATAGGCGGACGCGGAAAGGCCGGCATGGGCCTTGAATTCGCGGCTGAAGTGGTAAATATCGTTGAACCCCAGCTGTTCCGCAATGGCCATGAGGTTGTAATTGGACGAATGCAGCAGGCTTTTTGCCGCCTCCAACCGCGTCATGGTGACATACTGCCGTGGCGACATCCCGGTGTATTTCCGGAAAATCCGCGAAAAATGTTCGGTAGAATAGCCAAATGTGCGCGCAATTTCCTGGATCCGGTACGGCTGGCCGGGCCTGTTCTGTATCCGTGCGCAAAGCTCCTGGATGCGGTCATATTGCTCTTTCTGGACCCCCACAAAGGCCGGCAACTGCCCGCACCGCTCCACTTCCGACAAGGCGGCATGCAGCCATGTCCGCACGTCCGGCGCCGCAGGCCCCTGCTGCTGGTGCGCCTTCCGCAGACGCTGGAGCAGCGCATCAAAAAATGTCGAGCTTTCCAGCCGCCGGCACATCGCCGGCAACTCGCCATCCTGCCGTTTCGTCAGGTCCACAGGCCGGCCCTGATCGTCCAGGACCTGCAGCCACGCCCACCAGAACCGCATGGATTTCCCGGGAGTCGAATGGCCCTCAAACGGCAACCACATCCGGAAGACATAGCAATCGCCCGCATGGGCATCAAAAGACCGGTCGCCATTCCTCAACTTCCCGGCGCCCTCCATAACCGCCCACAACACAAAATAGGACGGGTTGTCTGTTTCATGTGTCCAACTCCACCCCGGTTCAACGGTGGTATGGCCAATGCGATATAAACGTAAATGTGAAGTTGTCAATTTCATGCGAGTTGTTATAACATACCGCCCGTTTGAAATACAGCAAGTCTTAAACCCGGAGATTGCACCCTATGCAACGTGAAACATTCGACCGACTCGCCAGCCAGTATCGGACCACATTGAATTCCGACATCATTCCCTTCTGGGAAAAACACAGCCCCGACCGCGAACAGGGCGGCTACTTCACCTGCCTGGACCGCCAGGGCAATGTGTATGACACCGATAAGTTTGTGTGGCTGCAGGGCCGCCAGGTCTGGATGTTTGCCAAGTTCTTCAACGAATTGGAACAGCGGGAGTCATGGCTGGACATGGCAAAACTGGGAGCGGATTTCCTCAAACGCCATGGGCAGGATGCGGACGGCAAATGGTTCTTCTCATTGACCCGCGGCGGACAGCCGCTGATCCAGCCCTACAATTTCGCCTCCGACTGTTTTGCCGCCATGGGGTTCAGCGAATACGCCAAAGCATCCGGCAACGAACAGTCCCGGGATCTCGCCCTAAGCACCTACCGGCAAATCCTGGCCCGCCGTGAGAACCCCAAAGGGAAATATGAGAAAAAGGTGCCGGGCACACGGCCAATGATCAGCATGGGGATGCCGATGATGATGCTCAATGTCACGCAGGAGCTCCGCTGGATGCTGGACAGCTCCGAAGCCGACACCATCTGCCGGCAGTCGCTGGATGAACTGTTCACAAAGTTCCTCGATCCGGCCTCCGGAATCTTCAATGAACACGTCGCGCCCGACGGTGCCAAGCTGGACTGCTTTGAAGGCCGCGTCATCAATCCCGGCCATGGCATCGAAAACATGTGGTTTGTCATGGAAGCTGTCGAACAGCAGAAAAATCAGCTGATCATCGAGCAGGCGTGCGACGTGATCATCAAAACCCTTGAGTTCGCCTGGGACAAAGAGCACGGCGGCATTTTCTACTTCCTGGACAAACACGGCCATCCGCCCCAGCAGCTCGAGTGGGACCAGAAGCTGTGGTGGGTGCATGTGGAAACCCTGATATCGCTGCTGATGGGCTACCGCCTGACCCGCCGGCCCGAGCTCTGGCAATGGTTTGAGCGCGTGCAGGATTACACCTGGGCGCACTTCCCCGATCCGGAATACGGCGAGTGGTACGGGTACCTCAACCGGCAGGGCGATGTGCTGCTGCCGCTGAAGGGCGGTAAATGGAAGGGCTGCTTCCACATTCCGCGCGGGCTCTACCGCTGCATGCTGGAATTGGAGAAGCTCGCCGCAGCTCCGGCGGTATAAAAGAACACCTCCGCCGCGCGACGGAGCTTACCGCCAGCCGGTCATCTCCGCCAGCAGGCCGCAGTAATGCAGGAAATCAGGCCAGGAGATGTCATGCGGCACGCCGTGGTCGCAGCCCGGGATGAACCCGCCATCGCGCACCACCGGCTCGATGCGCCGCAGTTCCGCCTCGATCACCTTGCCGCCCTTGGCCATGCACCGCTTGTCCACGCCCATGCGGTAGGCGATCTGGTGTTTGAATTGCTTCCGGTATAAGTTGATATCATTGCCGGCGGCAACCTCGATGGGGTCGCAGACATCAAAGCCCGCCTCAATCCAGATGGGGATCAGCTCATCTACCTTGCCGTCCGAGTCCATGTCAACCAGCGGGACGCCGGCCTGTTTGGCCTCCTTCACCCAGCGAGTCCAGACCGGCAGCAGGAACTCCCGCGTCATGGCCGGGCTGATCATGCTCTTTTCCTTATATGCCATGTCCTCATTGATCTGGATCCGGTCGACAATCCCGGCTTCCAGCACACGGGCCATGGTTTTGGAAACATAGGCCATCCAGAAGTCCACCATCTCATGGATGAAGCCGGGGTCTTCGATCATGAGCATGCACAGCGGCTCAAAGCCGCACCACTCGCGCAGCTGCCAGAACGGCCCGGAAAAATGGATGGCCGCCACATGTGTCCGTTCCTTCAGCGCCCGCACGCGGGCCGCAAAATCCTCCGGATACCGGCCGGGATCATCCGGATTGTAACGCATTTTCATGGCCTCAAAGTCCGCGCGCGTCGCCACGGGGAATTTATGCCACTTGCGTGTCACGAAATCCTTGGCCTCCCGGATATACGTGTAATCATACTCGTCGGATATCTCGGTGACATTGCCCATCCAGTCCTGCACGATGTAATGCCCGTCACGGTGCTCGAGGACTTTCTCTTCAAACATCGGATTCATCCGGAACGAGACCCCCGGCTGTGCCTGCGGCCCTTCCGGAGCGACCTTCACCCCCAGATGCCGCCACACGGCCGCCAGCCAGTCCTCGTCCTTGCCCAGGCCTTCCTGATGCCAGCGCGCCAGCGTCTTCTCGCGCGGCCCGCCGGGCTGGAAAGGGATCTTATCAGGCGTGCCGAACTTTAACGCGGCCAGATACCGTTCACGTGGATTCATTGGCACCTTCAATTTTCTTCGGCGGGGGACCTGGCAAGGGCTCTGCGTCTGTCGGCATGGACGGATAATCCGGCAGCGCCAGATCCGGCACCAGCTCGTCAATCCGCACCGGACGTTTTTCACGCATGGAGCGGTTCGCGGCAATGCCCGTCAGGATGGACCAGGCCCCCGACCGCTGGTCCGCCGCACGCAGGAATTTGTCCTTCGCCTGTGTCCCCGGTGCGAAAATGTCGCGGAGCATGATGGGATCCGCACCGCCGTGCCCGCCGCTGCCCTTCCACACCTCCACGCTGTACGCCGGCGAATAGTGCGGGAAAACCTTGGTCCATGTGCCCTCGGCCTTGAGCGCGCCGGGGATGGATCCGTCGGCATTGATATACACGGTCTCTTCACACTTATGCTCAATCCGCCCCTTGGCGCCGTTGAACGCGATCGTGTACCCCTCCCACGGCATGAACGCGTTCAGCGAGTAGGACATCTTCACGCCATTGCGGTAGTCCACCAGGACATTCATGGTGTCTTCAATGTCCATATTGGCGCTGAACACGCAGCGGTCCCGGTGGTAGCCGTCATGTTTTTCACAGTCCAGGTAGAGCTTTTTGATGTTGGCGTTGCCCGCCATGTCCATATGGAAAGGACAGCGCGTGCCGCAAGGGCAATCCTGGCAGCGCTCCGCGCGGTCCGCCAGCCCGAAGCGCCCGGCGGTTTGCGGGGTGTAGAATTTACGTTGGCCGCTGGCATACACCGTCTCCGGCACCGTGGAAAGCCACCAGTTCATCAGGTCAAAATGATGGGTTGCCTTGTGGACCATCAAGCCGCCGGAATTCTTTTTCTCCCGGTGCCAGCGCCGGAAATAATCTGCGCCGTGGTAGATATCCAGCATCCAGTGGAAATCCACCGACAGGATGTTGCCGATCACACCGTCCATCAGCATCTCCTTGATCTGGCTGCGCGGCGGCGCATAGCGGTAATTGAACGTCACCCGTATCTCACGGCCGGTGCGCGCCTGCGTCTCCAGGATGCGGCGGCACTTCTGGTCATCCGTGGTCATGGGCTTTTCCGTGACCACATCGCACCCCAGCTCCATGGCGCGGCAGATGTAGTCATCATGGGTGCTGTCCTGACTGGTGACAATCACCGCATCGGGGCGCATCTCGCGGACCATCTGTTCAAACTGGGCCGCATCATAGGCTTTTAGATCGGCCCCCAGCTCGCGGGCCTGGCCAATCGAAAGCTCCAGCCGGCCCGGATTGCTGTCACACAGCGCCACCAGCGTGCAGGTGTCTTTAAAGTCGCGGATGACGGCATTGCGGAACATTTCATGGCGGCCACCCAATCCAACCTGAACATATCGTCGTCGTTGCATGGCGTGTTTCCATCTGTATTAAATTATCCAAAACACAAAAGTAGCACATCATTAACACGCCATACTCAAAAATGTCGAGGAAATCCAAACCCGTCACTTTGCATTTTTGCCTGCGGCCGACGTGAAGAAACATCCGGCATCACCCCATTATTTATCATGAAAATACAAATCCGCGTTGGATTTATGCATTGTGGAAAATCCGCGATAATCTATGATGCCTCGAATTTTTACCCGTCTTGGGTTCCTGACAAAACGCAAATATAAAGGAGAAGACCGTGGCACAGAAAGCACCCTCAAAACAACTTTTTTTCTCACCGCGCACCTACAATCTGAAGGAGTTTGAAGAACTCGGACGGCATGCCAAAGATGCCGGATTCACCCATCTCTATATTTCCTGGCTGCGCGACCGCACCGACTACCGCGGCGACAACGCGGATAGCCCGTGGTGTGAATGGTCGGTCCTCATGCCGTCGCTGTTCAAGCATGTGCAGCTGAAAGGGCTCGAAGCGGCGTTCCCGGCGGCGTGGATCAAACGCCAGGCCGAGTGGATGCGCCGCAAGCATGACATCTGCTCCAAGCTGGGCATGAAGGCCGCCTATTTCGGCATCGAGCCGCACTGGCTGTCAAACCGGGTCTATGAGCAGCATCCGGAATGGCGCGGCTCGCGCTGTGACAACAGCCTGCGCTCCGCAGGGCTTTTCTTCACGCCGAACGTGGATCATCCCGAAGTCCGTGAGCTCTACCGCCAGGCGGTGGCACGCGTGGTCAAAATGTGCCCCCTGGTCGACACCTTCCTTTTCCACACCAATGACGCAGGCGCCGGGTTCATCTGGTCCAAGAAATCCTACGTGAATGAAAACGGCCCCACGGGTTACGAAAACCGCGACATGGGCGTGCGCGTCGCCGAATTCCTGACCAACATCCGTCAGGGCGCGCAGGATGCGGGGGTGAAAGACCCGCACGTGTTCATGCCGGCCGGCCCGTTCACCCGCGAGGAGGAGAAGCTCATCCACAGCCAGATGAAACCGGGCATCGGCGTGCAGGGCCGCCTGCGCAGCAGCGACACCGACGTTGTCCGGGAATGCTCCATGGGCCATGCCGGCTCATGGCGTGGCGGCGATGTCGGCATGGATCCGCTCTACCGCAGCCTGCCCGATCCCTTCGGTGTTGCGGATGCGGCGGATTCCATAAAGGCCGGCCAGGTGGCGCGGTTCCAGTCATCCGGCTGCAGTCCGGATTATTTTTCCGCGCTCAAACTGGCGCTCCAGATGCCAGTGATCAAAACACAGCAGGACCGCCTCAACACCCTGCTCCACATGGCGGCCGGCATGTACGGCAAAGATGTGGCGGAGGATGTCGTGGAGGCCTGGTACCTGATGAACCAGGGGGTGGCGGAAGAAAACATGTCGCTCGCCGACTGGTTTGCCGGCGTCATGCTGCGCTGGCTGACCCGACCGATGGTGGCGCACCAGGACCTGCTGACCGAGGACGAAAAATCCTATTGGATCCGGCATATCTACCAGTCAAAGAAGGCCGATCCCGACACCTGGATGAGCTATGGCAATGTGGTGGGCTATCCCTCCGTCTACGGCTGGGCGGATGCGACCTCCAAGGCCTTGGGCATCGACCGCGCGGAAGGCACCTATTATCAGGCCGCGATGATGCTGAAAGCGGCGGCGGATAAAGCCAAAAACCGCAAAGCGGCCAAACGGCTGATGGCCGACTATTATGTCGTGCGGGTCCACCGCTGCGTGATCAAGACGGCACGGCATTTCGGCCAGATGCATGCGCTCATCCTGGATCGTGATGCCTACCTCAAAAAGCTGGAGAAAAACGGCGAAACCATGACGCAGACGCGCCCGGAATCGCCTGACATGCCCACCGGAAACATCGGCTCGCATGGTTTATTCTTCATGCACCGGGCGATGCGCTGGGAGCTGGACAACACCAACGAGCTGATCAAGCTGCTGCAGGAAGCGCCGGAGCCGGTCTTCTTCACGGTGGATGCGGCCAATGAGGGATCGCTGGTGCTCGGCCCCGACATGGTCGGCAAGCTGAAAAAGAAGGTCAAGATCATGCTGAAACACTGGCGCGAGGCTGAACACGGCTACTACCGCCCGACACTGGGCGGCTGATCATAGACGCCAATTTGTTCCGGTATGGATATAAAACGGCAGGGTGCTGATCCACCCTGCCGTTTCTATTTTACCTTCCACCAAAACACAATTTTCCGAGCCACCGGACAGGAAGGTCCGATCAGTTACCTGTTTTTTACCTTGGCGGCCTGCGGGATAAACCCGTATAAGGTATGTTGCATATCAATCTGGTGATTCCGACGCCTGCAAGGAGGTGCATAATGAGTGAAGATTGTGTCTTTTGTAAAATCATCGCCAAAGAACTTCCCTGCGTCAAAGTTTATGAAGACACCGATGTCCTAGCTTTTATGGACATCGGCCCGGTGGCTAAAGGCCACACGCTGGTTGTCCCCAAGCAGCATGTCGACCCCATCACGCAGACACCGGCGGCAACGCTCCAGAAATTGATCGTGGTCGTGCAGAAGATCGCCCAGGCCCAGACCCGGGCGTTCAAGGCCGACGGCATCAATGTCGCGCAGGCCAACGGCAGGCCCGCCGGCCAGATGGTGCCGCACATCCATTTCCATGTCATTCCGCGCTTTGCCGCCGATGAACACCACCGGAACTGGACGCCCATCAAATACGACAGTTCCGAAGAAATGGCGGCCTATGGCCTGAAAATTGCCGAAGCCCTGAAACAACTCTAAGACGAGCAGCTCAATTATGGATGACCAGAAAACCATCATGGAAATTTGCGCACAGGACGAGCGCTTTGCCAAAAACGCCTACTTCTTCATGCTGGAGGCCTTGGAATTCACCTTCCAATCCCGCGATAAAGACAAAGAGACCCAGAACGGCGCCGTGCGACATGTCAGCGGCGCCCAGCTTCTTGGCGGCATCCGCACCTTCACCCTCCAGCAGTTCGGCCCCATGGCCTCCACCGTCCTGCGCGAATGGGGACTAAGGCGCACCGAGGATTTCGGCGCTATTGTGTTCAACCTGATCAAGGCCGGGCGGCTGCAAAAAAGCGAGGATGATTCCCTGTCCGACTTCGCCGACGGTTTTGACTTTTACGAAACATTTGAAAAGCCCTTTCTGCCGCCATCCCGGCAACAGGCAAAACCGCAAACATAAGGAACGATTGCATGAACGGGATCACCAAAACAGTACGCCGGATGCACTGGCTGACCGCCAGTGCGTGCCTTTGCCTGGCTGTTTCCGCCATTGGCGGGAACGCCCAAAACGCCGATCTGACCGCCGCGATTTCCAATCGCCTGCAGAACATCCACCGTTTTGAACTGGAAAACGGACTGATCGGACTGGTGGCCGATGACCCAGCCTGCCCGGTTGTCTCCATACAGATCTGGATAAAAATCGGCTCCATCCACGAGCGGGAATATCTCGGGTCAGGCATTTCACATGCCATTGAACACATGATTTTCAAAGGCACGGATGATATGCCACCCGGCGCTGTGATGAAAAAAATCCATGACCTTGGGGGATCCATCAATGCCTACACATCCCTGGACCAGACGGTTTTCCACACGGACCTGCCTGCTGAGCACTGGCTGACCGGACTGCAGACGCTGGCCCAAGCCGTCCAGGCACCCGCTTTCCCCGAAAAGGAATGGAAGAAGGAAAAGGATGTGATCCTGCGGGAAATCGCCATGGAACGTGACAATCCTGACCGTGTGCTGGACCGGCAGCTATGGCGAACCGCATATGCCATCCATCCCTACCGCCATCCGGTCATCGGCTATGACGATGCCTTCCGCACGCTGACCGTGCAGGATCTGCGCTCCTTCGCGCGGAGGCACTACATTCCCGAAAACATGATCGTGGTCATTTCCGGGCGGGTCAGCCCGCAGGAAGCGGAAGCGGCCATCCGCAAACAGTTCGGCGCCATCCCGCACAACGTCCCGCAACCGGTGCTCATCCCCGAAGAACCCATGCAGCTTTCACCGCGACAGATATTCCTGTCCGCACCTTGCGAGGTACCGCGTATGCGCTGGGCTTATCCCTCTGTTGATTTTCTACATCCGGACGCCCCGGCACTGGATTTGCTTGCCGAAATCACCGCCGGTTCTCCCAGTTCACGACTGGTCCGCCATCTGCGCGATCAACAGGGGATCGTGAAAAGCATCGAAAGCTGGTCGTTCACACCTCAATACCACGGGCTTTTCGGGTTTGACGCCGTATGCGATGCCGACAAAATCCCGGCTGTGCAGTCCGCCATGCAGGAGGAAATCCGCCAATGGGCGAAAAGCGGGTTTCCCCGCCGCGAAATTGAACAAGCACGGCGGGCGATGCTGAGCCGAATGGTCTCCGGAATGGACACTGCATGGAATGTGGCGCATCAAATAGGTTCGGATGAACTTTTAGCGCATGACCCGAAATTTTTGATCACCTATGCGGCACGGCTGGAACAAGTGACCGCCGGTGATTTGAAAGCCGCGGTCAACCGTTACCTTGTGCCCGAACGCTGCACCCTGGCGGTCATGACACCTCCGGCGACAACAATCAGCAATGCAGCGGCCCTGCCCCCTCTCCAGCCTTACACGCTGGCATCCACAAATTTCACAAACGGCGTCCGGTGGCTGTTCCGCGAAGACCACAGGTTGCCGACACTTTCAATTTGTGTCGCCATGCGCGGCGGGTTGCTGGATGAAACCCCGATCAACAACGGACTGACGCGGCTGATGTCGGAACTGCTGGTGCGCGGCACAACACACCGCACGGCGGAGGCCATCGCCAACCAGTTGCAGGCATTGAGCGCAACCATCACCCCGTTTGCGGAGCAGGACGCATTTGGGCTGACCGCCCGTTGCCTCGCCAAAGATGCGCCATCCGTGCTGGAGATTCTCAACGACTGTCTCCTCCATGCGAGCTTCCCCAAAAACGAGGTGGTACGTTTCCGAGAAAATCTGGCGGTGGCGGCGGAACAATTGCGCGAACAGCCCATGACCGTAGCGCAAATGGGATTGCGGGAAATGCTGTTCCAAGGGCATCCCTATGCATGCATTTCCGCAGGCACGCCCGACGCATTGCGCCGCCTCACCCACGCTGAAGTCCAGTCCTATTGCCAGCGACAAATCAAAGGCGGCAACATGGTGGTGACCGCCATCGGCGATTTGAAGGCATGTGACGCGCAGCGGCTTTTTACAAAATCGTTCGCCATGATCCCCGCCGGTGCACGCACCACAAAGACCATCCCTGAACCCACGGCAGGACTTCCCTGCCGCGCCAAACGAGTGGAACCGAAATCCCAGACGGTCTTCATTGCCGGGTTTCCTGCGCCGGGCATCCAGGACAAACAGCGCGATGCGCTCATGGTCCTGCAAACCGCCACCAGCGGCATGACTTCCGATTATTTCACGTCCATCCGTGAAGACCGCGGACTAGCCTATCAAGCTGGCTCCGGCTATCAGGCAGGCTTGGACCGGGGCTATTTCATGCTGTTTGCGGCCACCCGGCAGGATGCCCTGCCAACGGTCGAGGAACTCACGAAAAAGGAAGTGGAGCGGCTTACACAGAAGGGCTTGCGACAGGATGAACTCCGCCGCGCCTGTGACCGGTTGGCCGGCGCCATGCAAATCGCATCGCAGGATAACGACGAAATGGCCAGCCGGTGCGCATTGGAAGAATTGAACGGGACCGGCGCGCTGCACTACCTTGCGCTGCCCGACCGACTGCACCAGCTGACCGTGGCGGACATCCAAAAAGCGGCGGCACAGGTCCTGACAACCAACCGCATGGCGGTTTCCATCGTCCTACCTCAATAACCCCGCAAAGCGCGGATCAACCGGGAAAGGAGACCGTCTGATCACCTTTCCAAGATCAGGCCTGTTCAAGGATTTTCAACAGGTCCGCGCCCATCTGCTCGGAGCGCATGGGCGTGATCCGGAACACCAGGCCGCGCCTGTCCAGGTTCCTGACAAGCTCTTTCACTTCCTCGGCGCCGGTCGTCACAATCACCGGCTTGCCCGCCGCCTGGATGCGTTTGAACATGTCGAGATACGCCAGGGCGGACGGCGTCCCGTCGCCCGGCGTATACTGGATGGCCGTGATCGCCGGGTCATCAATCAGCGCCTGCACATGGCGCGGCGCGCCATCGAGATGGAACACGCTGCGGCCTGCGCGGGCGGCCTGCTCATGGATGGATGGCATGCAGATGTCAATGAATGCATCCGGGCTGATCATGTAGTTGAAATCACAGGTGGTAATGGCGTATGGCCGGTCAGACCAGCACCCCAGCCACTGGATCGGCACGGCGCCATGCCCGGCAATTTTCTGGTACTGCGCCGAAAACACCGTCTGCCACGACTCCACCACCTGCATGGCTGCCTGCCTGATTTTTTCAGGACATTCCAGCACATCCAGGCATAGGAGATTCGGATCACGCAGATTGGAAAGCACGTCCACCGCGCCGCCCAGTTCGGGCAGCATGACGGCATAATCGCCTGCCGCATCCTGCGCCATCGCATCGGCCAGCATGCTGACAATCTTGAACCAGCGGTTCTCAGGGTCGAGCGCCAACGGCGGCAGATAGTCCCAGTCGTGGATGATCGGGTCCTGCCATGTGGTCCCCTCGTTTTCCATCAGCTTGAGCGGCGCGCCCAGCATCCCGCCCAGAGCGACCGGGCCAAGCTCAATCCGGGCAGAAGGGATGGTGTCGCCTAGCCAGATCTTGGACTCGACATAGGCCCGCCGCGACGCCACATAACTTGCCGGCTGGTCAAGCAGGTTGAAACCGGATTCCAGGGGCACGGCGGTGCCCGGACGCGATACGTACCCGATCAAGAGCGGGCGATCCGCCTTGAAATTCCACCAGTTTTCCCATCGCTCGGCCACTTCCGGAAAATTCGGCATCAGGGTCAGCGGCTTCCGCCGGATACCCGCCAGTCTGGCGTTCAAAGCGTGTGTCGAATTCATGCAGTTGCTCCAATAGTTTGGGGACAAGGCTAGCCTAAGATAATCACGGAGACAAGCAAAGCTGGCGTCTTTTCACATCTGAATTTTTCGCGAAACCATGCAAAAACCCGCGCCAAATCCGGCATTAACGGCAGCTAAGAAGATACCGACCAATCCTGAACATTCAATTTGACAGATTCGACCCCGCGATAGCTATTGATGTCAATCTGGCAGATGATATCAATTTCGTCATCGGGAATATCTTCGTCCGGACAGTTAAAGGCCACCGCTGCGCAACGGGTGTTGCCTGCGGCAACTTGGAATTGGAGGTGCATGCCGTTTTTACCGACCTTCCGCGGCGGCGCAACCAACCGCACCCGATTGATGCGCCACAGCGGCACGGGATTGCCTGTGCCAAACGGTTTAAGGTCGATCATGGCTTTGGCCAATGACATACCCACGGCATCCAGGCTGATCACCGCATCCGCCGTCAATGTCGGGACACAATCTTCGCCCGCACCGCGCAGGCGACAGCATTCGTCAAACCGCTTGCGGAATTTCTCAAGGTTTCCCCGCATGATCACAAGGCCGGCTGCGGCCTTATGGCCGCCATGCGAATCCAGCAGATCAGCGCATTCGCCGAGCATGGCCAACAGATCGATGTTTTCAACGCTGCGGCAGGAGCCCTTGCCCCTTCCGTTTTCATCAAATGAAATCACAACGGCCGGGCGGTAGAACTTCTGACAGATGCGGGATGCCACGATGCCGATCGCGCCCACATGCCACCCTTCCTTGCCCAGCACAATGCCGTGTGCATGCGGATCAACCATGGGTTCCGCTTCCGCGCGGATCAGGTCTTCAACGCGCCGCCGCTCAAGGTTCATCTCCTCCAGCGCCTGCGCCAGTTTTCCGGCATCGGCAAAATCATCGCATAAAAGCAGCCGCAATGAGGTCTGCGCGCCTGCCAGACGCCCCATGGCATTCAAACGCGGCCCAAGGCCGTATCCGATATGATGCCCCTCAATGACCCCTTTGATATCCGCCACATCCAGCAGTGCTTGCATGCCGATGGATGGTTTGCTGGAAAGCTGGGCCAACCCGTAGCGCACCATGGCGCGGTTCTCACCTGTCAGAGGCACAACATCCGCCACCGTGCCAATGGCGACCAGCTCCAAGAAAGGCCGCAGATCCAACCGCCCGTCGAGGTTGGCCGCGGACACATTCTTGACCAGCGCATGGCATAATTTGAAGGCAACCCCCACCCCGGCCAGGGCATGTAACGCTTCATCATCGCCTAGCTTGGGATCAACAATGGCGTGCGCATCAGGCAGGCTTGGGCCAGGCTCATGATGATCAGTGACCACCACCGTGATGCCCTGCATCCTCGCCTCATGCACGGCGTCCAGCGCAGTGATGCCACAGTCCACCGTCACCAGCAGGTCGGGTTTCAGTTCGAGGCAATGCGACAGGCCATCCATCGTCAGCCCGTAGCCGTCGTCAATGCGATGAGGGATGAAAGCGTCCACGCGCGCACCCAGATGCCGCAGAACCCGGACCATCAGCGCCGTACCGGTCAACCCGTCCGCATCGTAGTCCCCGTAAACCACGATTTTCTTATTGGCGCGCAACGCGTCGAGAATCATGGACACCGCTTCCGTCATGCCGGGAATACAGGCGGGATCGGACATATCCGCGAGACGGGGATGCAGGAATGCGTCCGCCTTCTGCGGATTGTCAAATCCGCGGGCGACCAGCAAAGCAACCACAGGCGCAGGGAGCCGCAAGGATTCCGCCAGCCGCCCGGCAATGACCGGATCGGCGGAACGGGTCACCCAGCGTTTTCCAGGCCTTCCCATCACCACGCTTCTCCGATCTTGCCGTCAATCCGATCCGCCACATCCCACATCAAGTGGTGGTGGTCGACTTTGATTTGAAATCGGGCATCTTGCCGCGATACCACGCCACCATCACCGGCGAGGCGATATACACGGTCGAATAGGTGCCGACGAGCAGGCCGATGAACAACAGGAGCGAGAAGTCGTAAATCGAGCCACCGCCAAACACCAGCAGCATGATCACGGTGATCAGCACGGTGAATGTGGTCCATATGGTACGGCTCAGCGTCTGGTTGATACTGAGGTTGCAGACCTCCATCAGGGACTTGTTCCGGACCAGCTTGATATTCTCGCGAACCCGGTCAAAAATGACGATGGTGTCGTTGACCGAGTAACCAATGATGGTCAGCAGCACGGCAATGCTCTGCATATTGAGCTGCCGCCCCAGCAACACGTAGATACCAACCGCCACCAGGACGTCATGGACAAGCGACACGATCGCGCCCAAGCCAAACCCGAACTCGAAACGCAACGAGATGTAGATGATCATCCCGACCATGGACATCAGGAGCGCCCATAGTGCCTGGCGTTTGAGGTCTGAGCTGACCTTGGCGCCCACATCCTCGACCTGGGACACCGTCAGCTTGTTTTCCGGAAACGCCTTCAGCATCGCACCCGATATGACATCCGCCACCTTTTGCCCGTTGATCGGCGCGGCATCAGCGGTCACCTGGATGAACTGGTGCAAACCGTTCACTTCATTCTGCTGCTGTATGGCGGAAACATGCGCGCCTGCATCAGCCAACACCTTGCTGATGGCCTTTTCGCCAAGCGGTTTCTCGGCAGTGAAGGTCACGCCCACGCCACCCACGAAATCCACGCTGAAGACCGACCCCGGATCCCTATGGGCCTTGTAGCCCATATAGGCCCATGTGCCCAGAATCGTGGCGACCGAGAGCCCGATCGCTATCCACTGTTTGCCCATGAAATCAATCTTGGTTCCCGATTTCATGATGGACAGCATCGGCAGGCTCTTGAGCCAGCCACGTTCCACCCACATAACCAAGATCAACTTGGTGATGATGATGGCCGTGAACATACTGATCATGATACCGGCGCACAGCGTGATCGCATAACCGCGGATCGGGCCCGACCCGAAAATAAACATGATCACGCCAGCCAGGACCGTCGTCACGTTGGAGTCGAGGATGGCGCTGAAGGCGCGGTCATAACCGGCCATGATCGAGCTCATCAGCTGTTTGCCGGCATGCAGTTCCTCGCGGATACGCTCGAAAATCAGCACGTTTGCGTCCACGGCCATGCCGATCGTCAGCGCGATACCGGCAATACCCGGCAAGGTCAGGACCGGCAGCTTCAGCCCATTGGAGGGCACATCACGCATGAAGATGCCCATGAAGCCGGCCGTGGCCAACATACCGAGCGGCAACAGGATGATGTTGAGCAGCAGCGCGACATTGGCCACAATACCGCCCTTGAGATAGTACACCATCATGAAGAGCAGCACGGCCACACCGCCGTAAACGGTTGCCAGCACACCGCTGCGGATGGACTCCTGCCCGAGGCTGGGCGCCACAGAACGGGTTTCGATGATTTCCACCGGCACCGGCAGGGATCCGGCACGCAGCACATTCTCCAGAAATGTCGCTTCAACCGTGGTGAAGTTGCCGGAAATCTCGGCCTTGCCGCCAAATATGGCCTCGTTGATGCGGGGCGCAGAATAAAGGGTGCTATCCATAATGATCGCCAGCTGGCGGTAACTCTGCGGATTGGGGTTGCGGCGTCCGCCGGGCGCATAGTCCCCGGTCACCTTCGCGAACTTCGCCGCGCCGCGCCGGTCGAACTCAATCTTGACCACCGGCTCCATCATATTACGGAAGTCCACATTAGCGTTCTTGAGCGATTCGCCCGTGAGCTCACGCAGCCGGCTGACAAAATACGGCCGGTATTGGACCTCCTGGTTGACGGTCACCTTTTCCAGCATAAACTCATACGCCGCACCGGGAATCTGGAAACGGCCCAACCGCTCATGATAATCCCTGCCGGCCTTGCTCCGGTCAAATTTCGGATCAACCACATAATGTTCGCCGCTCCCGGCAACCATGTAGCCTTCCGGCGCCACGTTCTTGTCGAACAGGGCCGTGACCAGCTGGTCATTGCGCTCATGCACCATGCGGAATTCCAGGAACGCCGCGCTCTTGATGCTCCGCTCCGCCTCCAGACGCAGCTTTTCATCAATGCCAGGAAGCTGGATGATGATGCGGTCGTCACCCAATCCGTAGATTTCAGGCTCCGAGATGCCGAGGTTGTCAATGCGGTTGCGCAACACTTCCAGCGAGCGGGCCTGCGCGCCGCTCATGCGTTTGCTGATCTGCGCATCGCTGGCATCGGGCGTGGTGGACCGGATTTCCTGTTCCAGCGTTTTACGGTCAATCTGGACCGTGAAGCTGCTGCCGCCCTGGAGGTCAAGGCCAAGCCGGATTTTCTCTTTGGGTGGCATCACAAATGCCAGCGAAAGCGAGACGGCGACGATTAAAACAATCCATTTCCACAGTGCATGCTTATCCATAGTTCCATCACTCCCTGTTATCGTTTATCAGGCGACTTCGCTGTCAATTTTATCATCTTTTCCCAGCACGCGAGTCACTGCGCCGCGGAGGATTTCCAGCGTCACGGTGTTGGAAACCTTCACCGTCAGGATGTTGTCCTTCACGCCAGCCACAATGCCGATGATGCCGCCGCCGAACAGCACGCGGTCGCCGCTCTTCAGGGCGTCGATCATGGCGCGACGCTCTTTTTCCTTACGCTGCTGCGGACGGATCATCATGAAATAGAAGATCGCGAAAATAAAAATCATGGGGAGGAACATGCCCAGCATTCCGCCGCCACCACCGCCCGACCCGCCCTGCGGCGCCGCCATGGCCAAACTTGTCATTGCGATATTCATGCCCTGCCTGCTTTCTCTTTGTGTTATATGTTTCCGGCGCCCAGGCTCTCCTGATAGTTCCGCCGATAGTATTCATGCAGCTCGCCAAACGTGCCCGCCTCAATGGCGGCCCGTATTTCCTCCATAAACCGCAGATACCGGTACAGGTTGTGGATCGTCAACAACCGTATCCCCGTGATCTCATTCACATTGATGAGGTGCCGCACGTAGGCCCGGGTGAAATTCCGGCACGTGTAGCAGCCGCATCCCTCCTCAACCGGCCGTGTGTCGACCCGGTACTCGCCCGCCTTGACCGGATACCGGCCGCGCCGCGTGAAGGCGGTTCCGTTCCGCGCGAACCGTGTCGGGATCACGCAGTCGAACATATCCACCCCGCACGCGATCGCGTCCAGCAGCTGCAGCTGCCGCCCCACCCCCATCAGGTAGCGGGGCCGGTCGGCCGGCAAATGCCGGACACTGGCCTCCACCCCATGGCGCAACACATCTTCCGGTTCGCCAACACTGACGCCGCCCACCGCATACCCGTCAAATCCGATCGCCTGCAGCTCGCGGGCGCAACGCTCCCTCAAGTCCTCGAATGCTCCGCCCTGGACGATGCCAAACACCAATTGGCCCTCCGCACGAGGCTGTTGAACACATCGAGCGGCCCATGCTAGAGTTTTGTCCACCGCCGCGCAAGCATAATCGCGGGAACATGGATAAGGAATACATTCGTCAAAAGCCATGGCAATATCCGACCCCAATGTGCGCTGGATGGCCATGGCTTCCACAGGCCCCAGAAAAATCGGAGTCCCGTCAATATGTGAATTGAACGCAACTCCGTCCACCTGGATTTTACGGATTTTCGACAGGCTGAATACTTGAAAACCGCCGCTATCCGTCAGAATCGGGTGGTTCCACCCCATGAACCGGTGCAGCCCCCCGCAAGCCTCAATCACATCCATGCCGGGCCGCACCGTCAGGTGATAGGTGTTGCCCAGGACAATCTCCGCGCCCAACCCCTCCAACTCCACAGGAGTCATGGCTTTAATGGCGCCTTGCGTGCCCACCGGCATGAAGACCGGGGTCTCAACCACGCCGCGGGAGGTATGCAACCGGCCGCGCCGCGCACCGCTGTGCGGGTCGGTACATAAAAGTTCAAAATACCCGGGTGTCGCCATGTCCATCCCTGAATTCCAGCTCCTAAATTCGTAAACCGTTGAGTATTACAATTTAAAAGACCGTATTTCAACCCCGATGTTTCGATTTTTAGGCGGCAGTATACCGGCAGATGAATTTGACATGCGGGTTATTGTTTTCCATACTGTGTAACATAATTACAGGTGAGTGGGTGTTCTTATGACTGATCCTGACTATGATGAAAATGAGCGCAGGCGGCGCCGGTGGCTGTTTATCCTCCTTTTTTTCCTGGCGTTCCTTGCGCTGGGTCTGGTCAGCGTGTTTTTCGGACTGCTGGGTTCTTCCATCCCCCAACTGCGGGCATGGAGCGGCAAAGGCGCCAATGGACTTGGCCAGCAAGGGGCTGGCGGCGCCGGTGGAATAGGCGGCCGGCCGGTAAACCCCTTTTTCACCGCAACCGGCGAAGCCGGGCCGGACCGGGTCGGGCGGCTGGCCGGGGATGGATTTTCACGAAAATTCGGCGACGACCTGTTCAGCATGGATACGGCGCAGACGAATGCCGCAACAAACATCACCTCCCTGCTCGACCATCACGATGAGACCAACGGCTATGGCGCGGCCGCGGGCGGTGCCGGCGGCGGCATGAATGATTGCCGCGAATATGGCAGTCCCGCAGATTTGGGCAACGCCTCCATCGGCAACACCGGCGGACGCATCTGCATGCGGTTCCAGCGCCCCATGGTCAACGTCCCGGCGAACTGCAACCACGTCATCAACACCGGCGGCGAACGCTATGACATCTGCAAACTGGACCGCAATGTCTCTTCCTGCATTGAAGTCCCGCCCTTCATGGGCGCAAACGGCCATATGTATGGTTTGGATGGAACCGACACCAATGAATGGACCTTTGAGCGGCTGCTGGCCAAGTGGCATGAAACCACCGTGGCCGACCCCGATGCCGCCAACCCGTCCGCAAAAAACACGAATAACAAAGATGAAGAAGAGCCTGAGAATGCGCCCCGCTCCAGCCACGCCCGCGGCGCGGAAGTCATGCCCGGCGTCACCATGGAATCCTCGCTCAGCCCCATGTGCATGGAACACACCTTCTATTCGTGGTCACGGCAGGGCGACCTGCCGCAGCTTGCGTTTGATCCATCCACCTCATGGGACATCGACCCCATGGGCCGCATGTCGGTCGGGCTGCAGTGCGGCCGGATCATTCATGATCCGCCCGAGTATTACCAGATCATTGACGGCGAAGCGGTCCCCTTCAAGGTGACATACGAAACCGACGCCACCAACGGCAACAGGGTCGCCGCCCGCATCGGCGCACATGATGAGGACCGGCCCACTGTCAACCAGGCCATGGTGGACTACCTGTCTTATCTCGGCGGCGCGGGCGCGGACCGCGCCAGCGCCGTAGCGCTCGACACATCTGGCCACATTTATTTCACCGGCGAGACCACCTCCCCCGAGTTCGGCCTGAACGGCGCGCGTAGCGCAGTCCGCACCGTGCCGGCCGTGTTTGTCGCCAAATTCCGCCTCTCGGATTCCAAACCTGTGTTCATCACCATCCTCGGCGGCAAAAGCCCGGCCCGCGCATTGGATATCGCGGTGGACAACCGGGGCTACACCTACATCTGCGGTGAAAACAGCGACGAGAATTTTGCCGGCACCAATGGCATTGTCTCGCTGAACAATGGCCGGGGCTGGGATGTGTTCGTGGCGCGGCTGGACCCCAACGGCGCAGTGCGCAACGCTTTCGATTTCGGCGGCAGCGGGGACGACCGCGCCTATGCGATCGCACTTGACCCGCAGACCAATATCTACCTCGCCGGTGAAACCGCCTCGCCGGACTTCCCCGCCACCGATGCGCTGGGGACAAGAAAAGGCAAGGTGGATATTTTCCTGGCCCGCCTCAACCTCAACCGCCAGACGGTGGATTACATCACCACCATCGGCGGAACCGGCCAGAATGTGCCGTTCGATCTTTCGCTGGACAGCACCGGCGTGTACATCGCCGGCACAACCACCGCGCCGGACTTCCCGCTTGAGAAGGCCACCCAGGAAAAATTCGGCGGCGGCATCAGCGACGGATTCCTGCTGAAAATGGATAAAAACGGCCGGCACCTGCTGTTTTCAACATTCATCGGCGGCAGCGGAATGGACCGTGTGAACGCGGTTTGCGCGCAGCCGGACGGAAATGTGCTGGTCTGCGGCCAGACCGCATCGCAGGACTATCCGCTCGTAGGCCCGCTATATCCAAAATATGGCGGCGGCACCAGCGACGGATTTGCCGCACGATTCACGCCCGAAGGCCCGATTGATTTTTCAACCTTCCTCGGCGGCTCCGATGCGGACCGCGCCATGGATATCAAGGCGGATGCCGAAGGCCGGATGCAGATCGGCGGCACCACGGCATCCACCAACCTGCCCATCCAGGCGGCCGTGCAGAAAATGCCCGGCGGCGGCGCCACCGACGGATTCCTGATGACGATACAGCCGCGGCCCGCGGAACTGGTGCAAGCCACCTACCTGGGCGGGAGCGGCGATGATGTCTTCTGCTCCATGGCTGTAAACGGCGGCACCGCCCTGCATGCGGCCGGATTCACATCCACCACCAACCTGACGCTCTTCCGCCCGTTCCAATCGCAGTATGCCGGGGCCGTGGATGCGCTGGCCGCCGCCATCCAGATTGAACCGCCACCGCAGCTTGACCTGGCACTGGTCGAGGGCGACAGCCAGCCCCACGGCCCCAGCTATGACTTCTACATGTCGCGTTTCGAGATCTCCAACATGCTGTACCTGCGCTTCCTCAACAACGCCCAGGCCAACACCAACAACTGGCGCGGCACCAACATGTTCTTTGACGCCCAGGGCAATGTCTGGATCAATCCGGCGCATAAAAAGGACCGCGATGAGATGTTTGTGATCAAAAAAAGCCGCCTGAGCTATAATCCGGACTATCCTGCCGGCGCGCGGTACCGGCTTTCATCGGCCGTGCCCGCACAAAGCGGCTCCTACAGCAACCACCCCATTGTGGGCGTTTCATGGTATGGCGCCGTCAAGTTCTGCAACTGGCTGACCATCACGACCGGCCGCGGCTGGGAGGAATGCGCCTACCGCGAGGGGACCAACACCTTTGACTGGGCACCCGCCACCGGCGCGACCACCAACTGGATGCGCGGCATCTTCACCAGCGCGGAACGCGAGGCATGGCTCTCCTACAAAGGCTTCCGCCTGCCCATGGACGGCTGCGAGAAGCCCAAGGAGGAACAGGATTATTTAAAGGTGTCGCATGAGGAATTCGCGCGCTTCCTGAACAATGCGGAGGCCAGCCGCCAGACCACCCGCGGCGCAAACATGTATTTCGACGGCAACGGCAGTGTCTGGTTCCATCCCGACATGCAGACCAACCGTGATGAAATGTTCACCATTGAGAGGAGCCGGCTGGTCTATCAGCCCACCAATATGCCCGGCACCCGCTACAGCGTGACAACGGAAATCCCGCCTTATGGCGGCTCGTACACGCGCTACCCCATCACCGGCGTCAGCTGGTTCGGCGCGCTGAAGTACTGCAACTGGCGCAGCCTTGAAAACAACGTCCCCCACACGCAGCGCGGCTACCGCGAAGGCATCGAGAAGAAAGACTGGGCGCCCGCCACCAGCGACCCGGACCGCTGGAAGGATTTCAAATTCACGGAGCGGGAATACCGCGACTGGCGCGACCTGCAGGGGATCCGACTGCCGTACGGCAGCGCCACGCTCCCCGCGGCGGCCACCGCGCTGGACGAAAAACAGGCCGGCACCAATGAGTGGCCCAATCCCTTCAACGAGTTCTTCAAGGCCGCATCGTGGAACGGAGCAACCAACACACCCTACGCATTCGGCCGCACGACAAACATGATTGCCGATGCGAACTACAAACGCCGCGGCCAGTTCGCATGGGAGGACACCACCCCGCAGGCCTACTATGACGGCACCAACAAGAACGCGAACTTCCAGACCCGCACCAACGAGAACCTGTACGGGATTTTCGACCTGAGCGGCAATGTGGAGGAATGGCTGAACGATCCCGGCTACTGGCGCGGCCCCGACCGGCGGGCCTCGGCGGGCGGCTCGTGGAAGGATGACCTGCCACGGGTTGAACACCGGCAATATGTGGCGCCCTATGAGACGGAAACCTGGCGCGGCTTCCGCGTGGCAACCGTGGCCAACAGCTTGAATGTCATGCGTATCCGCTACCACATCTGCCTCTGCGGTGCCGGCCAGGGCGAGGGCTGCAGCGAAAAGATCTCACAGACAACCGGAACTCCGCGCAACGAGGACCCGGAAGAAAACCCAAAATATAACGAAGAACCTAAAAAGCCAGGCGAAGAACCTAAAAAGCCGGGCGAAGAGCCGAAGCCTCCCGTTCCGCCGGAGAAACCCGTGCCGCCAACCCCACCGGGCGGCCATGAAAAACCAGGTCCCGGCAAACCTGAATGGCCGGAAGAGTCGCCAAGCTATCTCTAACACGGAAGGCCTGTGTTGCCATGGTCGATGTTCTGCTGACAATCTTCCGGCAGTCCTGCGCCGCCTGTCTTCTGGCAATGCTCTCATGGCTGGTGGCCGGCTTGTTCGTCCGTCCATCACGGCTGCACCGTCTGGCCTTTGCCAGCCTTGGATTCCTGACACTGCCATCGGTTATCCTGATCGCGCTCCATCTGCTGCGGATTCCCATCACGTCCGCCGCCTTATGGCTGACATTGTCAGCCGGCACATTGCTGGCCGCCGGCGCAGCGTTCATGCGCAAAGGTGGACAGAGAGAACCGACGCATGAAGACACCTTGGAATTGCGCGTGCTTCTGCCGTTCATTTTGATTTTGCTCGTCATCCTCTTCCCCTTCACGCCGCTGACCGGCATTGATACCTATAAATGGCAGGATGTGGCATCAACCGTCGGCATGGAGAAGCGGATCGCCTGGATGATCCATCCCCTATCCCTGCTGGGGTTCACCCCACGCGCCTATCCCTGCATCCAGCCGCTGGCGCTGGCGCTCATCCAAATCATGGGCGGATTCAACCTGGAGATCAGCTTCTACATCCTCTCCCTGGTCTCATCCTGCGCCGGACTGCTGGGCGCGTTTTTGCTGGGGAAAAAAATATTCGCCCGCCCCCTGGATGCCCGGCTGTTCGCCGTGCTGTATGTTTTTTCGCCGGTCTTCCTGCGTTACAACCATTGGGTCATCGGCCGCGGCGTGTTCCTGGCCATCCTTCCGTTCCTGCTGCTGGCACTGACCGGCTGGCCGCGCGTCCGTGCCATCATCTGGACCTTTTTTGTCCTGTTGCTGCTGCTCGCAAGCCACAAGACCGGCATCGCTGCGGTCCTGCTTCTGACAGCCGCCCTGCCATTCTGGTTGCTGCTACCCCACCGTGAAAACCGCCCGGTGGTGTGGCTCTGCGCCATGGCATCGCTCGGCCTGGCATTGGCATTGTCAATGCGCGGCAGCTTTGCGCCAGCCAGCGTCCTGAAGGTATTTATTTATCAGTCGGCGACACGTTTCGGCTGGCATATCCCCGCCGCGGCCGCTGGCATCTGGCTGTTCCGCGGCTGGCTGGATCAACCCGCATGGCGTCGTTTCTTCCCCATGCTCTGCCTGACCTTGCCGCTCGCCTATGCCCGCGAGATGTATGGCGCGCTGCTGGCGCTTCCCTTTGTCGCCATGGCCGCCACCATCGGCGTGACCACCGCCATGGAACGCTGGCCTGCATGGCAGTCGCGCATCCTGTGGTTGGTGGTCATCCTGACAACATCGGGCACGCTTGTCATCGTGGGGCAACGGTCATTCACCGCCATGTCGCGCGATGTGCGCACAGCCGCCCTGTTTTTGAATCAATATGATCCACAAGGACCGCTCATGATCGAGGCGCCTGGAATCAACCGGCGCTATATGCAGGCCTACGTGGCCGGCTGCCCGCGTTTTTCCATCACCGCGGCGGATACATCCGTGCGAATCGCGCGGCCGCCGGCATACCGCGGCGACCTCCACCAGCTTGTGCAGGACATGGTGAAGTACCTGCGTAACTTCATGTCGCTTGAGGATCTCCGGACCGACTGGTACGGCGTCAATCCCCGCCTATATTATGTGGTGATTGACGGCACCGGCATGCGCCCTGGCGGCACACGCTGTATTTACAACCATGCAAAAATCCAGATCTATGCACCTGACGGGCAAACCGTGCCACCATAAGGCGGCGGCAGCTGTCTTTTACTTGTGAAACCGCAGCGAAACGATATAGTAAAAACATGTTTCATTTTCTCGTTTTTCTGGCGCTGGCCGCCGTGATTGGCTTCCTTGCCTATTACGGCGCAGGTGTTTTCGGATGGACACTTTGCGTCACCACCGCAATTTTACTCCCTTTGACCGTCTGGCAGATCATCTGGTTGGCAAAACAGCCAGTGACCGATGGCGACGAGGAGCACCGGAAGATATCCGGCCGTCTCTATGGCCTGATGGGCGCGGTGCTGATTTTCCTCGGCATCACCTTGATTCCAATCCCCGTGTCACTGAGCGACCTGACCGGCGGAGAGCGCAGCCGTGACAACCACCACGCCGCCACCACGCTGCAGACCGCGGAAAAACTGCAGCTCATCCCTGATGCCGTCATGGCATTTCCCCTGACACGCAACGCGCCGGGCACGCTCCGCATGGGCGCGCTATGGCTGACGGTGTTCGCCTGCTTCTGCCTAGCCGCCGGACTGCCTGCCGCCTGGCGGCCGCGCCTGCTACATCTGCTGATTTTCGCAGGCGCCGCCATCGGCGCGGCCGGCATTGTAAATTTCCGCTTCAGCCCGCAAGGCGACACGCTATGGTGGCGGATTCCGGTTGAGCACAGCCTGCCGGGGTCTGCGGCTTGTTTCGTCAACCGCAACCATTTCGCCGGCTTCATGGCAATGATGGGCATCACCGCGCTGGCCTCGGCGCTCGCGCACCTGCATGCCCGCCAGTGGTTCAAGACCTTTTTCTGCGCCGCCGCATTCGCGGTCATGGGTGCCGCACTGCTGTTTTCCGGATCACGGGGCGCCGCGCTTGCCATGGCTGCGGGGCTCTTCGCCCTCCCGCTATTCTCCCTGCACCGTCGGCGGCTCCGGCAGGCCGTGCTGGCGCTGGCGATTGTCGGTACCCTGGCCGCATGCGCGGTTTCCATCATCCGTGAACTGCCGCAGGTGCGTGCGCGCTACACCTCGCTGAGCGACCCGCGCCATGATGACAGCGTGCAGCGGCGCGCGGCCGCATGGGTGAATGTCATCAGGACATGGCACCACTATCCCGTGGCCGGATGCGGCGCCAATGCGCTCCGCATGGTCTATCCACAACACCGCATCACCTCCGAACGCGCGCGCCGCCTGCATGCGGAAAATGAAATCCTGCAAATCCTGGCGGAAGCCGGCCTAGTCGGCATGGCGCTGGCGATCCTTCTGGTTGCGGCCTACATAAAAGCCTTCCGTACAGTAGCCGATCCATCGCCCCTCATCCGCACGGCGGCCATGGCCGCCGCCACCGTGGCTACGGCACATGCCTTTGTGGATTTTCCCCTGCATGTCCCGCTCTATGCAGTGACGCTAAGCCTTATCCTGGGGGCCGCCCTCGCCCCGCTGGTTCCCGGCAAAAGAATGTGGATACCCGCCATGGCGGCGCTGGCATTTGCGCTGGCCGTCCTGCCACGCTGGCAATATGTGACGGATGGCGATACGCAGGATGCCCTGAACCGGGCTGATCTGCCCTCGCTCGCCGCACGGCTGCGGGCCATGCCGACCTCTTCACAAGTATGGTTCAATTTTGCGCTGGAAGCACATAAAGCCGCGCCCGGAAAAAGCAGGGAACTTATGCGCAACTGCCTGACGCAGGCCGGCGCTTATGATCCCAACAACTACCTGCTCTGGCTGGAGATCGGCAGGAACCGGCTCATGCTTGGCGACAACGAAGGCGCACGGGCGGCGTTCCAGCGCGTACACGAACTGCGCTCATGGGTGACCCTGCCACCTGTGCCGGGAGGCAAGCCATGAACCAAATCATCCTGGGAGCGTTGATTCCGTTTATGATCGGCGTGCTGGTTTATGCGCTGCGCCGCCGCCGCGCCTCGCTCGCATTCCTCATCCTCCTGCCGCTCTGCATGGCATTGGGCGCGATCTGGGCCGTTGTGCCGGACATTCCGCGCCTGCTGGGCAATACGGAGCTTTATCTCAGGCTGGCGCACGATCCGCGCTGCGACATCTTCTTCTGGCACTACACCATCGACCAGGTGGAATGGGACAATGTCCCCTACCATTGGTTTTTCATCGCCATGTGCCTGACACTGATGGGCATGGCCTGGCGCGAAGTCTTCCTGCGCGAAAAAACCTTGCAGCAACCCGGCAAACACACGGAGCCTTCCTGATGAATTCGGGATTTTTCTTTGCACTAGGAATCGGAATCGGCACGCTCATCCGCATGGGCGACCTGTGGCGGGCATTCCGGTCCGGCAAACATCTGGCAGCGTCCCTGCTGGCCTGGCTGGCGGTTTCCTATGGACTGGGCGCCGTGGCCTGCATCCCCAACCTGCTCCGCCTGCTGCATGCACCGGAGGCCATATGTGCACATCCGGCGATGAATATCTTCTTCCTGCACAGCTGGATTGAACACCGGCATGCGGGTGGATATATTATCGGGAATGCGTTGACGGTCGGCTGGGTGATGTTGCAATATACGACCCTGCTGGCCGCGATTTTCCGCATCAACTGGCTGATAAAACACAGGGAGCCTCGCAAACATGTTTGAGTATAAGTCTGATTACGACAAGGTGCTGGACCGTTTTGAAGCGTGGTGGGATGCCGAACGTCCGTTGCTCTCCATCAGCTATCCGCGGCCCGCTGCGCAACAGATCAAGCCGCCGGCAAAGCACCATGCGAACTGGAAGGCGTGCTGGCTGGACACCCAGTACCAGGTGGAGAAAAACGTCGCGCGCATCCATAACACCATCTTCTGCGCCGAGGCGCTGCCCGTGGCCTACCCCAACCTGGGCCCGGACATTTTTGCCGCCTACTACGGCTGCCCCCTGATCTTCGGCGAGACCACCTCGTGGAGCGAGCCGAACCTGAAGGACTGGTCCCCCGCCTCGCTGGCTGCGCTGAAGCTGGACCGGCAGAACTTCTATTTCCGCAAGACCGTCGAGTACAGCGAGGCGCTCATCGCCGCCGGCAGGGGCCGCTTCATTGCCGGCTACACGGACATGCACTCCGCCGGAGACACGATTGCCGCGTTCCGCGATCCCCAACAGCTGTGCATTGACCTGATCGATGACCGCGACGCCGTCAAGGCCCTGACCAAACGCATCACGCGTGAATATCTCGAAACATATGATTTCTTCTACAACCGGCTCCAGGCCGCCGGCATGCCGAGCACGAGCTGGCTGCCGGGCATCTGCAGGGGAAAATTCCATATCCCGTCGAATGACTTCGCCTGCATGGTTTCGGACGAAATATACCAGGAGGTTTTCTTCCAGGAAATACTGGACGAATGCGCGCACATGGACCGGAACATTTTCCACCTGGATGGGCCGCAAAACCTCCGGTACCTTGACCAGCTGCTGACCCTCCCCAACCTCCACGCCGTCCAATGGGTGCCGGGCGCAGGCCATGACAACTGGCGCGACTGGGTGCAGGTGTACCGGAAGATTCAGGCCGCCGGCAAGGCGCTGGTCATGTACCCCCCCTTGAACGACCTGCCCGATGTGTTCAATGCCCTCAAGCCGGAAGGCGTCTGGCTTTCCGTGGGCGGCGTGGATGACCGCGAAACTGCGGAAGCGGCCGTGAAAGCCGTCAGCCGGTGGGGCCGCTAAAACTGAAGGTAATTAGACTGTAGACTATTGGGCTGTCAGGTCGCAAAAAACATTGAACACCAAGATTAACAGTTTGCAGCCTAAACAATCTATAAGGAGCCATCCAATGAATATGATCATCCTCACGGACCTGGAAGGCGCGGCCGGTGTTGTTTCATTCACGGACCAGGCGTTCCCCGACGGCAAATACTACCAGGCCGCCAAAAACCTTTTGACAGCGCAGGTGAATGCGGCAGTCGAGGCAGCCGTGCAGGCCGGCATCAGCGACATTCTCGTGGTGGACGGACACGGCTGCGGCGGCATTGAATACGAGTCGCTGCACCCCGCCGCCCGGCTCATGCACGGCATGGCGCCGTGGACGCGGGCCGATATGTGCGCCTCCGTCATGCGCCGCTATCAGCTGGCCGCCATCGTGGGCCAGCATGCCATGGAGGGCACGGTGGACGGCAACCTCAACCACTCCCAGTCCTCCCGCAACATCGCGGAGATCCGCCTCAATGACCGGCCCATCGGCGAACTGGCGCAGTGGGCGCTGTTCTGCGGCACGTTTGACATCCCGCTGGTTTTCGTGAGCGGCGACCATGCCGCCTGCCGCGAAGCGGAAGCGTTTGTTCCCGGCATCACTATTGCCGCGGTCAAGGAAGGCATGTCACGTGAAGGCGCCATCAGCCTGTCGCTCGACAAAGCCTGTGAACTCATCGGCGACCAGATGGGCAAAGCCATCAAGAAACAGTCCACCCATCCGGTGGCGCCGTTGAAATGGTCCGCGCCCTACCGCATCGCCTACCGCATGAAGCACACCCATCCGGCTGATGAAAAAGCGCTCTCCGGCTGGGAGCGTGTGGACGCCTATACTGTGGCCAAGAGCGGCCCCAGCCTGCTCGACGTGCTCTACGCGTAAGCATGGAGCCGGGTGTTGTGGCCATGACCGGAATGGTACGCATTCGGAAGCAAGAAGCAGGCCACGCAAAGAATGCAGGTAGCATTTCGGGTGAAAACGGATGCAGCGATCTTGGGCGCTAACATTGTTCTCGCGGGTGGTGCGGATACTTATCCAGCCCCACCCGCGACGCCTCGTTATCATCCCCCACGTCGCTCGGAAGCTATGCGGGGCACAGCCAAGCTTACCGCATCTTTTTCACCTAAAGGCACGAAATGCAACCTGCGGTTCGCCTCGTTTTGTGCAACACAAAACGATTTCATCGTCATTCGTGTTTCAACCGTATTTATTTTATAGGGGCACAACCGTTACCGTATCGGGAGAACGGCAGAGGAAATAACCGTGGCGTCGCGCCATGGAGGTGAACTGCATCCTTCACACTGCTAAATCCGGTCCGGGGTTTCGATGCCGAGCAGGGTGAGCCCGCTGCGCAAGGTTTTTGCCACCGCGCCGCAGAGCCGCATGCGGCTTTCGCGGATGCCTTCCGGCGCCTTGAGGAACGGCACATTCTGGTAGAACGTGCTGTAGGCCTGCGCCAGGTCATAGAGGTAGTCCGCCATGGTGCTGGGCTTGTAGCTTTCCGCGGCCTTGACCACGGCCTCCGGGAAGCGCGTGATCTTCATGGCCAGGGTGCGCTCGATGGGCTCCGTGAACTGCAGCGGATAGTCCGCCGGATTTTTGCCGGGAAACTGCGCGGCATATTTGTCGATCACGCTGGCGATCCGGGCATAGGCATATTGCAGGTAGGGGCCGGAGTTGCCGTCCAGGGCCAGCGCCTTGTCCCATGTGAAGGTGACGGTGGTCTGCGGATTCTGGCTCAAGTCCGCATATTTGACCGCGCCGATGCCCACGGCGCGGGCCACGTCCTGCTGCTGGGCCGGCGACATCTCCGGGCTGGTCTGCTGCACAATGGCCAGCGCACGGGTTTCGGCCTCGTCCAACAGGCGTTCCAACTTGATGACATTCCCCTGGCGCGTGGAGAAAACACCTTCCGGCAGGCGCATCAGCCCGAACCAGATGTGCTCCATGCGCGCCTCCAGCCCCATCTTGCGGCAGGTGGCAAAGACCTGACGGAAGTGGAGCTGCTGGCGTTCATCGGTCACATACACAATGCGGTCGGGGCTGAATTCGCGGATGCGGGTGGCGACGGTGGCCAGGTCCGTGGCGGCATAGTTGAAGCCGCCGTCCTTTTTGCGCACAATGCAGGGCGGCAGCCCGAGATCGTCCAGGAACACCACGGTGGCGCCTTCGCTTTCGCGCGCCAGTCCCCGCTTTTCAAGGTCATCCACGATATCCTTGAGCATGTCATGGTAATAGCTCTCGCCGCGCACCATGTCGAACTTCACATCGAGCCGGCGGTAGATGTGGTCAAACTCCTTCAGGCTGACCTGGACAAACATCTGCCACAGCGCGCGGTTTTCCGGATCGCCGGCCTGCAGTTTCACCAGCTCCTGGCGGCATGAATCCATCCAGGTTTCATCCGCGCGGCTCTGCTCGTAGCTCTTGACATAGATGCGTTCCAGCTCCTCGACCGGCGACTCCGCCAGCGCGGCCTTGTCGATGAAATGGCGGTAGCCCATGGTCAGGATGCCGAACTGCGTGCCCCAGTCGCCGATGTGGTTGTCGGCAATGACCCGGTAACCCATCAGACGGAACATGCGGTCCAGCGAGTTGCCGATGATGGTCGAGCGGATATGGCCGATGTGCATGGGCTTGGCCACGTTCGGGCTGGAGTAGTCCAGGATCACGGTCTTGCCCGCGCCCACCGCCGGCACCCCGTTGGTGCCGCTGGCGGCCATGTCCGCGACGCGGCCGGCCAGCCATTGCGGGGCCAGGCGCAGGTTGATGAAGCCGGGCCCGGCAATGTCCATCTTTTCAAGGCTGGGATGCAGCGGCTGGCCGATGACGGCCTGCGCCATGTCGCGCGGCTTCATCTGCATGGCCTTGGCCAGCGCCATGACGGCGTTGCACTGGTAATCGCCGAAATCGGGATTGGCGGACGGAACCACAGTGATGGCAGACAGGTCGGTCAGTTGCGGAAAGGCGGCCTTGAATGCAACACGCATCCAGTCCGTCAGCATGTCGGTTGTCAGCTGGTCAGTTTTCATTGCAGATTCCTATAATCGTCCGGCCCTACACCTTGACCGAGATCGCGCAGGCATGCCCGTTGATATCCCACTCCGTCGCGTCCGGCACCTTGTCCGCCACGGCCTGCAGTGAATTCGCCAGCGTCTCGGTTTTGACATACTCCGCAAATGCCGCCACCGCCTGCTGCACCTCCGCCGGCGCGGTGAAGGTGATCGCGATCCGCTGCGTCACTTCAAAATCCGCCGTCTTACGCATGTTCTGCACGCGGTTGACAAACTCCCGCGCCAGTCCCTCGTGGATCAGCGCCGGCGTCAGCGCCGTCTCCAGCGCCACGATGATGTCGTTCTCCGCGGCCACCACCAGCCCGTCCTTGGGCGTCCGGTTGACCACCACATCCTCCGGCAGCACCGTCACCAGGGCACCGCCGATTTCGACCTCCGCGGTCTTTCCGGCTGCCAGCGCCACGGCCTTTTCCGAGGGTAGCGCGGCAATCGCGGCCGCCACTTCCTTCATCTTGGCGCCGAACCGGGGGCCCAGCTTGCGGAAGTCGGCCTTGACGCTCACATGCGCCAGCGCGGTCTCATCCGCATCATACGCCAGCGCCTTGACATTCAATTCATCAGTCGCCAAATTTTCAAAGGCCTTGATCTGCGCCAGCACCTCCGGCCGGGCGGAAACCACATGCAGGCGCGCCAGCGGCTGGCGGGTCTTGAGGTCGTGTTCCGTGCGCAGCTGGCGGCCCAGCCGCACCACGGTCTCGATCAGCGCCATCTGCTTCTCCAGCGCCTCGTCGCGGGCCGTGTCGTCGGCGGACGGAAAATCGCACAGGTGCACGGATTCCGGCATGTCCGACGCGCGCAGGTTGCGGTAGATCTCCTCGCTGATGAACGGCGTGAAGGGCGCGGCCACCTTGCAGAGCTGCACCAGCACATAGCGCAGGGTCTGGTAGGCGTGCTGCTTGTCCGCGTCGTTCTGCGACTTCCAGAAGCGGCGGCGGCTGCGGCGGATGTACCAGTTCGTCAGGTCCTCCACGAAATGCACGAACGGCCGGACCGACCGCTGCAGGTCGTAGTGGTCCATGGCCTCGGTCACATCGTGGATCAGGGTCTCCAGCGAGCTGACGATCCAGCGGTCCAGCTCGTTCGGGCTGTGCGGCTTGGCCAGCTTGTCCTCGTGCCAGCCGTCCACGTTCGCATAGGTAACGAAGAAGCTGTAGGCGTTCCACCACGGGATGAGCAGCTCGCGCAGGAGCTGCTTCACGCCGTTCTCCGAGAAGCGCAGGTTTTCCGCGCGCACCACCGGCGAATAGATCATGTAGAGCCGCAGGGCGTCCGCGCCATAGGTGTCGAGCAGGTGGTTGGGGTCGGGATAGTTCTTGAGCCGCTTGCTCATCTTCTTGCCGTCCTCCGCCAGCACCAGCCCGTTCACCACCACATTGCGGAACGGCGCCTTGTCGAAGAGCTGCGTGCCCAGCACCAGCAGCGTATAGAACCAGCCACGGGTCTGGTCGAGCCCCTCGGCGATAAAATCGGCCGGGAAGAAATCCTTCAGCGCCGCGCCGCGCTCGAACGGGTAATGGTGCTGGGCATAGGGCATGGAGCCCGATTCAAACCAGCAATCCAGCACCTCCGGTGTGCGGCGGTAGGTTTTGCCGTTGCGCCGGATCACGACCTTGTCGATAAAGTGCTTGTGCAGGTCATCCACCTTCACGCCGGACAAGGTTTCCAGCTCGGCGGCGGAACCCACGCAGATCATGTCATTGGGATCATCCTCCGCGATCCACACCGGGATGCAGGACCCCCAGAAGCGGTTGCGGCTGATGTTCCAGTCCTTGGCCTCGCGCAGCCAGTTGCCGAAGCGCTTGTCGCCCACATATTCCGGCATCCAGTGGATGGTGTTGTTGTTCGCCACCAGCCGGTCGCGGATATCCTCCACCTTCACATACCAGGCCTCGATGGCGCGGTAGATCAGCGGCGTGTCGGTGCGGTCGCAGAACGGATAGCTGTGCACCAGGGTCGTCTGGTGGATCAGCTTGCCCCCGGTCTTGAGCCGCTTGATGATCTCCTTGTCGCAATCCTTGCAGAACCGGCCGGCGTACTCCGGCAGCGCCTTGGTGAAATTGCAGTTGTCGTCCAGCGTGTCGACGATTTCGATGCCCGAGGCGCGGCAGACGCGGAAGTCATCCTCGCCGTAGGCGGGGGCCATATGCACCAGGCCCGTGCCGTCCCCAGTGCTGACAAACTCATCGTTCAACACGCGGAACGCCGCCTTGTGGTCCGCGAAATTCGGGAAGAGCGGCTCATACTGCCAGCCGAGCAGACCGGAACCCTTGAACCGGGCGATGACCGTGTATTCCTCCGCCTTTTTGTAGAAAGCCTCCAGCCGCGATTCGGCCATGATGTAGCAGGCCTTTTCCTTCGCATCCCGCACGCAGACATAATCGATATCCGGCCCGGCGCAGACCGCGAGGTTGCCCGGCAGCGTCCACGGCGTGGTGGTCCAGATGAGCAGATAGGCCGCGCCCCACTCCGCCGGCGCGCCCTGCGTGACACGGAGGCGGCAGGTGATGGCGGGGTCCTGCACATCCTTGTAGTTGTTGCCCGCCTCGAAATTGCTCAGCGGCGTGTTCAGCTTCCAGCTGTATGGCATGATGCGGTAGGACTTGTAGATGCGCTTCGAATCCCAGAGCTGCTTGAACACCCACCAGATCGTCTCCATGAACGACGGGTCCATGGTTTTGTAGTCATTGTCAAAATCCACCCAGCGGCCCATGCGCGTGACCGTCTTGAGCCACTCGTTCACATAGGTCAGCACCATGGAGCGGCACTGCTCGTTGAACTTGTCCACGCCGAACGTGCGGATCTCGTGTGCGCCATTGATGCCCAGCGCCTCCTGCGCCAACGCCTCGATCGGCAGCCCGTGGCAGTCCCAGCCGAAGCGGCGCTCCACATGGTAGCCGCGCATGGCCTGGTAGCGCGGCACGATGTCCTTGATCGTGCCGGCCAGCAGATGCCCGTAATGCGGCAGGCCGGTGGCAAACGGAGGGCCGTCGTAGAAGATGAATTCGGAAGCGGCCTTGCGCTGAGACATCGAGCGCTGGAACGTCTGGTGCCCGTCCCAGAACTTCAGGATCTCTTTCTCCATGGTCGGAAAATCAGTTTTATTCGAAACCGGCCGGTACGTCATTGCTTCAACTCCCCTCGCCCATATTCATAACCTTGGAGAAATTAACGTTTTAACGCAGAGAGTCAATAAAACTTTGGCAACCGGCCGGGCCGATTCCGAAAAAAAATAATGGTTTGATTTGGTTTGATTTAGTCGGATCTGGTTTGATTTACTTTGATTTCTGCGGCGCATGACAGATGCAAAGACTTTAACTGCGAAAGACACCAAATATCCAAAACCGGCGGGAGCCGGATTTCCGTGTGTCCTGTGCATTTTGCAGTTGCCATATATTCCTGCTGTTTTCATTGCCAAATCCCCTCTACACGCATTTCAGGATGCGGCCGCAATATCGCCCGACGCTCCCGATCATACACCCGGTTATGCAGGGTTTGGGCCGGGGTCAGCCAAAAGGAGGGAAAATGCAACACTGTGAAATAGTTTGAAACACCATGAACACGAATTTTTCCTAATTTTTTTATTGACGTGTTTTCGCGGATGGCGCAGAGGTGAAGACAGAAGGATTTTAACTACTAAAGGCCGCGAAAGGCGGAAGAGAATTTTTCTCGCAAAGACGCAAAGGGCGCCAAGTTAAAGAATAACGAAAGAGAAAGAAAAACTTCACAACCCGCTTTGCCGGGGGCGCGGAGGAGATTCCGTTTTTCACACCGGTTTTTGCGCCAGGCGGGCGCCCAGGGCAAAGGCCTTTTTGCAATCCTCCGGAAAGACGGTTTTGCGGCGGTCCCGGCGCTGCTGCGGATCAAAATAGCTGAAGACCACCTTGTCGTAATCCTCGAACTGGAGCGTCTCGAAGGAACAGAGCGATTCCGACTGGCCGAATATCCGGGTCAACACGCCTTCATTCAGCCCCATGTGCACAGGATACTGATGCTCTTTCATCAGCGCTTCGGAAACATTCATCGTGTAGATGAATGCCGTGGGGATCTTCCGTCCGAACAATGAGCCCGGCGGCAGGGTGTAGGACAGGTACGGGAAGAGCAGCCGCTCCATGAACGACCGCATCCCGCCGGTCACCGTGCCGAAGTAAATCGGCGAGCCGAGGACAAACGCATCCGCCCGGGCAAGCCTGTCGAGGACGGGCGTGAGGCCGTCCTGCATGGCGCACTTCCCGTAGCTTTTGCCGCCTTTCAGCTTGCACGCAAAACAGCTCGTGCAGCCCTTGAAATCGAGGTCGTAGAGGTGGACCAGCTCCGTCGCTGCGCCCTGCGATGCCGCGCCTTCAAGGGCGTTCTCGAGCAGCATCGCGGTGTTCCATTTCTTCCTCGGACTGCCATTGATTGCCATAACGTTCATCGGTGATTCCTCCTGCCATGAGTTTAGCGCCTGCCAAGACATTGCCAGACCGGAAGAAAAAATTCAAGGAAACTGCGAAAGGGCGGAACGTTTTACCACATGGAAGGGCGCTGTATCGCGACTTTTTGAAAATGTCCCCTTGTAACTCAATAGGAATGTCCCCATTAACGGTCTCCAGCCTAAAGGCAAGGAGAGCGAATGGAGATGATAGCAATGAGCGTAAAGGAGCGACGGCGGA
>Ga0073936_10000784_pt1 | contig 49851 bp, 61 predicted proteins | sample AliMusrvi5mmetaG_FD_87041 | JGI IMG/M metagenome (GOLD analysis project Ga0073936, IMG submission 87041) | Freshwater lake bacterial and archeal communities from Alinen Mustajarvi, Finland, to study Microbial Dark Matter (Phase II) - Alinen... | ecosystem: Environmental > Aquatic > Freshwater >...
AGTGACCTTCGCACACGACTTCCAGCAGTCAAGGCGTGGGACGAAGGCACGACCGAGATGGAACAGGCTTGCGTGCCGATGTGGCACCTTGGCTGTGAGGCCATCAACGTACTTGAGGCCGAGAACGAGCGGCTGCGATGCTGCGGCAACTGCTGGTATTGGGAGCCGTCGCTGTATGAGTGCGCTCGTGTGTCCGTCTACGACACACAACGCACATGGAGCGGCGACTGCGACAACCTAGATCGCTGCCACTTCACCCCGTCCCTCTGGGCCGCCCGAAAGGAGTTGGACCAACACCCCAAGACCGCAGTAGAATGACAGAACCCCAAGAGCCAACGAGCGTGAGGAGATCGTATGTCACAGTGGCCTGAGCGTCCCCAGCTTCACCCCGTGTTCACGGGCTACATCCAGGTAGCAAGCGCGGTCAGTGATCCATGGAACAAGCCCGACGGGAGCGTCGTCCAGAAGTTCAAGGTGGAGACCGTGCTCATGCACGACGGTCGCCACCAGGAGATGACCGTCTGGGCCAACAGCCTCTTCGCCCTGCTCATCCCGGGGAGCACCTACGAGTGCGACTTCGAGATCAACGACAAGGGCTACTACAAGATCAAGGCGCTGCGTCCGTGGGCGGGCAACCCCGCCGCCCGTGAGCCGTGGCACATCGCAGGCCCGGGCGTCGTGGGTCAGCCGATGAGCGCACAGCCCGCGCAGCCCGCACCCGCCGCGTACCAGCCGGTGCAGCCGGGCGTGCCGCCCTTCCAGCCCGCACAGGCCGGGTACACCGGCCCGCCGCCCGCGCAGCCCGCTGCGCCCGCGTACAACCCCGTAGCAGGAGCGTCCGCCATCAACCCCAACGCACCCACCAAGGACATGATGATCCAGCGCCAGAACGCGCTGAACGTCGCGTCCCAAGCGTTCCCGGTGCTCATGCAGCTGGGACACATCAAGTGCCCGTACACGGTCGACGAGGTCGACGTCAACGTGACCCCCGACAAGCGCAACCAGACCGAGATCGACGTGGCGGGATGGACCGCCCTCCAGATCAAGCGCATCGCCGGGGGAATCGAGGGCTTCGCCAGCCGCGACAAGACGGCTCCGGTGCCGCCGGAGTTCGACCCGGATTCGGACATCCCTTTTGACGGTCCGGTAGCCCCCGGCTCGTAACACAAGGCAAGGTTGGGACCGGCGCCGGAAGGCCTCGGCGGGATCGCTCAGTTGGTGGGGACTGAGCAAATCTGCTCAACGCACTGAGCACGCGGAGGAGACACATGCAAGACGTCATCAGTTTGGACCTGCTGACCTTCAACTACCTTGAGAAGTACGGGCAGCTGCGGGCAGAGGACTACGTCGCCACCGGAGAGAACGAGTGGGACGGTTCGAAGCTCCACCCCAGCCAGCTCGGGACCTGCCACAGAGAGACCTGCCTCGGGAAGATCGGGGCGGCACGACAGGTGCGTGAGGCCAGCTGGTACCGCAACCGCAAGCGCAAGTTCGAGCTTGCCAACCACGTCCACAACCTCGTGTACGCGGCCCTCAAGGACGTGGGCCTGCTCTACGAGAGCGAGATGGACCTGGAGCCGTTCATGTGGAACGGCTGGACCGGGCGCCTCGACTGGATCGATCACCGCTACGGCATGGACACCCTGCACGTCGGGGACGTGAAGAGTTCGCACCCCAACGCCATGCGCTACGCCACCACCTACCCCAAGCACCACAACGTGCTCCAGCTGGGCTGCTACTACGAGTGCGTGAAGAACATGCTCAACGAGCACGCCTACTTCAACCCCGACCTCAAGCTCATCCGCTCCGCGGAGATCCAGTACATGGACCGCGGCGGTGGGAATGACCCACTGTGGTGTGAGACCGAGATGACCGACGACCTGATGGCCGAGGTCGTGTCCGAGAAGGTGCTGCTTGAGGAGCACGTCGACCTCGCCATCAACGAGAACATCCTTCCGGAACCCATGAAGCGGGACATGAAGTTCAAGTCGTACAAGAGGAAGATCGTGTTCGACACGCACTGGCAGTGCAACCCCGAGTACTGCGACTTCGTGGGGGCGTCCTGCACACCGATCACCGGCGAGACCACGCTGGCGGAGTTGAACTCCGACAACGGCGACTACGAGATCAAGCCCAACGGGCGCCGCTACGCTGAGGAGGTGGAGGAGTTCCTCGCGGCTGAGCTGGAAGGTGTCACCGCAGCCTGAGGGGGGAGCCCTCCCACCCCAGGACCTAGAGTCTGAGAAGTCGCTGCTGGGGGCGATGATGTTGAACCCGTCGGCGTGTGCCGTCGCGGCTCGGATCGTCAAGCCCGACGACTTCTACCTTGAAGCACATCGCACGATCTTCGAGGTCTGCGTGTCCTTGTCCATCGAGGGCAAGGAGGCCGACGCGGTCACCGTCGCGGAGGGCCTCAAGAAGCGGCGCCTGCTGACCAAGGTCGGTGGGCGTGACTACCTGCATGCGCTAGCCGAGTTCGTGCCGACCACCAGCAACACCCGCATCTACGCCAACGCCGTGCATGACAGTGGTGTGCGGAGGCGCATCATCCGCTCCTGCCAGGAGACGATCGAAGAGGCCTACGGAGAGGGCGGTGAGGTGTGTGACCTCCTCGACCGCGCCGAGTCGCGCATCTTCGGGGTCGCCAGCGACATCAAGCGCGAGGACTCGCTCACCATGAGCGGCCTCGCAGACGCCACGCTGGAGCGCATAGACCTGGCAGCGAAGGGTATGCTCACCGGGGGGGTACGAGCCGGCCTTTGGGCCGTCGATCACTTCGTGGGTGGCTTCCAGAAGAAGAACCTCATCATCCTTGCAGCCCGCCCCTCGGTCGGCAAGACGAGTCTCGCCTGCAACATCGCGGAGCACATCGCCCGAACCGAGGGTCCGGTCGCCTTCTACTCGCTGGAGATGAGCGGGCAGGAGATTTTCGAGCGCATGACCTGCACCCTCGCTCGCGTGTCCAGCAACAAGATCCGCTCGGGTCAGCTCAGCGCTGACGAGTACGCCGGGTTGGTCGGCGCCATGGGGCAGCTTGAGTCGCTCCCCCTGTACATCGACGAGACCCCGGGGCTCAACGTCCTCACGCTCCGTCAGAAGGCACGTCGCCTTGCGACGAAGGTCGACCTCAAGCTCGTGATCGTCGACTACCTACAGCTGATGAGTATGGGGGACGCGAACCGGAACGAGACCCGCATCTACGAAGTGGCGCGCATCAGCAAGGCGATGAAGCAGCTGGCCCGTGAGCTTGACGTGCCGGTGATCTGCCTGAGCCAGCTGAGCCGCGCTTCGGAGCAGCGGGAAGACCGGCGCCCACGCCTCAGCGACCTCAGAGACTCCGGGGCCATCGAGCAGGACGCCGACGTTGTGGTGTTCCTCCACGATCTGCGGGAGGATGCATCAGCCAAGGGAGAGATGGAGGTGCTCGTTGCCAAGAACCGAACAGGTCCTAGAGGTTCCGGGAGGATGGCGTTTACACCTGATTGGACTCATTTCCAGGATATGCCAAGAGAGCCAGTGTGGCAGGGAGATGCCCAGGGCGACCAACGACCTTCAGGAGGATCTCATTACCAGCACCCTGGATATGTTTTCGGAATGGATGACCCCGAGGACCGAGCCGAGCTTGTCCACCCAGAGCCCGCTGTCCAACTTGCCCTCTGAGTGAAGGTCCAGTTCACCATACCGGGGAAGATACAGGCCAAGGAGCGCCCGCGCTTCGGCAAGAAGGGCAAGGTCTACACGCCACGCAAGAGCCTCGCGTTCGAGGAGAGCGTGCAGTGGTGCTTCAAGAAGGAGTGCAAGGACTGCCGCGTCGCCCTCTACCGGGGTCCCCTGTCGGTGCTCATGACGATCTGGCGGGAGGTGCCCACGCACTGGCCCAAGTGGAAGAAGAAGCAGGCCATCGAGGGGACCATCCGCCCGACCAGCAGGCCCGACCTCGACAACTACGTCAAGGGCATCCTCGACGGCCTCAACGGCATCGCCTACCACGACGACTCGCAGGTCACCTACCTGATGGTCACCAAGGAGTACGGGCTCCGCGCTGAGGCCAACGTCACCATCGACTACGAGGACCTGCCATGAACATCGTGGGAGCGTTCTTCTTCGGCTTCTGCGTGTCCATGCTCAGCACCATGTTCGCAGCCCTCTGTGACGGCCTCTGGGTGGTGGCTGGGGGCATCGCGACGTTCCTCCTAGGGGTAGTGCTCGCAAGCGCCCTCTGCGCGGCAGCAGGGAGGCCCCGTGGCTGAGGTACTCGGAAGCAGCATCGCCGCCCTCACGGGCGAAGCCCCGGTGCGACACGAAGAGCAGAGGCGCTGTGCGTGGGTCTCCGCAGACGGAGAACAGTGCTGCACAATCCTCAACCCCTACAACGGAAGGGAGTTCTGTCTCTGCCACGATCACATGGCGGACCGCCCCATCCACGTAGTCCCGCCAGTCGGGACGAACGCATGGGCAGTCTTCTGCGAGCTGCGCCGGGCGAACCTCCTGGAGGCGGAGGGTCTCGGCGACGGCTACGCCCACCTGCAGAGTGTCATGCCGGAACTCAGCCAGCAGCAGGTGGCCAACGCCATCCAGTACCTGCGCATGATCGGCAACGTCATCGAGGGCCGCAAGAAGCGCGACGACAAGTCAAGCGGCTACCGCATTGAGCTCTAGGGGAGAGGAGGCGGCTATGGCCGACCCGGTCAAAGACATCGTGCGCTGTGAGCCCTGCCTCGTGTGCGGCATAGAGAAGGGCTGCGACCCGCACCACTACCCGCGCTTCAAGGGCATGGGTGGCAGCGCGTTCGTCACCGACGGGCTGCTGGAGATGCTGCCCCTCTGCCGGGTCCATCACCGGCTGTTCCACGACGGCAACGCCTTCACGGTAGCGGCGGTGGTCATGCACCATCGCTGGTACTTCGTCGACATCTACGAGACCTACAAGGACAGCGGGCTGTACCTCGGCCCCACATACCGCATCGAGGAGGTGAGGCTCGATCACCAAGCAGAGTACGGCCCGAGCCACTACGAAGGAGAGCCATGCAGCTTGACGGCCTGACCGCAGACAAGGCGGTCCTACTCACGATGCAGGACAAGGAGGAGCTGATCATGGCGATCGTCGGCCGCAAGGCTGAGATCGTGCGCGAGATGCGCCCCTTGCGCTTCGGCTACCACAGGTGCAAGCACGCCAACGCCATGATGCGCTCCCTCCCCTCACGCAGCCCCATGCGCGATGAGTACCGGGAGACCATCGTGGCTTGGACTGATGCCGCGGACCACTACGAGGAGCTGGTGGCCGAGCTGAAGATCCTCACCAGCCTGCAGAGCGGGACGCAGACGGTCCTCAACTCCGAGAAGGCTGCGGCCCGATGATCCACGCCGAAGAGGGCAACGTCGGGGCGTTCAAGCAGAGCTGGATCGACGACGTCAGCGTGCCCTTCAAGCTGGAATCGTGGCAGAAGGAGATGCTCCTCCACTGGTACCGTGAACCCATCATCGTCAGCCCCCACACCTTCAACATCCTCAGATCCATCACCGCCCTCAACCTCCCCGAAGGAGACCCCATGTCACAGTCCGACATCGACCAGCTTGCCCACGAGTGTGCCGTCGAAGACGCCGCCGAGCTTGTCGCCGCGGCCGAGACCAAGCCCTACGGGGTGCCGCTCTTCTTCAACCACTTCCAGTGGAGCAAGGACTCCGGATACACCTTCCTCGTGACCTACGAGAACCCGGTCTACCACGACGTCATGGTGACCGTCGATCTCTGCGACTCCTCGCGTCCGAGTGATGTCGCCGAGGAGGCCAACGTCCTGCTGCTCAAGTACTTCGGCATGCCGACGGAGTGCCCCGTCTGCGGCGCCCCCATGGCCCTGCCCCTCTACGCCGAGCGCGTGATCGAGGACCGCTCCAGCATCGTCCAGGCCTCCTACGCCTGCGGCTTCGAGTTCTGCAAGAGTAGCTGCGGCCCGTGCGAGAATGGCGGGTGCCACAACCAGGACCTCACGGCCGACGCCCTCGACAAGGTCCACGCCCTCTCGCTCGATCTCGCAGACGCGATCAACGCGATCGACCCGTTCAAGCTCGACCGCTTCAAGGTTGTCGGGAAGGTCGAGGACGCCAAGGACGCGGCCCAGGACCTCTGGGACGCACTGGCCGAGTTCTACGCCCTCTTCGAGGATGAGCGCCGATGACGACCAGGGTCCCATCAACGAAGCCGAAGGCGCACTACGCACCCTGCACGAGGGGGCAGAAGAAGCAGCTCGTGAGGCTGGCCAACCACCAGGGGCTCCACGTCCCGGAGCACTTCCGGCTCAACCCGTCGGTAGGTCCCTACGCCCAGGAGTTGCTGCTGCTGGTGCAGCGCAAGAACAACATTGCTCCGACAGCGAGGTTCGACCTCACCACCCTCGACCTTCTCTTCCCTGAGCGCCTCGGGCAGCGCATCGTAGCGAGCGCCAAGAAGGAGATCGGGGTACACGAGTGGCCTCCGGGGTCCAACTGGGGGCCGGTGGAGATCTTCATCAAGAGCTTCGCCAACCAGGCGGGTCCGTGGTGCTCGTACTTCGCGAGCTGGAACGCCCTGCAAGCGGGGTACAACCGGAAGTGGCTCCCCGCCAACCCGGGGTTCGTGCCGAGCTGGGTCGAGTGCGCCAAGAACCCGCGGGTCTACAAGCACATGCACCTCATCGCCCTGCACGATGCCCGCCCCGGGGATCTCGTCATCTACAACTGGCCGGGCGTGGGTGGGAACTACGACCACATCGGGATCATCATGAGCAAGGTGCTCAACGTCCACACGATCGCCACGATCGAGGGCAACGTCGGGAGCTTCGGCGGACAGGTCACCAGGCTCACGCGCTACAACCCGCCGGTCTCCGCTGTCATCAGGTTGGAGATGTTCCCCGGCGTTTGGTAAGATGACCTAGTCAGGTACCCCTACCTGGATGCAGAGAAAAGCCCCCCACTGGCGCTGTGCCGGTGGGGGGCTTTCTCGTTGTGTGCTACGGTGTGATCGTTGCCGGTGGAACAGCTCGGGTCTTGTCTGGCGACTTCAGGGAGTTGATGATGTCCTCGATGTCGGCGAGCGAGTAGTCCTCTAGGACCTGGGCTAACAGCTTGCCCGGGTCAGCCGCGTGCTGGTTGGTGATCCAGTACCGTCTGAGGTACGTGGCGGCGCCGGTGAGAACCGGCACAACGTAGAGAGCCATCTCGGCCGGGAGGTGTCCCGTCCAGTGGGCCAGGCCGTAAGTGATGGCCGCGGAGAGCAGCAGTGCGCCTATGGCGAACGCCGCACTCTTCAGGGCCTCGAACGTCGGTCTCTTCATTCCCGTTCCTCCTCGTGTAGGATGAGCTTGATCTTGCTGAGCGGGTGGCCGTCGAGGGCCTGCATCTCGATGGTGATCTCGTTGTCAGTCAGGCCACATTGAGGACCCCACTGCACGTCGAGACGGGCTACCGCCTCTTCCAGGCCGACGATGTCGATCTCCCCGTCGGTGTCCATCTCGGTACAGGCGGGGCACTTGAGGTTCTCGGCGATGAGCTGGCCTCGGACCTCGTCGTAGTCGAGCACTCCGTGCTCGTAGAGCATGACCAGATCGGAGACGTAGTCTATAGTGACCATGGCGCCCAACCTTCCTTGAGGTAGATGAGGTGTGCGTAGTGCAGGTTCTTGGCTGGATCGGCGGGATTGAAGTGCCAGGCCCCGGCGTACCAGCCGGGCATCAGTTGCATAAGCCCCATAGCCCCCGAGCCGCCGCTGTTTGGTACTCCGGGCGATCCGCTGGACTCTCGGGCGATGATATGCATGAGCCGGTCGATCTCTGACCAGCCCCAACCTTCGTGACGGGCCAGCCAGACCCATCTCCCAACGGCTGCCGGGGCGACGTATCTTCCGGCGAAGTCACTGTAATCGTGCTGGGAGTAGTACCGAGTCGCACTTGCGACATGGCGAGCCTCGCGCTGAGCAGCTGCTGCTCGCTGAGCGATGCGGGCAGCCTGGGCGGGAGAGACTGCCGCGGTCTGCGCGTGAGCAGCACCAGCAGTCCCAGCAGCGAGAAGAATCCCAGCCAGCAGTATCGTGAGAACGTAGCGGACACTAATCAGAAGTCCTCCTTCATCGGTCGTGGTGGCGTATCTTGTGGCAGTTGGCGCAGAGCACATCGCACTTCTCCATCTCTGCGATGAGCGTCTTGCGGGCGCTGTACACGAGCTGCACCACCCCATATATGCGGTTGCCGTCGCGGTGGTGCCATTCCAGCACCCGGGAATCAGCGAGTCCGCAGTCGACGCACACGACTTGGCGCATGACGCCGTCGTACCAGCCGCGCCTGCTGGCGCGATGACGCTCGCCCCAAGCACGCCGCTGCTCTCTCGTCCTCTCTGGGTCGCGCTCGCGGTAGGCCTTGTTGCTGGCTCTCCGCAGAGCCTTCACACGGTCGCTCGCCAGTGAGGTCGCGAGGTAGCCCATCAGAAGTCAGACTTCATCGGAACGAAGAACGGGCGCCACTCTGCCGACACCGAGCGCAGCCCGGCGTCGTCCACCTTCACGGTGACGATGTGGTAGCCGATCTCTGGATGCAGGCCCTTGCGGAGCAGGTACGGGGTCTGGGCCTCGAAGCAGCCTCCGAAGTTGCCGAAGACGTTGCGGTAGTTCTTCAGCTCGCAGGTGATGTGGTAGTGGCCCCCGAGGTAGATGTGCGGCTTGTTCTCGGGGCTCATCTGCTCGATGATCTTCTGCATCTTGTAGGAGCGGGCGTAGGCCACGCCGCCGTCGCCGTGGTGGACGTAGATGCGGATGCCGTCGATCTCGATCTGGGCGCCATACATGCCAAGGTACTCGAAGTCGTCGCGGCGCCCGCAGGCGTGCTCGACGATGTCGTACCCAGCGCTCATCTTCCAGGTCAGGTCATGGTTCCCCCCGATGAAGTGGGTCGTCATTCCGGTGACACTCGGGTAGGCGTCGACGAGATACTGCTCCTGCTCTTCGAGACCGTGAGCGAAGATCTCGTACTCTTGCCCCCGGTACATGTGGCCGTTGCCGCTGGTGGCGTCTCCACCGTGAAGCACGACCTCGACTCCGTCCTCCTTCATCTCCTGGTAGGCGCGGTGCAGATGGGTGAGCTGCTGGTACTTCGAGCAGAAGTGCGTGTCCGTCACCCAGCCGAACTTGAAGCGCCGGTGTGGACCCACCTGTTCGATCTTGGGCAGCACCTTCCACTGCTTGTTGGATGCGGTGGTGTCCTTGTCGAGGTGGTACCCCTTGGCCTTGAGCATCTTGAGCAGCTCTGCCTCGGAAAGCTCTGGCGGCGCGTCGGGGTCGGCGTCACGAGTGTGGTCGACGAGGTGCAGGCCCAGACGGTCCAGCTCACGACGCGCCACCGAGTAGTGCACCCCCAGCTTCCCTGCGACTTCGTTGACGGACTTGCTTTGCGCTGCCGTTGATCTCACCAGCGCGTCTTCGAGTGTTTTCACCAAGCGGTGTCCCTTCGTTGTTGACAGCACTCGACCGGGACCATCGTACCTCGACGGCCCCGGTCGGGTCTAACTCGGTTCTAGTGTCTGATCGCCCCCGCGATGAGGACGATCAGCAGGATGACGATGAGTATCCAGATCAGTCCCATGGTTCACCTTCTTGCGCGTCGGTGGTGTCTCTCAGGTCTTCCATGTGCTTGAGGTGCTTGTCCTCGGTGTCGGCATCCTCTGCTCTCTTCGGGATGTCGAAGCGGAACTCCCTGAGTTCGTAGTAGGTCATGGCGAAAGCGATGGCGAACATCACGTACTGGGGCACAATGATGAGGCTGCGGTGAGTCTCGATCCAGCCCGTCCCGGGGAGGATGAGTTCGTCCGTGAGGATCACGAATCTCGTGATCACCATGTAGAGCATGGCGTAGAGCAAGACCATCCTTGAGCGGGCGTGGACGATGTGCCAGATCCCCAGCACGTAGCTGAAGGCAACAAGACTTGCGATGATACTGATGGTGTCTCCGAGCAGGTTTGCTGGGCTCAAGTGGACCTCCGTCGTTCATAGGTCGCTTCGTTGAACAGGGCCGTCGCACGGGCCAATAGAAGCACCCCGGCGAACTTCTTTTCATCGCTCCACTCGTCCCCGCCGATCGCCTTGTGGAGCATCTCGATCAGGTGGGGGAGTTCGTCTTTCTCGATGTCCCCAGATACGAGCTCTCTCACGAGGGCGTCTCGGTCGACGCTCTTCGGGCTATGGATAACGCCCTCAAGGTGAGGACCGATGACCTTCCAGAAGACATCGTTGTCGTTCTGGACCTTGTCGATACGGGAGTTGAGCGTCTCGATGGAGTCGATGACCTTCTGGTGGCTGGTGCAGCGCCCCTCTACCACCCCGACGCGCCTGTCTAGTCTGTAGGCGAAGGCGTAGACGGCGAGGATGATGACCACGCCGATACCGGCGATCGAGATCCAGTTGGCGGGGCTCACAACCGCTGGACTTTCATCTGGACTACCCCCTGATGAGCCGCGGTGTCTGCCTCTTGTGCTGAGGTCGGCAACTCGTCGATCGCCTTGATGACTCCGAGGAAGCTGTCGAACCCGAGGTCGAAGTTGACCACGCGGCCCAGACCTGCCATCTCGAAGAGGAAGTCGATGGCAACGTCGGCCGGTTCGTCCCAGAGCCCTCCGGAGCGGTCCTCGGTGTTGTCGTACCCCAGGATGTTGAAGACGTAGCTGCGGATGGACGGCACGAGGAAGGCGGAGGTCACCGCGAACACGCGGAGACGGTCGACGTCCTCCCGGGCCGAAGCAGTCGGGTCGATCAGCTCTACGGTCGGCTGGATGCGGTTTCCGTTGTCCTGCACGAGGAAGAGGCTGCGGCGCACGTCGGCTTCAAGGATGTCTGCCTCGCCGACCGGCACGGCCGCGGCTCCGTCGAGTGAGTAGGTCAGCCTGATCTCCTGCTCCCCCTGGACGAGCGGGGAGTGGTCGACCCAGATCGCGTAGAAGCCCTTGTTGACGCCGTTCATGTGGAAGGTCGAGGAGGAGAGTCGCAGGTAGGAACCCTCTCCTGTGATGCCGAGCCCGGGGTTGTTGTGGCGCACCGTCGGAGTGGTCGCCATGTAGCCCGCCGAGTCCGGTGCCCAGATGCGGCCCTTGAGACCGGCGATGGAGTAGACCTCGGAGCGCGTGACGTCGCCCGAAGGGGTCACGGTGATCGGGTAGTTCTCGCACCAATAGATGCTGGAGATGCGTGCCATGCTGGTCTGCGTCGTACCCTGAGCAGGACCGACCTGGATGTCGACGGCAGGGGTGTCGTTGGGGCGCAGCACGGAGCAGCGTCCACGCACCTGACCGTCGACGAAGTGGTCTACGTAGTTGCCGTGCTTCACACTGGTGATCTTGCTGCCCACCACGGCGTCGGCGCGAAAGAGTTCCGACCACTTCCAGTTGCCGATGCCCGCGTCCCAGTTTCCGAACTCCCAGATCTGGGTCGCCTTCTCCTTGAGCCAGCCGGTCTTCTTGCCCTTGGAGTTCAGCTCTGCGGAGTGCGTCGGGACCGTGCAGCGGGCGCGGATGACGAAGCTCGAACCGCCACCAGCCACCTCGTAGTAGAGGCCGTTGCCGTGGATTGCTCCGTTGACCAGCTTGGCCTTCTTCTTGTCGATCTTACCCGTTGTGTAGAGGCCCTTGTTGGTGATCAGCTGGAAGGTGCTCGTGTTCTCCATGCCGGGCACGTCGCGGTGGTAGTTGACCTGCGCCTTGGCGATGTCGGTGACGATGTTGAGGACCCCGCCGGAGACGCCGTCCTTGACGTTCTTCCCCTGGCATGCCGTGAGGCTTCGGGAGAACCCGAAGGCCTGGAGGGTCTGGCCGCTTCCCTTGGTCACCTGGCGCACGCCCTCCGGGACGACGATCACGTTGTCGACCGGGGCAGACGCGGGGCAGACGTGGGAGAGCCCGCCGTACTTGACGTTCCAGCGGTAGAAGTTGTGGTCGGTGAGCACGTAGATGTGGCGCCTGTGACCCTTGAGCCCGCGGATCATGCTGGTGTCGCTGGGGTGGTCGGGGTTCGGCAGGATGTCGGTGAGCTTGGTGATCGAGTTTCCGCCGTCGCCGATGTAGATGCTCCCAGTGGCGTTGTCTTCGTCGTCGAGGAAGTACCCGCCGATGTAGACGCAGTCGAGGTAGCCCTCGATGCAGGTGGCGTGGAAGCCATCGGGGAGCGAGTAGGCCATCCGCAGGGAACCGGCCAGCGGGCTGAAGGCGTAGACGACGCTGTACTCATCGTCGCCGAGCAGCCAAAAGCACTCGTTCTGTGCTCTCGCGAGCCCGCGGTTGGAGGCGCTCGGGGAGACGACGTTGGAGTTCGCGGTCCACGCCGTGAAAGATGTAGCTGTGAGGATGCCAGCCTGCGTGACCAGGGTGCCCTCATCGTTGAAGTTTGCACGCACCGCGTAGATGAACCCGGGACCGGCGATCATCGAGGCGATCTTGATCTGGTCGCTCCACACCTCGAAGTCGAGGCTGTCTGGGGTGGTGCGGTAGACGCAGCCGTCCTCGGTGGCGTCGGGGCTTGTCTGGGCGGCGTAGATGTGCTTGCCGTCGAAGCAGAGACCACTGATCGGCAGGTCGCTCTCAAGCCCGGTGCAGGCATCGGCAGACCCGTCGCTGGGGTCGATGCGGAAGAGGGGCGTGCCCTCGGTGGCCTTGCCACTGATGAACACGAAGTCTCCCGCCGACTGCATCTCCAGGCTGTCGCCCACGCTGGCGTTCGGGAACACGGCACGGTCCATGCCGATGGAGATCTCACCCGGGGTGGAGCAGTCGATGAAGCGCGAGTGCATGAAGCGGTTCGCCGCGGCATCGTTGGTGTCGTAGCTGGGCTGACCCTCACCGGCCGCGAAGTCGTCCACGGGGATGAGGAAGAGGCCGCGCACGTCGCGCACCGTGTAGACGCCCCCAGCCACGGTGAGTGACTGGCCCGGGCTCATGCCGGTGGTGGCCTCTTCGGCGCTGATGCGCATCGGCGGGATCGACTGCGCCGGTTGACCGAGGGTGCTCTTGCGGTTGAGGACGTAGTCGCGAGCCTCGCCGGTGAGCGTGTCTGTGACGCGTAGGTCGAACGCCTTCTTGATGACGACAGGCGTCACGCACGCCTCCCGATCAACTGCGGCATCGGGTTACGGGACAGCCACGAGTCGAAGCGGAAGCGCGTGTACTGAGCTGCGCTCTGCAGGTCGCGGTAGGTGTTGATGTTCTCGCCCTGAGCGTTGACCGCCACATCCCCGCGCACCCTCTTGGTGCGGGCCAGATCGGTAAGATCGTGGACGGACCAGCGCACCACACCTTCAAGCGCCCGCTCTGGCAGGCGAGCCGAGAAGCTGCAGATGGGCGAGACCGGAGGGGTCTCAAGGTCTGCATCGAGGACATGCGCTGTGAGGAACTCAGTCGTCGGGTCGATGCCCGGGAAGGTGGCCGGGCGCTTGGCGTAGGTGATGCGCATCGGCGCCGCCGGGGGGTGCTTGGTGAAGCGGATCTGGGTGACGTTGTCGCCGCCGTCGCTCTGCCAGCTGCGCCACTTGTGCCAGTAGGTGTTCAGCTGCAGTTCCACCGAGGTCACAAGGTCGGCCTCAGCGGTGAGTGGCACGTCGTAGTCGAGCTGACTGTCGTTCGTCGTCAGCGTCACGTCCCTGTCCATCGTGTAGAAGCTCGGATACAGCTCGCGCATGCCCGCGTTGATAGCGTCCATGAGGTCGTCATCCGAGTAGTGGCGGAAGCCGTAGGACCAGAGGATCGTCGCGGCAGCCAGGGGGGCTCCGCTGTCGGCAGACCAAGCGGCTGCGGTGTCGGTGAACCTGACCCAGCTGGTCTCGTAGTCCACCGTCATCTGATTGGGGATGGAGATCGGGTACTGGGTCTCGACGCCGGTCGCGGGGTCCGTGATGATCACCATGCAGCTGAGGCTGTCCTTGACGAGGTACTTGTCGGGAATATGGAAGTCGGTGGTGACGCCGTCACCCGGTGCTTCGCTGGTCGCGTGGTTCACGAAGTTCTGCATCTTGCGATTCACGCTGTCGATGATGTCTTGCAGGGTTACCGACATGCTCACCTCCGTTCTTGTCGTATGACTATGTTTCTACACCATGTCTCACGCAAAAGGCAAGCTTGCCTCACTTGACCCTGTCGCCCGAGATCCTTCTGCTGGTCACGTCTGAGAACCTCGCCAGACGCTGCACTGGGGGAACCCACACGCGTGCCTGGAGGTCTGGGGGCTGCGTGTAGCGCACCACCACGATGCCCTCGGCGCCGTTGCCGCCGTAGCCGACGTTCGGCCCGCCCCAGGCAGCCTGAGTCCCGCCGCCACCACCTGAGCCGCTGTTCTGGTAGCCACCATGCGGCCAATCGGCTGCGCTTGGGTTTTCCCATCCACCGCCCGTCTCCGGACGCATATTGCCGCCCGTCCTGTGTATCGACCCCCACGGGCTGCCGCCCAAGCCACCGCCCCCGCCCGGGTAGCTGGTGATGCCCCAGCATCCCCCTCCGCCCGCTCCGTAGAACTGGCACGGGCGGATGTTCTCGGGGATGATGTCGCACTCGTACCCCGGCCCGCCGTCCCCGGGGACCACTTTACGGTAATCGCCGAACTGCGTACAGTCGAGACCCGGTCCAGCCGCACCGCCCCCGCCGCCGCCACCCGGCTGCGGGAATCCGTAGGACTCCGTTCCCCAGTAGCCCGCGCCACCATCGTTTCCGGCGAGACCATGGGCGCCAGGGACCGACTCGTCGGGGATGTGTCCCAAGGCGACTTCCAAGTAGCTGATCCCAGCGTGCCCGCCGCCGGACGCTCCTTCAAGACCCTCGAAGTGCCCGGCGCTTCCGCCTGCCCCGCCGCCGATGGCCTCCAGCCCCGCGAAGAAGGTCGACTCGCCACTGTTCTGTTCCACGCCCTGTACGCCGACCCCACCCGCTCCGATGACGACCGAAAGTATGCCAGATAGGGGAACCGATGCCTCGTAGATGACCTGTCCGCCACCGCCACCGCCAGCAAACGCGCTGCTTCCCCCTCCGCCTGCTCCGCCGCCACCGACCACAAGAACCTTGCAGTCGAGGGTGAATCCGGGGGTGATGGCGAAGACGCCGTCCCCCTTGAAGACGTGGATGCGCTCGTCGCCGACATCGTAGATCGTGCCGCCCGTGGCATCACAGTGCAGGTAGACGTGCTCATCCCAGTAGCCTGGGGTGATGGTCATCACGCGCCTGCGAGAACGGTCCGCCTTATGGGCGTTGCTGATGACGTTCTTGAAGCGCTTGAACTTGTCGCCGCTGAACCCACCGGAGAGCTCTCCGTAGAGGTGGGCGTATGCGTGGACAACCCCCTTGAGCCGCAGGTACTCCAGGATGGCGAGGTCGCCGTAGAGGCTGGAGAGGGCGCTGATGGTCCCCTGGATGTTGAGGAAGGCGATCCGGGACAGCTCTCCATGAAGGTCGGAAGATGCGTTGATCGTCCCTTCCATGTTGAGCATGTAGACCGCGGTGAGATCGGCACTGAGATCGCTGACCGCGTAGATCGTGCCGCCGATGTCGACCATCGTGGCCCCTCCACCGCCAGGCGTGAGGTAGCGGATGATGACGACACCAGAGCCGCCGCCGCCGCCAAGCGAACCGTAGGGCTCATACCAGCCCGCTCCGCCGCCGCCGCCTGTGTTGGGTGCGCCCGACTCAGCCTGCTGAGCGTGCGTCACTCCATCCGAACCACGCCCGCCGCCGCCTGCGCCGCCAGAGCCGTAGTCGCTGCCGTTCATGTAGCTGCCGCCACCACCACCGACACTCAAGCCGTGCCAAGTGATGCCAGCGCCACCGTCCCCAGCCGTGGAGAACGTCCCGTCCTGCCCAACGGCCCCAGCCCCGCCACCGCCGCCCGCGCTGTACCCGTCGGCGCAGCCGCCCGCGTGTCCTTGGTCCGTCGTGCCGCTGGCGTGCGTTGTGTCGAAGTAGCAAGAGCCACCACCGGACCCGCCGACGTTGCCCGCCAGGCCGAATCCATACGCCCCGCCGCCGCCGCCAGCAACAGCGGTCATCCCGGCGAAAGTGCTGTCATTGCCGTCTGCGCCGTGCCCGTTGTTGACCGGCACGGGAGCGCCGTCGCCGACGACCACGGCCATGCTGCCGCTGAGAGCCACACCCGTCGCCGTAATGACGCCGCCAGCACCGCCACCAGCGCCACAATACGTCCCGCCTGCGCCGCCGCCAGCTACAATCAGCACGTCGGCTTCGGTGACGCCTGCGGGGACTTCCCAATCGCCCGACTCGGTGAAGGTGACAGTCGTGTAAGGATCTTCAATAGCCGTGAGCCAGCGGATGACGAGGATGCCGCTGCCGCCCGCGCCCGCGATGTAGCCGATGGGTTGATACCAGCCCGCGCCACCGCCGCCGCCCGTGTTCGGCGTGCCCGCTACCCCGGTGGGATTCGAGCCGCCCATGTTGTTGGCGCTCGCCGCGCCACCGCCGCCCAGGCCGCCGGGAGCGTCACCGCCGCCTGCTTCTCCACCGCCACCACCGCCGACTTCATAGCCGTGCCAAGTGATGCCAGCGCCGCCGACTCCACCGTTCATGTAGCCGTCTTGCTGCCCCTCGCCACCTACAGCGCCAGCACCGCCGCCGCCACCGTGTGTGCTGCCATACCAGCCGAAGCCGCCGCCGTCGTGGCCCTGCCCTGCGGTTCCGACGCCACCCGTACCCCCTCCGCCCGCGCCGCCGCCGGAGCCGCCGTCTTTGCCGTTGGGCACAGTCCCGCAGCCGCCGCCACCGCCGCCGATGGCCTTGTATCCGCTGAACATCTCAAGCTCGCCGATGATCAACGCATCTTCGCTGACCCCGTCGTTGTTTCCGTTCAGGCGGTAGTAAAGGTAGGCCGTCGTGTTGTCGACGGGGTACTCGACGCGCTCTTTGTTGCCCCAAGCGCCATGCGTCTGTGTGTCGAGTGTCGTCCACGAGGAGCCATCGGTAGACCCCTCGAACACCCACGCGCGAGGACCGCGAACCGCGGCATGGTCGATTCCGGTGATGGCGTACTTGGTGACCGTCTGCGCTTCTGGGAACTGGTACTTGAGCCAGCCGTTCGTGGATGTACAGGCCCAGCCGTTGGAGTAGGCGTTGGAGTGATCGAACGCCCTCCAGGCCTCGTTGCCCTCGTACTCTCCACTGGACGACGCTGCCCCGCTGGGAGTCGTGGCGCCTGTCATCGCGGGGATCAACGATGCGAACGCGAAGGTCGAATCCTCGCCGTTCTGGCCCCGGTTGTTGGATTCGGCTGGGTTGACCGGCCCGCCCGCGCCGATGACCACAGCCATCGTGCCGCTGAGCGCCACGTCCGTCAGTTGCAGCACGCCGCCTGCGCCACCACCGCCACTTGCGTAGATGCCACCGGCTCCGCCGCCGCCGACAATCAGAACGTCGGCCTCGGTCACTCCATCGGGAGCTACGAACTCACCGCTCGTCAGGAACTTGACGACGGTGTAGAGGCCGTCAGTGGTCGGGGTTTCGCCGTTGTAAGTCAAGCGTTAGTCCAGTTCGACTATGAGGTCGCCGGGCTTCATACGCAAGCAGGTACCGATCGTGGCCGTCATCGGCGTATTGAGCACGCCCCAGCCCATGATGGAGTCGTCATTGGGATTGATGACGCGGAAGCACTTGGCCTCGCTCCAGCTCGCCCCGGCTTCGGGGAAGATGATGTCGACGAGGTTGGTCTTGGGGAGAACGTCGGTTGCCGTCTGCCAGGTGGTCGTGTTGTTGTCTGCCGTGGCGCGAGCGTAGGTGTCACCGCTGAGCTCTGTGAACACCGTATCGCTCGGCGAAGCATCAGTGCCCAGCGCGATCTCTACCGTGGTCGGGGGCGTATATGCCACTCCGCCGAAGGCTCGGTTGAGAAGCGCGATGTCGAGTTCGGGTCCAAAGCCCATTGATCACACCTCCTTGCGAAGAGTTGGGGAGGGGCCGAAGCCCCTCCCCTATCTGTCAGTTTGGGTCGTAGAACTTGCCAGCGATGGTGATCGCCGCAGGGTTTGCCCCGTCCGTGTTCTGCACTTGGATCGCGACGTTGGAGTAGCCCCCGCAGTCGAGGTCCTGGATGTCGCCCTGGCCGAGAGAGGCGTTGTTGGTGCCCGTCTTCCCGGTCATCGGGATGCCGTCGGTCAGCGCGACCATCGGGGCGTCCCAGAGAGCGTAGGCCACGGCGTAGTCCTTGTTGGACTTCACCCGCAACCGCAGGCGCCTGAAGCCGTCGGTCTGCATGTTCACGACCGCAGACTTGGCCCCGTGCTCGAGAGCGGTGGCGCTGACCATGGCGATCTCGCCCATCTGTAGCGACGAACTCATAGGCTCAACCTCCCTTGGTCTTCTTCTTTGGCGTCCCCTTCTTGGGGAACTTGAACTGAGACCAGTCCACCGCGGCACCACTCTTGCCCGGCACCTTCTTGCCCGGTGGGACCGGCTTCTTCTTGCCCTTCACGGGCTTCTTCTTGGGCGGAGGAAAGGCCACGTCAGCAGCCCTTCTTCTTCTTCTTGCCCATCAGTAGCCGATCGCGAAGCCCTCGACCACGACGGTCGAAGCGTTGTCGGCGTTGCCGATCTCGGCCAGAGCTGCGACCGCGGCGCCGACCTCGGCGCCACTGTAGCCGATCTCGTAGAGCTTGATCTTGTCGTTGGCCACGTCGTACTTCGGGAGCAAGCTGCCCGCCGGGCCGTTGAAGCAGATCAGGTAGATGCCGTTCTCGAAGGTCTTGCCCGCGCCCACGAGGCCGCTGACCTCACCGCCGGTCGGGTAGGAACTGTCGAACGTGATCGTGAACTTCGCGAGACGCGCCCCCGGGAGATCGTAGGGACCGTTCTCGACTTCGCCCATGCCGGTGATCACGTCGATCACTGTGGAGATTGCCATGCCTCACCTCACTTGTTAGGGATAGGGGGACGGGGCTGGTGCCCCGCCCCCCGGATGATCTGCGTCTGCTAGAGCGTCAGGGCGGTCGCGATCGCGAACTCCTGATCGGCGTTGATGACCTTGCAGGTCCACTCACCGAGGATACCGACCTCGACACCGTCGAAGTCGCTATCGTAGTGCTTGGTGAACCAGGCCGCGCCCGTGAACGGGTGCAGGCTGATCTTGGACATCGTGAGGATGTACAGATCGGTGTCCTGCACGGCCGCGTCGTACACGATGTCGACGTCGACGCCGAGGGCCGTCATCAGCGTGGAGACGTAGTTCCCGCGCTTGGTGACGTTCGGGTCGTAGCGCAGCTTGTCGGCCGCGATGTACGAGCACCTCTCGGCCTGGCTCGGGCTCATGAGGGCCACGAAGCGACCACCGTCGCCGTCCGCACCCTTCTCCGTGATCTGGCGCACGAGCGTGTTGACCAGCTTGAGGCTGATCGGCTGAGCCACGGTGTTCTTGATCGCGGTGCCGTAGACCGGGTTCACGATGAAGTCACGCAGGCCCTTCATCGTCTGGACCTCGCTGCCGTCGGTCATGCCGTCGTGCGTCGCACCCGACACGAGGGACGGGTTGAACGTCGAGTAGAGCAGGGCCTTCGGGAGCTGGAACTTGAACTCCTTGGTACGGAGTTCGATGTTGTGCGCCCAGAAGTCGGACATGGCGTGCATGTTCCGCTTCACCTGGTTGCGCGTCGCGCTCATGTCCCAGCGGAACGTGGACGTGACGTTGTGCAGGGGGTGCGTGGACTTGATCTTGTTGCCTTCCTTGGTCGAACCCTCACCGCGCGCCCAGAAGAGGATCTCCCACTTGGCGCCGGAGGCGTGGGTGGTCTTGATGCCGTTGTAGCCACGCTCGACTTCGATCTCGATCCCGCTCGTCAGGCTGGACACGCGCACGGTCTCGGCCGAGGCCGGTTCCTTGAGCACGCAGTCGATGTGCAGGGTCTTCGGCGTCGACGCGATGTCGAGGGTGGTCTGGCTGGTCGCGCCCGACAGATCACCGGAGCCGCTCTGGGTGATGAAGAGGTCGTTGCCGGTCTCTTCCATCCACTCGTACTTCATGTCGGTCACGGCTTCGCCGATCTGGACGCGGCCGATGAAGCGCTGTTCCGCGTAGAGCACCGCGGCCAGGTAGTCGGAGACGTCCCTGACGTTGGTGTCAGCGGTGATGTCCCAGCTGTAGAAAGGAGTGCTTGCCATGGTGTTGCCTCACCTCACTTTGATGAAAAGGGTCACTTGGGTATACGGGCTTGCTGGACTGTTGCGACTGCCCGCACCCGAGGACTCAGCCATCGGTGGGGGCGAAGCACAGGGCTATCGCCTAGCGCAACTTGGGCTCGTTGGCCGTCCAGCCTTCGAGCGTCCGCTTCAGCATGCGTCTGCCTGCTTCGGCGGCGTCGGGGGCATTGGTGGCCACTGCCTTGAAGTCCTTGCGCTGATCGTCTTCGACAGTCGGCTTGAAAGGAGCGTATTCCTTGGGAGACCGAAAGAGTCCCGCCTGCTCCTTTGTCCGCTCGGCGTCGATGGCGTCGATGCGCTCTTTGGTGGCGGCGTCGAGAGCTGCGGCCTTGGCCTTCAGCTTGTCGATGTCGCTCTTGGTGGTTCCGGTGCCCCGATCCGCATCGAGGAACGCGTCCACGAGCATCTTCTCGGTTTCCGTGGCACCGCTCACGAACCTGTCGATCATGCGCTCCGAGTCGGTGCGCTGATCTCTCTTCGCCAGCTCTGCGGCGACAAGCTTGCGGACCTTCTCGTCCGCGCTGTCCTTGTCGTCGAACTCCTTGTGGACGTCGTCGTCGAGGTCGTCGAGGGAATCGTCCCCCGCGTCTCCATCGTCGATGGTGACGCCGTCCTCATCCCCGCCCGCGTCTTGCGCGGCGGCGAGAGCAGCGTCGATGTCGTCCGGGTCAAGCATGAAGTCGTCGTCGAGTTCTGGTGACATGGTGGCTCCTATACTCCGCTTTGGGCAATCTGGTTGCCCTGGTTTCCGAGACCGAATGAGGCCTCGTTGGTCTTCAGTAGGTTCTCGCGGTTGGCGAGAGCGCTGGAGAGCTGACTCTGGATTCGAGTCGTGAGTGGCTGGTTGTAGACCGCTGCGTTCTGCTCCTGGCTCGTGAGGTCGCGCCCCATCGTCCAGGCGAAGGCCCCTTGGGCGGTGAGCACGTTCTGCAGGTTCTGCTCGACCTCCTTCGGGTCCATGTGCGCGTCGAACATCATCCGGCGCTCCAGCTCTGTGGCGGAGCGACCGAGGTTCTTCTGGTAGGCAGCGTCTTGCGACTGACGCTCTGCCATGTAGTCGGGAAGCTGCAAGCCCGAAGCGTTGTAGCTCGGATTCTGCGCCTGGAACTGAGCCGAGCTGGCGATCATCTCGTTGTAGCGGCTGGGGTTAGCCCCGCTGGTCACGACCTTGCGCATGAAGCTGGCGCTGACGGGCTGCCCCGGGAACATCACCCGCCAGGTTTCGAGGAACGTCGAGGCGTCCTGCTTGTACCGCTCGGTGCTCGTGTATCGCTTGTCGTTCTTGGCGACGTACTCAGCGAACAGAGTCGAGTTCATCTTCTGCTTGACGGCCTGGTTGATCAGCTTCATGTTCGGCTTGAGACCGAGGTGGATGCGATACCAGGCCATGTAGGCCTTCTTCGTGTTGGCGCTGGCGCTGCTGGAGCCGCCGGAGCTGCCGCCGGAAGAACCTCCCGAGCTGCCGCCCGAGGAGCCGCCGGAGCTGCCTCCGGAGGAACCACCACTGTCGCCGCCCCCTCCGGGGTTGAACGGTGGGATGATCGCCATCAGCTATTGCTCCAGTCGATGAGATCGTTTGTGAGGTTGCTGTTCTTGCTCAAGGCATCCCACTCCTGGCCGAACTCCGGGGAGTACGTGCGCACCGCCTTCTGCGCTGCCGTCATCCACTTGAGGGCGTACTTGCCGATCTTCGATCCGGTGCTCGTGCCCTGCGACTTCATGGTCGAGTTATCTACCGTCCGCAAGTAGTCGCGGACTTGACCTGCCGCCTGGAGCATGATCTTCCACATCTCTGCCCTCACAGTCTCCTTATAGTAGACAAGGGCCTGTCCTGTCAAGTTCTGACCCGCGACGTTTGTCCAATACTCTCCACTCTTGGTGTTCTTTCCATTAGCGTTCGCAAGGAACGCCTTGACCAGCGTTGTGCCCGCTTGTTTGTTGCTCATGTAAGTTCCCTGCTTCACCCCGGTCACCGCAGAGAAGCCCCTCGTGATCTTGACGGACCCGCCGAGCACGCGGTTGTCTCCGGCGTTCTCGGTGCCCACGGGGACGCGCGAGCTGGTCGGGGCCATGACTTCCCAGTCGACCTTCTGGGGCTGCGTCAGGAACTTCAACTTGGCGACCGGACCCATGGCCAGGATCTTCGTCTTGTCGTTGGCCCGCAGCGCGGCGTTGTTCTCGGCGATCGTCTTCGCACGCAGCGCCTTCCACTCGGTCGTCATGGGCTTGTAGCCCTTCTTGCCGATGACGTCGTAGAAGTTCATCCAGTTCTCAGTCAGCTTGAGCGCGGTCTGGCGCACCGAGTCGTCGTACTTGATGCCCAGCGCCGCCCAGTGGTCCTTGCTCATGGCGACGGTGCTCATGGACGCGATGCTCTCGACGTTCTTGAGGGCATCGAGCTTCATCGCCTGGCGCTCGGCGATCACGGTCGGGTACTCGCGGAACGCGGCCTGCATGCCCTGCGGACCGAGCCAGTACTCAAGCAGGCCCGCGGTCTTGATGTCAGGCTCGTTCAGCGCCTGCCCGGCGGAGCCCGCAGAGAACTTGAGGGTGCGGCCGTCGGCGAGCTTGAGACCGCCGCCGTTGGCCCACGGCCCCTCGCTGTTCTCGAACAGGTAGCGGTAGTAGTCGTAGATCGGCGTACCCTTCTTGACCGCGTCCTTGCCGTGCTCGGTGGCCCACTTGGTACTTGACAGGTAGCTGGTGAACTGCCCCTCGCGGGCGGTGAAGAGGTTGTTGTCCATCTGCTGCTGGGCGCTGGCCTGCCCGCGCATGGCGCCCGTGCGCCAGCCGGTGGCGATGTTCTCCGGGGTGTCGGTGACCGAGGTGTACTGAGCCCGCAGGGCAGAGTAGACGTCGGGGTCCGAGGGATTGGTCGTGCCGATGGCCCAGGGAATGATGTCCGGGTTCTGGTCGATGAAGGCGGTACGCTGGCTGTCGGGGAGCGAGCGGTACTGAAGCACGAGCGAGGCGAGTCTCTGGGTCTCGGTAGAACCCTCGTAGCGAGAGTCGCCGACCTTGCCCTGCAGGATGAGGTCCTCGGCGCGACCGACATCGGTGGTCATCAGGGTCTCGTAGTTGGTGAGGATCTGCTGCACGCCGCCGACCGTCTGGTCGCTGTTCCAGGTGACCGAGGCGGGGATGACGAACTTGAAGACGCCCTCGATGAAGGCATCCTTGCGGACCTCACCCCGGGCCATGCCCGCGAGGTCGGAGTACTTGAGCGTGCCGTTCGCCAGGTCGGCGCTGTGGGCGATTGCGAGGCTCTTCATCTTGCGCACGATGAGCGCGTTCCAGACGTCATCCGGGCGCCCGAGAGGGCGCGGGAGACTCTTGCCGGTGATGGCGTAGACCATGCGGTCGACGACCGCGTTCCAGACGTTGCCCCCGCGAGCGAACTGCAGACCGGGGAGCTTCTCCAGCCCGAGGTTGTACCTCTCGTTGAAGTACTGCGCCGGGACAGTGATGAGCGGCGCCGCGCCTGGTCCCCAGTCGTTGATGATCCCAAGGGCTCCGCCCTGCCCGAACGATCCACCCCCGGTGAGGAAGATGGCGCTCTTCGGGCGGATGGTGAGCGGACCGACCTTGACCTGCTCCGGGATCTGGGTGTTGAGGTTGTACATCACACTGGCCATGGCGAGCGGGTGCTTGAGGGCGAGCTTGCCCCAGTAGGATGCGAACTGGCGGTAGGCAGGGAGGAACATGACGAAGTTGCGGGAGATGTCCTCACCGACGTACTTCTCGGTGGAGAACATGATGCGGTCGGTGTAGGCGAGGGCGCGCTCGGTAGAGAGGCGCTGTGCCCGCTCCAGCGGGATGGCCTCCCCACCAGCGGCTACCTTCTCACGGCTGATCGCGTCGAGCGCGGCACGCTGGCGCGAGTACTCGGTCAGGAAGCACTCCTGCTTGAGGCGGTCGGAGAAGCCGTCGACCACGCCCCAGAGGCGGTCGAGCGGGTTCTTCAGTCGCCCTTGACGGAAGTTGTCGTGCAGGCGGTAGCGCACCATCGGGAGCAGGTCCTTGTTGATCTTCTTGGGCAGCTTGCCGGTGCGCAGGGCGTCGGTGGCTCCGGCGTTGATGATCTTGGTGTTGAACGACTCGATGCCCTCTGCCCACTGCTGGATGAGCTGCTCGCTGGTCGGCAGGTCGAGGTTCAGCGCCCCGAGCACTTCGTCGGGAAGGTTCTCGTAGATGCGTCCGTCCTTCAGGAACTCCTGGAACCCACCCTCGGCCGCGGGCTTGTGACCGGCGGCGGTGAGGGTGTTGGTCGCAGCGGTGATGGCGTCAGCACTCGTCTCTCCGGCGCCGATGGCCTCATCGTAGGCCTCCAGCCACACCTTGGTGGAGCGGTCGCGGGAGATGTGTCCCAGCGCCCAGTTGATGGCCTCTGAGTAGTGGTCGTCACCGGGTTTGAGGGCGACGTGGTCTGCACCGCGAGCGAGGTCGAACATCGTCGAGATCTCAGTGTGCAGGTCTGGGCTGATCTTCATCGCCGCCTGCGCTTCCTTCTTGTACTGCAGGGGCAGACCCATGCGCTCGGGAAGGAACCCAGGAACGTGGTTGCGCAGCGGGTTGACGCCCTCCGGGAGACAGCGCAGCATCTCGTCCCCGATGACGATGCGGAGCATGGTGGAGAGCTTGCTGAGCACGAGCGTGCGGTAGAGGCGGGTGGCGTCGTCGATGCTCGGCAGGTAGCCTCCGAGGCGCGTCTGCTGGACGATCTCCCACCCGCGAGTGGTCGCGCCCATGTGGAACTTGGCGAGCGTGCCCGCGTGGATCTGGGGCGAGTACCAGAAGGACTGCTGGTGAAGCCACTGAGGAGCGGAGCGCATGAACTGCTCGGGATGCTCGTGCATCTGCTTGAGCTGATCGTTTGCCTCGTGCATCTCTACGCGCAGCTCTTCCATCACGCGCTGGCGCTCGACTTCCGGCGCCACGCTGTCGGGACCGAGGACGAGGGCGATGCGGTCGGTCAGCTCGTTGAAGCGCTTCTCTGCAGCCGCGTGGAGCTTGGGGTTGTCGGTGAGGAAGCTCAGCAGCTCGTCGCGCCCGGAGGTCTGCCGTCCCACCGTCTTCGAGAGCGCCGCCTGGAAGAGGCTCACGACGTCCTTCTTGTACTCATCAGCGGTGCTGGAGAGCAGGTTGTCGAGGTCTCTCGCTGCCTGCGCCTGGCTGGCCCTGATGTCACGCTCGGTCGCGGCGATGCGCTTGCCCACCATGTCGGCCTTCTGGGAGTCGAGCGCGAGGTCGGTCTCGCGGGTGTAGCGCAGGGTGTCGCGGTTGACGACCATGCGGTAGGTTGCCTGCCGGGCGGACTCAGCCGGGGGGACCTCGCCGCGAAGAGCCATGATCGACTCGTAGTCGCGCTCCCCTTGGACCCGTATCCGCAGAGAGCGGGCGTAGGCGGCACCAGCGGGATCGTCTATCGGCAGGCGCGTAGCGGCCGGGGAGACGTCGGTGTAGTCGAACCCCTTGGACGCGAGGAACTCCGCCGGGTCCTGGCTCATGTTGATCTGGTCGTAGAGGGCCTGACCGATGCGCTCTGCCTCTGCCGGGTCTACGGCGGTGCGGGCGTCCGGGGTGATCTGGGCCGAGAGTTCGGCGATCTTGGCCTGCTTGATCGAGAGGTCGTCACGCACGTAACCGAGTTCGTGCAGCATCAAGTTCTGCTTCTGGAGCACATCCTTCTCGCTCTGCGCACCGACGAAGCCCCAGCGCCGCAGCAAGTACTGAGACTGGGCCACGCGCACCGCGTCGCGCTCGCCCGCGTGGGGGAGCAGTTCGAGGTGCTGGCGCACGAGCTGGGTGAGCTCGGTGGCGGCGTCCTGGCTGATGAGGGTGGCGGCGTCCTTGCGCTTAGCCTGCAGGATCGGGTCGAGCTGCGTGCTGACCCACTCCTCGGCCCAGCCCTTGGTGCCACGACGCGGGAGCCTGACACGCGGGTCGCCCTCTCTGTAGGCGTTCTCCAGGGCGATACGGCGGTCCTTGATCGCGGGGAGGTCGCTCTCGCTCCACTGCTTGAGGGCCTCGGAGCGCGTGGCGCCCTGCTCCTGCATCGCCTTGAGGATGGTCTCCTGTTCCTTCTCCAGCTGGTCGATCGTCTTGGTGTTCTCAAGGTTGACGACCACGTCGGGACGTGCCTTTCCGACCATCTCTCCGGCGTCATTGAACCCAGGACTCAGGGTGCCCTCACCAACCGCGACTTTCTCAGCGAGGATGTCGCCCTGCTGGCTCGGGTGCATACCGGCCTGAAGCTCGCGCTCGACGCGGCTCATGTAGGCGTCGATGGCGCCAGACTTGACGCCCATCTCGGGCTGCAGTGCCGCACTCAGTTCCGCAGCCGTCATCGACTCGACGTCCTTGCCCTTGATCGGCTTGTCCCAGCTGACCTTGACGTGCTTGCCATTCTTGGCGTCTACCCAGCGCCTCACGTAGACAGTGCGGGTCGGGTCCTTCTCCAGCTCGCTCATCACGAGGTTCTCGGCGTCTACCTTGGTGCGGGTGTCGGCGGAAGCGGAGTCCTTGGCGACGTTGCCCTTGGTGCCACGGTTCCACATCTCGTCGACGAGGTCGTTGTAGAAGGACTGCACCTTCTTGTTCTTGCGGCGGACCTCGTAGGTGTAGCCCTCGGCCAGCTCCTGGTAGGTCTTCTTGCTCTGGCGCCGGAGGTTGCCGCCCTTGGGACCCTTGGGTTTTATGGCCTTCTGGATGACCTTCGGCTTCTCGCCCGGCATGGTGCTCGTGAGTTCTCCACGGCCCGGGGTCGCGCGCCCGGTCGTGGGCGTGTGACCGTGCGGGGTCTGGTAGTACTCATCCCAGGTCTGGTCGGCGGGAACGCGCTGCTGCAGCTCGTAGCTGATCGCGTCCTTGGCGTCCATCTCGACGGTGGTGCCATCGGGGAGTTCGACAGTCTGCTTTCCAGCGAGTCCGTGGGCGACGCGCTTCTCCTCGGCGAAGACTCCGTACTCGGGGCTGCGCTCTAGCACTGGGATAGTAGGCTCTAGACCGGCCTCACCCCGGAGGCCTCGCCTGAGAGCCGCCTGGGAGTCGGTGACCACTTCGACCGGGTTCTCGGCGCGACGGGCCAGCATCTTGTCGACGGCATCGAGCAGCGGCTCAAGGTCGCGCCGGGCGCGGACGTTGGCTGCGAGTTCTTCGGCGGTCATCTTGGTGTCGGCGAGCGGCTTGGCGATCGCTCTCAGGGTGGCTCCGCCCCTGCTGTCGGGTACGACCTCGACGAGGTTGTTCATCTTGCGGATGAGGTCGGGGATCTGCCCGGTCCTGTGGACCTGACGCTCGTTGCCCACGACAACTGTGATCGACCCTCCCGGCTCCCCGTACATGATCTGCATGAGGTCCTCGTAGGCCATGCCGCGGGCGTCGGGGCTGATCATGATGACGCCTGCTCCACGGTCGCCACCGTAGACCTTGGCTGCGGCGGCTGCGATGTCGCCCGTCTCGTCTCCCTCACCGGCAACGGTGGTGTAGACGGCGCCCCCGCCTCCGATGGAGTCGTTCTTGAACCCCGTGGGAGCGAAGAAGTCCTCCGCCTGTGCGGCGAGATCCTGGGTGGCCGCGTTCACGTCTCCGACTTCCTGCGCGGGAAGCGGGCGCACGCCACGAAAGAGTGGAGTCCATCCCTTGTCGATGAGCGCCCCGACCGCCTCGCGGGCGTCGCCCGAGTGGGCGGACACGTCGAGCATCTGGGCCTTGCCCCTGACTGCGAACCCCTTGGCTTCCTTCTCCACCTTGCGAGCCGTCACCGCACCCAGCCGGTTCAGCGTGTCGTTGAGGCTGGAGAGGCTCTTGGTCAGGTCGTTGGTCTTGACGTCGAACTGCGCTACCGCCTTGCCGATGACAGCCTTCAGCGGCTCCGAGGCGAGGGTGTCCTTGAGGACGTTCGCGGTGATGTAGTCAGAGACGACCGCTTCGGCCATATTCACGTCGAAGGCCTTGGAGAGATCCCCGAGGGCGTCCGGGTTGTACGAGCGGTTTAGGCCGCTGGCCTCTTCCTTCGTCCAGCGCGTGTGACGCGCCCTGGCGAGCTTGGCGTTCCAGGCGTTGTAGTACTCCCACTGGTTGAGGAAGTGCTTGTCCTCCGCCTGGGACTCGGTGATCATCCCGCGCTTGATGGCGTCGCTGACGGTGATGTCGGCGTAGTCGAGTGCGTTCTTGGCGCTCTGGGAACCGGGGAACTTTGCCCCATTGACGATCACCGTGGAGCCGTCGGCGAACTCGACCGCGTCGTACCCCGCCTTCTTGGCGTTGGCGATGGCCTCGAACTTCGAGTAGTTCTCCGGGGCGCCGAGTGGCGCGTCCTTGAGGACGGCGCTCTTGTTGCCGTAGACCTTGCGGAACTCTGACGTGCCCTCCTTGAGGACCTTGGCGTCGGAGTGCATGCGCCGCGAGCCCTCGCCCGCGCCCTTGCGCAGGGCGGTGTACTCCCCGACCTTGCCGGTCTCCTGGAAGTAGGCGGTGGGATGCAGCTCGGCGACTCGGGAGGCGTGGCGCGTGGAGGGCACACGCCGCGTCTCGCTGATGAACTTGGATCCCGACCTTGTCGGCACCTTCTTGTTCGAGAAGCGGATGGTGGTGACGCTGCCGTCATCTGCCTCCGCCCAGACCTTGCGGCCCTTGCGGTGGATGGTGTAGCGCTTTCCCGCGGTGTCCTCGATCTTGCTGCCGTCGTGGAGAGAGTCGATGTACTGCATCGTCAGCGGATGATCGCTCGTCGCTGCGGGCCTGGGGGTGCGGCTGGCGGATGTCTTGGTGGGGATCGGCTTTCCCGCCTCGTCGACGGCCGCTGTCGTCTCGCTGTCGACGATCGACTTGTCCCTCGACCAGCGGTAGTTGGGACCCTCGACGTGCGTGATCTTGTCGGTGTAGCGGGCCTCATCGGCGGTCATGTAGATGACCTTGTCCCACTTCTCGTGGGTGAGCTTGATGAGGCGTTCGTTGGGGATGCCGCCCTCGATGTCCGCAGCGCGAAGGCGGACGTGGTGCTTGATGATGCCCTCTTCGATCTCTCTGGCGATCTTGCCGATCTGCTGCGCTGCGTCCTCGTCCTCGACGTCGATGGAGAGGATGCGACTGAGCTGGGCGTCGATCGCCTTCTCCGGCATACCGGCGGCACGCATCTCGCTCTCAACGTACTCCGGAACCGCGTTCGGGGCCTTCATGCCGGGGTCGGTCATCTTCATGAAGAAGCGATCCCAGTAGCCGGGAACCTCTCCCGTCTTGATTCCGCGGTCGATGGCGGTGATCGCCCGGTAGCGGAAGTAGTCTGCCGCGTCGGGGAGGATGTCGTGACCGATGAGTTCCTTGTTCTCAGAGAGCAAGACCTTGACCTCTTCCGGGGTCTTAGCGTCGGCGAGGAGCTTGATCAGCTTGCGGTCCATGTACTTGTAGAGTTGCCACACCTTGTTCTTGCTGTCGGCCTTGGCGAGCATCGAGGCGACCGACTCCATGGCGACGTGGTTCTTGCGCAGGGCCTCAGCCGCCTTCAGGAGGTCGGCGTCCTCACCGGCTGCCGCGACGGCCGAGGCGTAGGCCGCGGCGTGAGTAGCGTCGGCGCCCGTGGCGAGTCTCGTCAGCGCTGCCACCTTGGCGGCTGCAGCGAGTGCGCCGATGGCGGCGTCGGAGCCCACGTCGATGCCACAGTTGACGGCTATCGTGAAGGCGTCGGCGAAGAGCTTGTCCTTGCCGCCCGGGTCGCCCCCGAGGATGTCGCCCACGAAGACCTCTCCCGAGGAGCGGAAGTTGTAGGTGGGCTCCAGGTACTGCTTGTTGCCAAGCTGGGCGAAGAGCTGGTCGTAGGTCGGGTTGGCGGGATCCCCGCCGATCGGGCCGGTGAGAGCCTTGCCGCCCCTGAGGGCGTTGAGCGCGGTGAGCGTGACCCCCGTGGTGTAGAGGTGCTGGCTGTCGTTGAGCAGGCGCATGCGCAGCTGCTGGCGCTCGTCAAGCGGACGCACCGAGACGAGGTCGTTGCCGAGTGCGGCCATGCGGGCCTGGATGGTCGAGGGGTCGGCTCCGAACCAGCGAACCTGCGCGGCTACGGTCCCCGAGGCGTAGACCTGGGACACCGGGCCGATGGGGCTGAGCTGCGTGTAGAGCGCTACCGCCCCAGCGGGGCTCAGGTGAGCGTCGAATGAGGTCTTGATGTCGCTGCCGAATCCTCCCCAGTCGCCGTGCAGCGGCTTGGAGAGGGTCTCGCCCACATGCTTGCCCTCGACGAAGATCGTGCTCAGGTAGATCTCTCCGGTGTCGTGGGTCCACTGGTACGCCTCGTTGAGTCCGTGACCGGCGCCCTTGACACCAGCCCATGCGGCTGACTTGACCGGAGCGCTGGTGGCGACCTTCTTCATCAACGGGGTCATGCCCATCATGTTGGCGGGGTTCGGCGTGTTGATGAAGATGTCCCACGCCTCTTTGCCCCCCGGCACCTTGAGAAGCGTGCTCCGGGCCGCATCGTTGACGGTCCCACCCGCGTGGGCGATGCCCCAGAACGCTGCCTTCGTCCAGTGGCCGACGTCGTCGATGTGCAGGTCCTTGACGCCCTCGCCCGTGATCTTCACGGCGGAGCCAAGGACGTGGGCGATCATCTGCTTGCTGTCGGCGCTGTCGTACTTCGCGACCAGGTCGGCGACATTCTTCGGCAGGAAGAGGTGGTTCTCGGGTGAGAGGTCGGAGAACTCTTTGGCGACCTGCATCGGGCTCATGTTGGGGTTGGCGCCCGCAAGGTACATGCGGAACATGAGGTCACCTTTGCCGACGTCGGCGCCCGGTTTGCTGCCCAGGGCGGCAAGGATGGCACGCATGTCCTCGCGCTTGGCGGGGTCGCTGATCGTGGCAATGTCCCCGGAGGCGAGGGCGGCGATCTTGGCCTCGTCGGTGAGGCCCGCGCTCACGTACCCGCGAGTGGCGAGGTAGTCGAGGGCTGCGGTCGACTTGGCGCTTCCGGGAGTGGCGAGCTGGGCGATGACCAGCGCCCGGCCGTCCTGGGAGATCTCAAGCGCCTTCTGGCTGGCTGGTGTCCACTGCCAGGCGTTCTCGTAGCCCTTCTGGTTGACCTTCGGGGCACCGAGCCCCTTGATGGAGTTCGGGGTGGCGGTCTGCTCGCCCGCCTTTCCGAGAGGCTTGAGCCCCTCCGGCATGACGCCCTGAAGATAGAGGTTGAGGCGCGAGTTCGTGGTCGCCGCGTCGACGAACGCCTGCTTGGTCTCGCCGCGCTCCATCTGGCCCATCTGATGGATGGTGGAGCGGGAGTTGATCTCGGAGATCTGGTTCTCGTAGTACCGCTGGGCGGCAGCGAGGTTCCCAGGGCTGCGCTTGACCATCGCCTGCGCCGTCTTGAGGGCGCGGTCGGCGTCGCGCTGCGCGGTCGCCCGGAACTCCTGGGCGTTGACAGGCATCTGGCCGGTCTGGGTCTCCAGGAAGTGCTGTGCCTCGGGACTGTAGTCTCCCCACTTGTGGCGCTTCGCCAGTTCGTTGACCCAGTCGATGCCGAGCGCCTTGTGCTCGATGACACGGGAGGGGTCGTCGTTGTACCGCGCCCGGAGGTCTCCCGGGTTGCGTGACGTCAGCTCGCGCTGATCGGCTCCCTGGGTGTTCCCGAGGGCCGCGGCCTGCTGGCCCTGGTGGCCCTTGACCCGACCCGAACCCTGAGAGTGAGCTTGAAGGTTACCGGCGTATGGCTGGGGCTGCCCCCAGAGACCCTCTAAAGGGTCTCGGGGCTGACTCTCCGGGGCAGTATCGAGGCCTGCGGACTTGAGGATCCACTTGGTGACGCTCTCGTCGGTGTAGTCTGCTCCGGGCTTTACGCCCGCGAGCACGGCGGGGTGCATGATCGTCGCGTACTCGTCGACCGTTCCCTCGCTGATGCCAGCGTGGTTGTCTACGAAGTCGCGCGTCGTCTTCGGCGTTGGGACTGACCCCGGGAACGACTGGCTCCAGGCGGTCAGGAAGTTGGCGGTGCGGATCTCGCTGGGCGCCCTGTTGTCGACAAAGGTTACACCGTACCCCTTCTTCTTCTTCTTCTTGATCGGGGTGACGGTACCTTGGCTGGTATCGGTACCGACTGGGATTGGCATTATGCCCCCGCTGTCAGATCATGGAAGCCGGTGCCGGTGTGAGCGGCGCGAAAGGCCTTCTCGTACTCCATCTGCGCTACCTTGAGCATGGTGCGCGTCGCGGGTCCAGCGTTGGGAACGCTCGCCCGCTTCTGCCAGATGATCAGCTCGGCCTTGGCCTGAGACTCGGCGTCGTGCAGGGCGTAGCCGGGCTGCATGTCCGGTGCGGGACCGGCCTGGGTCTGGGCCGCTGGCGCGGCGGGACCGCCGCCGGTCGGGCGTCCGGGGCCAACGTTGGGGATCTGCGGACCATGAGTGCCACCCTGCATGTGGGTGGCCTTCATGAAGTCGTCTACCTTGCCGACATCGCCGTACTGCGGCTGGGCGAGATTAGGCTGGGGCAACGGGGGCCTCCTGGGCGGCTGCTTCCTCCGGCGGTACGTCTGGTCCGCCCGTACACTCGACAGCGTTGGCGCTGGCGGGCGGGACGCCGATGTTCGGCGTGATGCGCTGGTGCAGGTCGGGCACGCCCGACTTCACCGCGTTGAAGACCGTCTGCTTGTCGAGGCCGTTCTCGAAGTACATCTCGATGGTGTCGCCCTCGTCGATGGTGCCGTCGGCGAGACCGCCGACCAGGGCGATCCAGACGCGGCCCTTGAGGTTGGGGATCGAGCCGATGAACTGCACCAGCATGTCGAGCAGGTCGCCGCCACCGCCGACCATCTCGGGCGGGGTGTTCTGGGCGTCCGAGGGAACGCTCCCGTCGGGGGAACCCATGGCGGTCGGGGCTGACGTAGCCGCCTGTGCGTCCTTCATGGTCACGCCCGGGGGAAGCGGAGGAGGCGGAGCCTGGCCCTGCCTGCCCTTTCCGGTCTCGTAGTTGGTGAGGCTCGGCTCGTTCATGTCGGGCTGGGCGCCCATGGGGCTCTGCTGCATCTGTTGCATCTGCATCGAGAGGCGCACGTTGCGCATCATCTCGTCCTCGACCAGCTGCATCTCCTTCTCACGATCGGTGACGAAGATGCAGTTGTCCATCGCGGTCGGGGTGCTGACGAAGCCGTTCTGCTTGGCCTGGATGAGCATCACAAACTTGGTCTGCTCGTCGAGGTAGTCGGCGGCTTCGTTGGAGAGCTCGAACTCGGTCCATCCCTGGAGCTTGTCGGGTTCGTAGGTGAAGGTGTATCCGGTGTCGATCTTCTTGGCGGAGTCGCGGGCACCGCGGAGCACACAGTGCTTGCCCTCGACGCCGTCGAAGTGGTCCATCATCTTGATGGCGTAGACGCAGAGCTGCTCCCACGCCGGGAGGATGTACTGGTTGCGGAGCTGGATGCCGTTCATGAACGGACCCTTCGCTTCGCTGAGCGCCTTGCCCGAGTTCATGGGACCCGAGTAGTCGCCAAGGATGGAGGGGGTGCCGGAGATCTCGCTCATCATGTCGCGCAGCTCTTGCTTGCTCTTCCACCAGTCGTAGTCGAGCTTGGGCGGCGTTGCATAAGATACACCGCCGTGCTGACCGACGGTGATCACGGCACCCGCGTCTTCGGGGATCTCGCGCGGCGCGTTGATGGGGTCATTGATGACCATCGGGGAGTTCATGGTCTTCTTGACCATCTCCTTCTCGATCATCACGCGCTCGGTAAGTTCGTTCTGCGGACCGATGAGACCCATGACCACTGAGTCTCCCCACATGCTGCCGGGAATGGAGATGTTGCGGATGACCGCGATCGGGTTGACCTTCTCACGAGCGAGGCCGTGCTCGGTGAGCGGCTGGATGACGACCTGTCCGCCGACCGCGTAGGTGCCGCGCTGGGTCTCTCCCCAGTAGTCCACGATCTCTACCTGGTCGACGCCGTACTCCTCGAAGCCGTGACCGGGGTACATCGCGTCCGCTTGCAGGCCCGGGACCATGTCGACGAAGAAGGCGTCCTTCACCTTGCCCTTGTCGATGTTCTTGGGGACTGCATAAAAGTTCCGTGGGGACCGTATATTGATGCGCGGGAGCCAGTCCTCCTGGTCCCACTCGACAACGCCGATGGCGGTGCCCTGGACGCAGAGATACCAGCCCTGGTCACCGAATCGCATCTTCACGTTGGAGTAGGCGAGGACGCCGCGGACCACCTGCTCCAGGTAGTCGGCGATGGCGTAGCCGTCCTCGTCGATCGACGGCGCGAGGCCGCGGGTGGACGGGGGGACGGCGAGGTAGGCGCGCTGGGATTCTACCTTGGGGCGGATCACGTTGATGGGGAAGGTTTCCTTCTCCTCTTCGTTCTCCTTGCCCTTGATGAACTTCATCCAGCGCTTGGCCCAGCTTGACTGGTTGCGGCGAACGGTCCAGCGGCCCCAGTAGGCGTCTTCCCACTCGTCGTAGTCGAGCATGCGGGAGCGGCCGTCAGCGACGAGGTTGTCCTTGAGCTGATACAGGTCCTGGATCACAGAGTCTATCGGCAACCACCCCTTTACGCGCGTCGAGGGCATTGTCCCCCGTTTACTGCCAAAAAGCAAACTCGTCTTTTTGCCGCCGCCGCGGCCACCTTTCCAGGCCCTTGCTTTTGTCGTTTGGGGAGGTGAGGGAAAATGGCCGGTGACGAAGCCATTTTTCCCTTACCGACCTGCCCTTCTGGGGGGTAGGGGGGTAGTGCTCTTACGTAAGTGCTCTTACGTAAGTGCTCTTACGGGGAAGGGGCTCTTACAGGGAGCCCTTCCCCGCTAAAATCCGAAACGGTGCGCGAGCGCGACGCGGCCGGGCGCACCTCCGAGTTAGCGTTCGCCGCTAGATGCGAGTAAGGTTGTCCTCGTGACCCTCCACAACATCTCCCCAGTACGGATTCGTGCGAAAGCGTCCGCTGTGGCCCGCAAGGTAGTAGCCCTCGTATTTGGTCTGGGCGTCCCTGGCGGCGAGTTCAGCGAACCAGAGAGCCATGCAGAAGTCGTAGACACCCTTGGGGAACATGACCAGCTGGTTGATGAACTCCCCGGCCTTCGCTCGATCGTGTGCGGTCTTGTACGGGATGCTGATGTTGCTGTTGGCGAACATGGCAGCCATGGACTTGACGCCCATTGTCGGGTCCCACTTGTTGCCACTCGTCTGGTGCGGTTCAAGCCGAATCCCCTGGAGCAGGGCGTCCTTCACACGCTGATGCTGCAGCAGCCATTTCTGCACGGCATTGACCTCGATCTTGCCCACGTCGTAGTGATAGAGGTCATAGAAGCCGGGGAGGCCGCGACCTTCGTCTCCATCCAGCAGGACGCTGATGATGTCTTCGACTGGCATCTGCTTGCGGAACAGATCGACGATGTAGCGCTTCGGTGGATCAACACTGTTGTCGGTCCCCAGGACGATGTAGGACGGGTACGTCGACTGTTTGCTTGTACTCCCACTTGCGGGGTCGAAGCCGAGGCTGATAAACCACTCATCGTCGTAATCCCCGAAGGAACGGGAACGGTCCAGGCATCCGTCGTAGGTGACCCCGTCGTATTCGCCACCGCGTATGTAGACCTCCGGGAACGCCATCTCGGCCTCATCGAAGGCGATGTTCCGGAATCGCTTGTTGAAGCTCAGGATGCCGAGACTCTTGATCTCCCGCTTCAGCTCTTTGACTGGCATGTGCCGCGGCCACAGGGCACTGGTCTGCGTCGGGTCGCTCGTATGTGTCTCGTGGTTCCAGAAACAGTCGAAGTAAAGCTTCTTGTACGTGCTGTCCCGCTCCAGCGTGAAGTAGAGATCCTGCGGGTGGAAGCGGGTACCGGCTACCACGATGCGCTCGTAGCTCACGTCCGTCGGCCAGCTGATGCCTTCGGGGATCTCTGGCTTACCAGTCTCTTCGTCTCGGGGGAAGATGAGACCAGGGCTAGTCTGGACTTCTTCGCGGAACCAGCGGAGCTGCTCGCGGCGGCGCTCAGGAGTGCCCCCGGTGTCGTCGGTGACCACGTCGTCGACGATGACCAGATCGGACCTGTGGCCGAGGACCTTGCCCCCGGCGCCGAAGAACTCCAGCGTCAAGTGCTCGTCCATGATCTGGCGTTTGGCGATGTTGAAGAAGGACGTCGACCAGACATTGTCCCGGTTGTAGAACGGGCCGAAGTCCCGGATCAACTTGGTGTTGGACTGAAGGATGTTCATGATCCCGTTGGCGTAAGCCTTGACGTCATCCTTGGTCTTCATGATGAGGATGATACGGATGTTGGGGTTGATGCACATCTCCCAGATCGGCAGCCACTTCGATAGCAAGGTGGACTTCCCGTGCCTTGCGGGCAGCAAGATCAGAGAGCGCATCTCCTCGTGCGCCTGCGTGAGGAACTGACGCTGGTAGGGTTCGACCTCAAGACCGCCGTAGTAGGCGATGAAGACATCCGGGCAGTGGGTCATGACGTACTTGAAGGTCGCCTCGTCGGTGACGTAGTCGAGGGGCTTCAGTGGATCAGGGTGTACCTTCAACATCGGCATGGGCTTCTCCGTCGATCAGGAGCCCCGCAGCGCGGAGCTGTTTCTCTTGGGCTGCACGGATGGCGTTGGCGACGGTGTCCCCGTCGGGGATCTTGTTCAAGGTCTCGGCCATCAGGTCCATCATGCGGTCGGCGCCCTTGGCCGTGCCATCGTCGTCCTTGGCCCAGCGCTCCTTGAGTTGAACCGCCATCTTGGCGATCTGCACCTTCTCCTTCATCTCCATCGAATCCGGGTTGTCGCGCAGGTTCAGGAGGATGTCGGAGAGGGCCAGGCGGGCGATCTCCGCAGCAACGGGTTCCAGATCGCTCATACGGGCGAGTACGTTGCGCTGTTTGCGATAGAGCTGGGCGGCGAACATGCGTTGGAAGCTGGGACGCTTCATCACGGTCTCGGCGGTGTCGGGATCTTTGCCCCCGAGGGCGAAGGCGAGCTGTGCTTTGTTGATCGGGTAGCGTCCCTCGCCGTCGGGCTCGCCACGATGGGCTCCCTGGGGGTATTCGTAGACCCCAAGTACCATATCGGAGGCAATGTCGGCCGCGATCGCCGATCTTTGCTCCAGTTCTACCTCGGATACACCTGCCATGCCCCCATTTCTACTGTCTTCTGCCAAGAATGTCAAGTTCGTACACGAGAAAACCGGGTTGGACAGCGATCCTGGACCTTGGTAAAGTCGAATCGTCGAAGTCAGAGACTTCACAGTGGGCGGGGGCTCCCGGAACGTCGCCCTTGGGCTGGGAGCGGACACGAACGGTGGGCAATCGGGTCCGAATCGTGCAAAGTGACCAACAAGTGTGGTGAATATTGACCACCAACGAAGAGGATCTTCTATGTCAGACGTGTCTGTACTGGAACCACGAGCGGGTAAGTCCCGGTTGGGGCCTCTGTCAGCACCCACGGCGGACGGAGGTCATCCGGCATCGGTTACATCGCTGCCAGATCCTCACGACCCACGCTATTGGCGCACCCTCGCGGGTACCGTCGTCTACTGCGCCGTCTGCAGGAAGCCCATCCTCAAGTTGTTCTGGGTCGAGTGGGACCTCAAGGACGACGGTGGAGCACCGCGGCACGGCCGCGAGGTGAGTTGCAGCCGCGTATGTCACTCCCGTTCGCTCACCAACGTCGTCCGGCACCTCAAGAACCTGGAGGAGGGCGGCTACGCCACCCGCACCCAGATCACGTATCCCGTCACCGGCCGCTGGGCCACTCACGAGGAGAACACCCTTGACTACTAAGAAGGTAGACACGACCAAGTTCGAGGCCCCGGAAGAACTCTCTCCCGGCGTCGATCCCATCGACCGTCCCGCAGACATGGTCCTCCAGGAAGAGAAAGATGAGGACGCTGCCCCCGTGGTGGGCGCATGCCTGGGAGACGCCGCGACGGTCCCGGAACCCGGCGACATGGGTGTAGACAGGCCCCCATTCCTCGGCGAGATCGTGCATTTCCACTACGGTCGCGGGTTTGACCGCGCCGCCGTCGTCACCCAGTGCGACTCATCCGAGGTCTGCGACCTGATCATCCTGCCACCGAACGGTGAGGCCTTGATGGGGCGCTTCAACATCCGGCGCGGCGTCGCCGAGAACGAGTGGCAACACGCAAACGAGAAAGTCTCAACACAGGAGGTACGCCCATGACCAGGACCACACCACTGCCGAAGATCCCACGAGGAGGCCCCTCGAGCGCCTCGATACCCCGCCAGATGAGACCCGCGGGCGTCGGCGCCCAGGCGAGTGCAGGCTTGAGCCCCAAGAACACCCAGACCGCCTACCAGAAGCTCCTGGGCAAGGAGATGGTCGCCACGAGGCGCAACAACGGCAAGACCCTGAACAGCGCCATCGACATGGTCGTCGCCGGGAAGTCGATGGTTTCCGCAGCCAGCAAGCGCCCCAAGAGCAACGACTGGCGCCAGGCCGCCGACAACGTCGTCTCCTCCGGCCATCCCCTGAAGTGGTAGAGCCATGCAGCGGTTGCCTCGGGTGCGACGAACAAGAACCCGTGTACTCGGACGGGGACGTCTGCGGGGTTGCCGCGGACAGCGGCCTAGACCTATCGGTGATCCCCGTCCGCCCAGACCTCCCGTGAAACTCTGATGGCACTGGTAGTCATCTTCCTGGTGATCGCCATCGGCGCCCTGCTTCTCTACGTTCGGCTGATCAAGCCGTGAACAAGCCCTTCCTCGCCTGCATGGTGATCGTCGCGGGCATGGAGTACGCCGTCTACCGTCAGATCCTGGAGTGGGACGTCACCGGAGAGGTCCCTCCCACCGCGATCGTGGTCGGCGTGCTCCTGCTCGCGACCTGGGGTATCTGCACCTGGGCACTGGCGGTGAGTTACCTCGGTCGCTCCTGATGCATATTATGCAGGATGAGGCTCCGTAAGCCCGGGAATCCTGTATCTTTATGCAGTGTGGATGCATAATACAGCTCTCCCAGGCTCGGGGGGGCTGTATTTTTTTCCCAGATTTTCCAGGATCTCGCCGCCCACACGAGTCCCCTCCCATCTGGCTGGCTGGCAGACGGATGTACGAGAGGTACACCCATCACCCCTGGAGTGAGTCATACCGGTCATCCAAAGCACCGGGGTTTATGCACCCGCCTTGTTCGATTCGTGCCTGGGATACCCTCCCCGGGGGGGTAGGATGTGCCTACCGTTAGGCGTGCCACGTAGCTACGTACAGCCTGCAAATACCGCCCATATGCAGGGAAGAAGGGCATCTAGTACAGTACCCTAGGGGGTATCAGTCCATAGGGTCGGCGAACACAAGCACGTAGGCACGCAACGCAGTGTATGCAGTAGTGCATAAAGGCGGGCAGTGCATAGGACGCGCCCCGTAGAATGGCCCTTTTTGCAGGGGAAAGGCAGTATACAGAAAGGAGGACACAAGAACGGTACCCCCAAGGGTATCGGCGAATACCCCCTCTGGCAGCGAAGCTGCTGTGTGGGGAACCGTGCCACAGAAACACGACTTGGCGCCGTAGGCGCCGGAGGACACCATGAACGCAATCGCCAACATCGACAGCGAAGCTGTCGCCATCATCGTTGCTGAAGTCATCGCCAAGCTGAACGCCACCACGGCGCCGAAGGCGCCCAAGACGACCGCCAAGGCTGAGCCCAAGACGGCGCCGAAGGCGCCCAAGGTCCGCAGGGTCCGGGGACGCAGCAACCTCGCCTTCGGCGAGAAGAAGGTCTCCAGCCTCAAGGTCGGCGCCAAGTTCCGGATCCGCCCGGAGGGCGCCGACTACACCGCCAAGTCGGTGAAGACGGACAAGGCTCACGGCTTCGCCGTGGTCACCACCGACCATCCCAAGGCGCCGAGCATCAAGCTTCGCTTGGCACAGACCATCTACGTGGCCTGAGCCTTCGGCTCCAGCACCACTGGCCCTGCCCGGCTATCGCCGGGTGGGGCCTTTTTTTGTGCCTCCAGCCGGAGGAACCCGAGCAAGGCGCCGAAGGCGCCGGAATGGAGTGGACCATGGCCAAGACGACGACAGTGCAGCAGGCGCTCATCGCCACCCTGGAAGCCGAAGGCTTCTGCGTGACGAAGCCCGCCGCGGCGCCGCAGCCGAAGGCTGCCGCCAAGAAGACGCAGACCAAGACCTCGGCGAAGCCGAGCACCCGCAAGACCGCTCCGAAGGAGGACACCGTGTCGCAGACCGAGCTCATCGCCAGCATCGTCGCCGAAGTCGTCGCCAAGCTCCACACCGAGATCCAGCCGAAGGCTGCCACCAAGACCGTCGCCGCGCCGAAGGCGCCCAAGGGCCGCAAGGCGCCGCAGCCGAAGGCTGGCCGTCGCCACATCAAGGATGGCCGTCTCTTCGAGACGCCGGTCGCCAAGCTCGCCAAGGGCGACGTGTTCCAGCTCAGCGCCAAGGGCGCCCAGTACACGGTGACCGCGAAGCGGTCCGCCAAGGGCACGACCGTGGTCGGCACGGACCACCCCAAGGTCGACAAGTTCACCTTCGGTGAGGGTCGCACGGTCCTCGTCGTCAGCTGAGCGTAGCTCAGCACTGACCCAGGCCGAAACCCCCTACAGCCCACTCAAGCCCTACGGGCTGTGGGGGTCGCGCAGTGAGGCTGCGCCTGACGATGGCCGTCAGCAAATGCTCCGAAGGAGGTTGTGTCATGGGAGGCCCCAGCCACGAGATTGCCGACAGGATGCTGGAGAAGGCGTGCTCCCTCGAAGAGGACGCCGAGGACTTCGAGAACATCTACAAGCAGCGCGGCGACGCCGCCTGCTGGTGCAGGGTGTGGGCCTGCGCCCTTCGGGCGAGGGCCGCAAAGTGCTTCAAGGCCGCCGAAGGCATCGAGAGGCTCGCCGTCAGGAACGCCAAGCTCTGATCCGAAGGATCCACCAACCCATCCACAGTAGGAGGACACCATGTTCATGGACGGCAGCAGAGGCTCACTGGAGCAGGCCTACGGCCAGCTCAACAGCCGCAACAGCTTCATCGTCGTAGACGGCAGCTACCACCGCATCACCGACATCGTCGGCGAGCACTTCAACTTCTGCGTGACCACGGTGGATGAGTTCGGACGGTACCACAACTACGTGATGCCGGGCCACACGCAGGTCGAGTTCCACTAGCCCGAAAGCCCCCTTCGGGGGGCTCGCGCAGTACAGGCTGCGCCTGACGATGGGCAACACCGTCAGCCAATGCTCCAAAGGAGGACCCATGAAGACGCCCACCAGCAACACGTTCGACTGCACGTTCCTCGACACCTACTACGACGCAGACCTCGAAGAGAGCCTTCGGCTCCGCCCCGCCCAGCTCGCCAAGTACAACGAGGAGGACTAACCATGGAACGCCAGAACGCAGCTTTCAGGCTCATCGGGCAGACGGACGACGGCGGCGTCATCAGCATCGCCGTCCCCTTCGACTACGTCGCACACCGTCCGACGTGGCACAAGACGCTCAACGCAGTCGCCGGTGCCTTCGGCAACACGATCGTGACGCGCCAGGCTAAGGAAATCGCCTACGTCAAGCTGCCCGCCGGGCAGACCAAGGTCTGGAGGGTCGGGACCACCGAGCCGCTCGTCTTCGACGACCCCACCGAGGCGCTGTTCGCCAAGGACGAAGCGGTCGCCGCCCTCGCCAACCACTTCAACAACCGTTGAGCATCATCTGCACAAGCTTCGGGATGCTCCTCTGGGTCATCGACACTGCCGCCGGAAGGGAGGTGTGCTTCTGGTGGAACCTGTAGGACGCAGACTGCCCAGCATCAACACGGACAAAGGAGCAACGGAATGAAGAACGCCGTCAACATCTTCCAGCAGAAGGGGGAGGTGATGCTTGACGCCTAGCAGACTGCTCGAGCTTTCCACACTCCACAGAGAGGACACCATGCGCATCTTCGACGACCTGCCGACCACCTCGCAGCTCGAAGAGCTGGGCTTCGACTTCAACACGAAGTTCGGCATCGAGTTCGAGTTCTACTCCGACGAGACACGCTACGAAGTGGCGAGGCTCATCAGCAGCAACGCTCAGGTTGACTGCTGCGACGAGAGCTACAACCACCAGACTCGTGAGCACTGGAAGATCGTCACGGACGGTTCGCTGTCGGAGGGTGATGGCGAGTACGACAGCGACGAGTACAACTGCGACGACTGCGACCAAGACGAGTCCTGCAATGAAGACTGCTCCAGCAACAACGACTGTCCCCGCTACGACTGCTCCAACTGCCGACGGAGTGAGGAATCCCGAAACGACGATGACGAGGGGTGCTTCGAGGAGCGGGACAACGACGAAGTCTGCGAGCAGTACGGCTACCCACTCTACGAGTGCGAGGACTGCAACGTCAGCCCACACTGTGACCAGAACTGCTCCGAGCACTGTTCTCGAGGTGGCTCTCGAGGTGGCTGCGGCAACTACGGCATGGAGCTTGTCAGCCCGCCGCTCCGCGGCTACCATGGGGTGCAGCAGGTCTGGAAGGTGCTCGACGCCCTCAACGACATCGGGGTGAGCGTGGGCCGCGACTGCGGCCTGCACATCCACCACGACGCCTCGGATATACGGCTGCCCAACTTCAAGAGGCTGGCCCAGCTGTACCTCAAGTACGAGCCCACCATCGACCTGCTGATGCCGCCGAGCCGACGCATCAACGAGAACTGCCACTGTAAGTCCCTGCGCTACCATCAGGGCGGACAGTCCAACTTCTCCATGCAGGAGACATGGGAACGCATCGAAGCGGCATCCTGCCTCGATGCCGTGTGGTGCGACAGGTACATCAAGCTCAACTTCACGTCCTACGCCCAGCATGGGACGATCGAGTTCCGCCACCACAGCGGGACGACGGACTTCGGCAAGACCCTGCACTGGCTCATCTTCACGCAGCGCATGGTCCAAGCCGCGATGCGGACCGACCAAGTCATCGAGATGAAGGAGACGAGCACCGAAGAGCCCATCGCCCTGGCCGACATGGCACGAGTGCTGAGGCTCGACCCACCGCTGCGTGAATACTGGGACCTGCGTGCCAGGTGGTTCGCCGAGGCTGACGAGCGGCGCAGGATTGCCGAGGCGGAGCAGGCGGTGTTAGCCGCAGAGTACACGAGGCTCCGCGAAGCGAGGGAGCGGGCCGCACGCAGGGAGCGGGACATCTGCTACGACATCGACAACGCCATGCCCAGCCCGTTCCGGGTGTCACGCACTTCGATACTGCCGTCGTCGGTCGCACTGGCCTACGCAGTAGAGCAGCTGGAGCGTCGTCGCGCCGACTGGACAAGGGCGCAGGACCTGATAAGGGCGCAGCGCTGGCAGCAGTATGCCCGCGACTTCGTCTACGGAGCGACGCCGAGAGGAACCTCCTTCGACACCTCCCGGCTCGACGAGACGCAGCCCATAAGGCTGCATGATCTGAGGGTCGCATGATCGAACTCACCACCAACACGGGCGAGAAGTTCCTCGCCGAAACCTGCGAGCAGCTGGTGGGGCTGATGTGGAAGGCTGCGTTCATCGAGGAGGCGGGGCCGGGTGAGTACATGAAGGCCGTCGCCAAACGCGTGAAGACGCAGACCAACCGCACCATCCGCACCGACTCCGCAGATGCCTTCATCATCGGCCTGAACTCGGCCAGAATCGCCACCTACAACACCATCCCGAGCCAAGGAGGACACGCATGAGCAAGCGCAGCCGTTCCAAGAGCATCAGCCACCTCGAAGACAAGTGGTGGAAGAAGCAGGACCGCAAGGACAAGGTGCTGGCACGCAAGCTCAAGGACCACCCCAAGTACTACGTGGCCTACGGCAGCAACCACAACGTCCTGCAGATGCAGCAGCGCTGCAAGACGGCGATGCCGGTCTGCACGGCTGACCTGCACGGCTACAAGCTCATCTTCAGCGGCGTGCTCACGATCGAAGCGTGCGAGGACAGCCACGTCCCCTGCTCGGTGTGGAAGGTTGGGGCCGAGGACATCATCGCCCTCGACCGCTACGAGGGCTACCCCACGATGTACGAGAAGTTCGACATCGACCTCACCCTGCCGGGTGGGAAGCTGGTCAAGGCCTTCACCTACTACCTCAACGAGCCCTACGAGCAGCAGCTTCCCTTCGGCGGCTACTACACCACGGTGGCCGAAGGCTACCAGGAGTGGGGGCTGGACTTCGACGTGCTCCTCACCAGCATGGCGATGGCTGAGGACGCGGAGTTCGAGTACGCCAGCAAGCCGGTGGTCTGCGTGGGCTGCGGCGAAGTGCTGCCCGCAGGGCAGATGACCTACAAGCGGCTCAAGGGCTGGCTCTGCCCAGAGTGCGACCGCATCTTCAACTACCCGTGGGTGGGCCGCGACTACTGGGGCACGAGTGCGAGCAACTGGAACGACCCGCAGGCTCCGAGCTACTCGGACCGCGGCTACCCCTTCGGGCACAACGACACCAAGCCGTCCGAGAGCCGCAGCGAGTACTACTGGCCGGGATGGGGGTACGACGACGGGACCGGCATGTACTTCGATCCAGCGGAGCTGGACTGGAGCGGCTCCGACAAGCGCAGCCTCTACGACGCATGGGATGCGCTGGATGAGGACGCCGAGTTCGAGGAGGCCATGCAGCTGGGCGGCGACTACAAGCCCGACAGCGACAGCTACCTCGACGACTACCGCGCCACCGCCTGATGGCCTACGTCTGCAAGAGTGTCGACGAGGACAACTGCTCGAACTGCCGCGGTCACAACCGCTGCGAGGACGAGATGAACGCGGGATACGGAACCTACGAAGCTGAGGAGGACGACAGATGACTGACGGACCGAAGGACTACATCAGGGTCGAGCCGCACTGGCCGGGGATGCTCAAGTTCATCTACGCCATGGCGCGGGAGCACTGGCCCTCCATGGACATCTACATGGTGGGCATCATGGGCGGCGGACAGACGATGATGTGGGCCGAAGTAGAACAGGATGGCGAAGCCCGGGTGTTCAGCTACGAGAATGGGAGGTGGGAGGACCTGCGGGCCACCGAAGACGACGTGCTGAACCTGCATGAGAGCAGCTACGCCATCGCGGAGTACATGCCCGCGAAGTGGAAGGTCACGGTCGCCAACGACAAGCCCATCTACGTGACCTTCCGATGAGCGTCTACGAGAAGCTCGACAAGCTCGACAACGGGGACACCGTCGACTGGGACCTGACCAACGGACTGCTGCGCAGCAGCAAGGAGATCCAAAAGGTCGACAGCGACCTCTACCAGATCTTCCACGGCATCGACGGCAGCATCACCTTCTTCAGCCGGGAGGGCATCTGTGAGGTGCTCGCTGGGCTGAGGGACGTGTGGGACGGCGACAAAGGAGGGTGGAACGAGGAGAGCGGGGACTATGGTCCCGAAGACGCTTGACCCCTACTACGCAGACAGCAGGCTCGAGAAAACTTGGCTAGGATTTTTGGAGGCACTTGCATGAAGAAGCTCATCCTGTTCGCCATCGCCATCGCCATCGGTCTCACCGCGTGTGGGACCACGACCACCACGGCGCCGCCGACCCCCTCCGGGGGGATGACGGCCAGCGAGAAGGCCGAGGTCCAGTACGTGTCCCAGGGGCTTCAGGCCATCGTCACCGTCTACACCGACCTCGCCGAGAACCTCAAGGCGGGGAACACCGCAGGCATCAAATCTGACGTCGACGCATGGAACACCATCGCCAACGACTGGAACGCTCGCCCCGCCGTGGGCGGCAACGTGCAGCACCTCGAAGACCTCTACGGGAAGGCAGGCAACAGCCTGCAGCAACTGTTCGTGGACGTGAGCGCGATCCTGAATGGCTCCGACTACACGCCAGCCATGAAGCAGGACATCGCCGACTGCGTCGCCGCCATCAACGCCTGCCAGCAGGAGCTGGACGACCTGACCCTAGTCAACGCCATCTGAGGAGGAGCACATGGAGGAATATCTCAACAGGGCCTGGGAGTACACCTACGCCGCGAAGAAGGCGGTCAACGATGCCATCACCGAGCTGAGCCGAGTCGAGGAGGCCCACGAGGACGAGTCGCTCTTCCAGTACCAGATCGGCCAGGTCGTCGGCATGCTCAAGGTCGCCGAGGAGGCCGTCAAGTACGCCGAGGACGAGATGGACATCTACCCACTACGTGAGGAGGACCAGTGAAGAGCAGCAAGTTCATCTCCGAGCTACTCCGGTTCCGCTACGCAGTGCTGACTCAGGAGACGAGCCACTCGCTGGCGGGGTTCCTCTATCGCCACGACGCGGAGCAGTTCGTCGCCGAGCAGGACTACCCGCACGAATACGAGATCGTGGAGGAGGACAACTGATGGCCGTGTACCACGTCCACGTCACCATGCGCGAGCAGCGGACCTACGAAGTAGAGGCCGACTCCATCGAGGAAGCGGCGGAGCAGGCTGAGTACGGGGAGCTGGGGGACCTGGTGTGGGCCGACCCGTGTCCCGAGATCGACGTCGACGAGGTCACAAGCGTGGAGGAGGACTAGATGGCACAGTTCATGGCGGAAGCACGAGGCGATGGGCAGCCGGTCCACCGGCTGGGAAGCAAGGCGAGCGGGGCGGCGGCCAAGGCCCAGGGTTGGGACTTCGGGGTCAAGGTGCGCATCGCTCACGCGGCGGCGCGCGACAGTGAGGTCGTCTCGATCCTGCTCACCGGGGGCAGCAACGGAAGCCGAGAGACGATCTGGCTGCTCGACGTCGACTCAACGGACCGCCTCGACGAGATCGCCGACAAACTGAGGGAGGCAGCAGACTACATCATGAGGCATCCGTCCTCCGGTTGGCCCCGCTAGGTGCGCACGCACAACGAGAGGAGGTGGTAGACATCTGTTGACAGACCTCGCGGATGAGAGTACTGTGGCCCTGCGGCCACGGCTGCGAGGAGCTTGACAGCACCAAGAGCGAGAAAAGAGACGGGCGCACACCCGTGCGTCCGCGCATGTGTATACGAGACAGGAGACACCATGAAGAACAGCTACAGGGTCCAGGACATCGACGCTTACAGCTTCACGGTCCACGAGGGCGAGAAGACGGAGTCGGTCGCTCACGTCTTCCTGGCGCGGAGCAGCAGCTCCAACAAGATTCGCGTCGACGACATGCGCTTCACGATCTCGTCCCCGCGCGGCAGCTTCGGGAACGATGAGGTCCAGATCTGGGTCAAGAAGACCCAACTGGACGAGCTTCAGGACCATGTCAACGGTGTCTGCGCGGCCATCACCAAGCATCTGGAGGAGCTGAACGCACGATGACCAAGATCCCCGTGCGGGCGGCCATGCGCCGCGTGACCATGAGCAGGACCAAGCTGGTCTACAGAGGCAACGAAGTGCTGGAGCTGCGCTGGAAGCGGCCCAACGTCATGATGGTGGTCAAGAGGGAGTTCCTCGTCGACCCCGATGACATGCTGGAAGAGGTGAAAAGGTGATGCTCTACAACGTGTACGTGGAGATTGTTGAGCCGGTCGAGGGATGGCAGGCCGGGATCATCCAGACGGGGATCACAAAGGAGGACGCACTGCACGAGGCTGCGGTATGCCTCGACAAAGGATTCGTCGGTGTCATGATCAGCGAGGTGCCAGAGTGAGAGAAGCCACACCACTCAACTGCAAGGCCTGCTTCGAGCCCTTCTACGACGAGGAGGGCATGCAGGTGAGCCGCAAGGTGCAGGTCGAGGTGAGGGCGGAGTTCAAGGACGCCGACAAGACCTACGCCCAGTCCCTCGCCACGGCCACCTACACGATCGTCGTGTGCGAGGCCTGCGCGAAGGAACTGGCCGAGAAGCACACGCAGAACGCAGCGCTGGCGACCATGGGTGACTCGGCCGTCGTGCAGACGTGAAGGGAGGCAGCATGGATGCTGCCCCAGAGGTCGTGCTTGAAGACTTCATGACCCTCGACGAGGTCGCGGATGAGACACGCAAGAGCGTGGGCTACTGGTACAAGAGCGACCCCGACACCGGCAAGCCCAACTGGATGCGCCTGCCCGGCGCGTTCAAGGAAGGGCGTGACGTGCGGGTGCCACGTAGTGGCTACCGCCGCTACCTGTACATGAAGGTGAACGGTCTGGCATGACGAACTTGGCAGGGGGAGGCGGGCGTGCTACGATGCGCCTGTTACCTCCTCCTGTCTCGGGGGGTTCGGCCCGCACTTCTCCGGTGTCCTCCGGGTAGCGGGCCGTTCCCCTTTCAGGAGGTGTGTATGTACCGAGACATGTTCGACAAGCGCTGGGACGATGAGATGGATCGTCTCGACACCATCGAGGCCATGGGCGACGCGCATGGCCCCCCCGCTCCTTACCCCAAGCCCACCTACGTGGTGGAAAGCCGCGCGGTGGAGTTCAGCGAGGTCTGGACGCCCTACCCCAACCCCCTCTACATGACCCTGCGCGACAAGATGGGGCGCATCTACTCCATCATGGGCGGGGAGGTGGGACGCCACGCCAAGCACATCCATGTTCGTCCCAACGTGCTCTACGACGTCTCCATCCAGCAGGCGTCGAGCAGCGCGGCCATCACCTGGATCGACGAGGTCTACGACCCCAAGGAAGACGCCAACAGTGAGCTGTAGGCCCCACATGCTTCTATCTCACACCGAGGAGGACCGATGACGCTCTTCAAAACGCTCAACGGAACCCGTGGCTCCTTCGGCCACGGCGACTACACCGGCTACCTGCCAAAGGGCAAGCGCCCCGGCAAGTGGCTGCCGAAGGTCACGCCGGTGCTGTGCGAGTCCGGCTACCATGTCTGCCGCGACCTCTCCGAAGTCCTGACGCACGCCGGACCCGAACTGTACGAGGTCGAGGTGCGCGGGACCTGCGTCGAGGGCAAAGACAAGGCTGCGTGGGAGCAGGCGCGGCTGGTGAAGCGAGTCCCCGAGTGGGACCAGCGCACCATGCGCCTCTGGGCCATCGACTGCGCCCGGCGGGTGATGTATATCTCGCCCGACCACGAACTGCTCGACGCGGTGCTCGACGTCTGCGTGGCCTACGCCGAGTACGGCGAGGAGTGGGCCGCTGCTCGGGACGCTGCTTGGGACGCTGCTCGGGACGCTGCTTGGGCCGCGAAGGACGCTGCTTGGACCGCTGCTCGGGACGCTGCTTGGGACGCTGTTTGGACCGCTGCTCGGGCCGCTGAGACGCAGGAGCAGGTCAAGCTGCTGCAGCGGTATCTCGACGGCGAGCAGGGGCCGTTCGTGGAGACCGCCGATGCCTGACACCCTCGCCGAGTGTTGGAGCAAGCGCGAAGCCGCTGAGGCCCGCGTCGTCGAACTAGAACGCTACCTCAAGGCAGGCCGCGAGGAGTGGCTGCTGACGAGTAAGGCTCTGGAACAGTACCAAAACGCCTATCACTGTACCGATGATTCTGGAGCGGACTACATCGACAAGTTCGCTGCCGACTCCGCCCTGCTTGAGTTGGCGGAGATGGTGGAGGAGCGGATAGACATGTCCGTCTGCAACAAGCGGTGCCCGGCATGTGTCGAGTTCACCACGGTCTTTCAGATGCCAAAGATGGAGTACATGGGCTGCCTGCGAAAGCAAAGCGATAGCAACACACTAAACAACCGCCATGACGCTCCACTTGGTCAGCCGTGCCCGTTCTACGCTGCCTGCGAATACGAGGAGGCCGGGGATGAGTGACCTTCGCACACGACTTCCAGCAGTCAAGGCGTGGGACGAAGGCACGACCGAGATGGAACAGGCTTGCGTGCCGATGTGGCACCTTGGCTGTGAGGCCATCAA
>Ga0073936_10000793_pt1 | contig 49716 bp, 45 predicted proteins | sample AliMusrvi5mmetaG_FD_87041 | JGI IMG/M metagenome (GOLD analysis project Ga0073936, IMG submission 87041) | Freshwater lake bacterial and archeal communities from Alinen Mustajarvi, Finland, to study Microbial Dark Matter (Phase II) - Alinen... | ecosystem: Environmental > Aquatic > Freshwater >...
AAAGCCGCCAGCCAGACAAGGACCCCGATCCCGACCGATGCAGGTGCAAGCCCCAGCAAAACACCCGCGCTGGTCGCCACGCCTTTACCGCCCTTGAATCCAAGATAGACCGGCCAGTTGTGCCCCATAATCGCCGCTACGCCGCAAACCAGCGCCACCGGCGCGTCCAGCGTCATCGCACCGCCGGTTTTTCCCCATAAAAGCGGAAACAGGAAAACCGGCAGGAAGCCTTTCAGGAGGTCACAGATGAAAGTCAGGACACCCCATGATTTCCCAACCGACCGGAACACATTCGTCGCCCCGATATTGCCGCTGCCCACCTTGCGGATATCCACCCCGCGTGTACGCGCCAATAAAAACCCGAAAGGCACTGCACCCAGCAAATAGGAAGCACCCACCATGCCGGCCATCATCCACATGTCATCCATGATTGCTTCCCCGGGATTGCTTTTAATGTTCGCGGTCCACGGCAAACCGCACCATGTCTTCCAGCGCCACGCGACGTCGCACCGGAAACCGCTTCAAGCTGGCCAGCGCGCGGTCCCGCAAACGGCGCGCCTTGCGCCGGGCCGTTTCCGCATCATACACCGACAGGCAGCTCAACTCGGCCGGTTTGCCCGAAGCACCATCCAGGACATCATCCACAATCTGGAACGCCAAGCCAAGGCAACGGGCATATTCCGTCAAGGCCTTCAAATCCGCCGCGCGCGCACCCCCGACCAAAGCGCCCATCCGCACCGCCGCGCCGAACAAATCCGCGGTTTTGTGCTGATGGATGTATTTCACCGTGGCTTCATCCACTTTCCCGGAACTGGCGGCCAGATCCTCCACCTGTCCGCCCACCACCCCGGTGCTGCCTGCAGCATGCGCCAGTTCAAGCACCAGCCGGTCCGCCGGGCGAGCCCCCGCCAGCACCTCAAACGCCAAGGCCTGCAACGCATCACCCGCCAGCAGGGCGTTGGCCTCGCCAAACACCCGGTGCACCGTGGGCCGGCCGCGCCGGAAATCATCATTGTCCATGCAGGGGAGATCGTCGTGCACCAGCGTATAGGAGTGGAACAACTCCACCGCCACGGCCGGTCCAAGCGCCTGCCGGACTTCCCCGCCAACCGCATCAGCAGCGGCCAGGCAAAGCAAGGGACGCAAGCGCTTGCCTCCGGACAGGACGCTGTATCGCATCGCCTTATGCAGCACCGCCGGCCGCCGGTTTTCCGGCGGCAACGCCGCGATCAATGCGGTGTCAATGCAACGCAGCCATTTTTCAAATCGCCCGGCAAAATCCACAAATACTCTCCTGTATAAAAGCGGGGTTATATCCCATTCCCGGCCATGTGGCCAGTATAATTCCAGCCTGCGGCGCCCCTGAATTTCATGCGAACCGCTGCAAATGACAGACGGCACATGTTTTGCCCCAAAAGATGTCGGCTCCCGCCCTTATGCCGGTTTGACAAGGTCGGCGTAATTGTTTTAAGATGTGGGTTCAACAACCATGTGAAATTGAGGAATGCAAAGATAACATGCCGACCTACGAATACGAATGCCGCGCTTGCGGTCACAAATTTGAACACTTTCAGAGCATGCGTGACAAGCCGCTCAACAAATGTCCGGAATGCAAAGGGAAAGTAAAACGGCTGATTTCAGGAGGTGCCGGTGTGATTTTTCGCGGCACCGGTTTTTATCAGACCGATTACCGCAAAGCAAGCTATACGTCTGACGCTAAAAAAGAAACCGCCCCCGAACCCGCCAAACCGGCGAAGGCCGAGACAAAAACATAACTGCTTTTGGCAACAGGAGGTCACTATGATCATTTGCAAAGAGTGCGGTCACGACAATGGCCTCGGCCTGGTTTTCTGCCAGAAATGCCGCGCCAAACTGAACACCGACAATCTCTCCATGGAACGGCTGGCGTCTTTACAGAAGAAAAAACGCTGGATAGCGCGGGCCGACTGGCGTTATGTCCGGCGCACAGTCATCGCACTGCTGCTCATTGCCGTTGCACTGGCCATCTGGCCGGTTTCCCAACCTCTCGGGGCCAGCGGCCAGGCGGCAAACGCCCAACCCATGACGGCTTTCCTGACCACCGTGGAACACTTACGCCCCGGCGTCACGGTGGGCCGCGAATTTTCAGAAGCGGAAGTGAACAGCTACCTGGACTTCAAAGTCACACCGGAGCTGGACAGCACCACGTTTGTACGGGCCAGCCTGCAGCAATACCTGATCCACCTCCGCATTGTGCGTGATATCGGCGCATTGCCCCTGGGGATCTGGAAAAAAGAATTCAGCCTTTCCTATGACATATATGTGGTGCCCATCGGCGGCACTTTCCGCGTACGGAAAATCAGCATCGGACACCTTCCATGCCGGGGCCCGTTCCGCGGCATTGTCCTCGCCGCCGCCATCCAGCCGTTGAAAGTCCAGCACGAGGCCATGCTGCTGCCGTATTTGACCGAAGCCAAGGCCAACGAAGGCAAGCTGGAGCTGACTTTCAAAAAATAAAACCTGCGTCAAGGCAACCGATCCAACCAGGAGCCCCATGCAACAACCGTGGTTGACCATGATGCGCATGGCCGGATCGGTCATGTGGACGATCTGGCTCATGGCGCAACCCGCAACGGCCGCCGACACCACGGCGCAGGAAGCGCTGGCTTCGCTTCCGCTGCAAAGCGCCACCCTTCCCGTCTATGCCGAGGGCGGTTCGCTCGATGAAAGATCGGACCTTCTCAAATGGAGCGAAGAAATCATCCAGCGCCTGGAACGGATCACCGGCCAGCCGATGATGTTTGACAACCGTTTTATTTATATCGTCAGCCGGCATGATGCCACCAACAAACCGGGGCCGGAACTTTTCCACGCCGTGCAGCAGGACACATTGATGCAGCAGCTGACACTCTACGATTATCCCGAAACCGATCAAGCCCTTGCCCGGCACGCCCTGTGCAAGCTTTTCACCGACGGTTACCAGTTTGAACACATGGCGGCCGATGGCAGCACAAAACCGGACTGGCGGCGGGTGCGCCAGCATGCCCCCCCGCCGACCCCCGCATGGCTTTCCATCGGCATGGCCCGCAACCTGTTTCCCGTGCTGATGGCGGAAAACAACGCGCTGAGCGCGCGCCTGTGGCAGGAGGGCCGCATCCCCTCCCTGCAGCGGCTGCTGGCGCAATACGCGGCACCGGCAACATCGTTCTGCCACGATCCCGACGGCACGGACAGTCAAGGCCGCGACGTAGCCTGCGGACTGCTGGTCGCGCTCATTGCCTCCCAGGCCAACCACAAGGAGATCTTCAGCCATCTGTTTGCCGAACTGGCGGCAGGACACCCGGTCAACACCGCCACGCTGGCAACCTGTTTCCCAAAATGCAAAAACAGCGCCGACATCGAGGACGCCTGGGACCGATGGCTGTTCCGCCAACGCTACATCGTCCACCAGCTGGGCCGTTTTCTCCCGGAAAACATCGCACAGCTCCGTGCGGAGTTGTTGCTTTATCCCGGGGTTTCCGGTATACCTTTGACGACGAATGTCAACCAGGTGCTCACGTTTGAAAACCTGATTGACCAGCGCAAAGCACCATGGGTGCCTTCGCTGGCGGAACAGAAAAGCAACACACTGCGCCGCTTGACGGCGGGCCGGGGAGCGGAACTGGGAGCGGTTGCCGATGCATATTGCAAATTCCTGTCCGCGCTCAAAGCGCAGGCAGGCAAGCGGAAATTGAACAACCTGTTGCAGGATGCGGAACGCAAACTGAACGCGCTCGAACACAAAGCCGGCGCAACCGGCCCCGGACCGGACAAGGGGGAACAGCATGGCAACCCGTAAAACGATTGTCGGCAACATCAACGAGGAAGTGCTCGCCTTCACCGTGGGCAAAGATCCCGTGCTCGACATGGCGCTCGCCGAGGCTGACTGCCTGGGTTCGGCCGCACATGCCACCATGCTCGCACGCCTGCCGCTCAAGCCCCGCCTGTTCACGCCGCAGGAGCTGGACCGCATCCTGGCTGAACTGGTGTCCATCATCCGCAAAATCCGCGCCAACCGTTTTGAAATCACCATGGACGACCAGGACGTGCACCTGGCCGTGGAACGCATGCTGACCGCCCGGCTGGGCGCGCTGGGCAAACGCATCCACACCACCCGCAGCCGGAACGACCAGGTGGCCGTGGACCTGCGCCTGTACAGCAAGACCCAGTATCTGCACACCATGAATGAAGCCATTGCGCTGGCGCAAACGCTGCTTGCGTTCGCCCGGCGCCACGCGAAGGTGCCCATGGTGGGCCGGACCCACATGCAGCCGGCCATGCCCAGCTCCGTCGGCGTATGGGCATCGGCCTACGCAGAAAGCCTGCTGGACGACCTGGGGGTGCAACTGGCGGCCTATGAACTGAACGACCGCAATCCGCTGGGATCGGCCGCCGGATACGGCGTGCCGTTGCCGGTGGACCGCCTGCTCACCACACGCCTGCTGGGCTTCCGCGCGCCCATCCACAATGTGATGCACGCCAGCAACAGCCGGGGAAAATGCGAAGCCGTCATTTTGAGCGCCCTGTCACAGATCATGCTGACGCTATCGCGGCTGGCGCAGGACCTGATCCTGTTTTCCATGCCCGAATTCGGCTATTTTGAGCTGCCAGCCGAGTACTGCACCGGCAGCAGCATCATGCCGCAGAAAAAAAATCCCGATGTGCTGGAACTGATCCGCGCCAAATCCTCGCGCGTGCTGGGGCTGGCCACCACCACGGCCGCCATGCTCAACGCCATGCCGGGCGGCTACAACCGCGACCTGCAGGAGACCAAGGAACCGCTCATGGATGGATTCCAGATCACCCGCGCCTGCCTGCGCATCATGAACCTCCTCGCCGCCGGACTGGCCATCCGGCCCACGGCGCTGCGGGCGGGGTTCACGCCGCCGGTCTTTGCAACGGACCGCGCCCTGGAACTCATGGCGGACGGGCTGCCGTTCCGCGATGCTTACCAGCATGTCAAAGCGCATCTGGACGAACTGCAGGCGATCGACCCGCGCGCGGCCATTGCCCGCAAAACACACCTGGGCGCGCCGGCAGGCCTGGACTGGCGCATGTACAGCCAGCGGGTGGCCGCCGCAAAACAATTCGTCAAAAAAGAACAGACCCGTTATGATCACGCCATATCCGGCCTGCTTGGCGTACGCTACCCGGATTTGATAAAAAAATAAGGAGCCCATGATGAACAAGCTATTCCATCACCCGCACCGCAAGCTCATTTTATGCAGCCTGCTGCTGATTTTCACCGTCACCGCGGGCGCCCGGGCCGCGGCGCCCGCCGGATGGGGCGGAGAGCTTTGGGATAAAGCCGGCGTGCCGCTTTCGCAGGTCATGGATGCCGGCGGGTCGCTGATGTATGTCCTGCTGGGGATGTCCATGCTGGCGGTCGCCATGATCGTGTACCTCTTCTCCATCCTGCGCCGCGACCAGATCGCGCCGCGCAAACTGCAGCGCACGCTCACGGAAATGATCCGCGCCAACGACCTCGCGGGCGCCAAAAGCACCTGCGAGGAGAACGCCTGCCCGCTGGCGGCCATCACCCTTGCCGCGCTGGATTACATCGCCGAGGCCCCGAATGCCGACGGCGCAGGCATCAAGGAAATCATGATGGATGAAGGCAGCCGGCAGGCTGATGACCTGCAGGGCCAGACCCAATACCTGCTGGATATCGCCGTGATCGCCCCCATGGTCGGACTGCTGGGAACCATTTTCGGCATGCTGCATGCCTTCGGCGCCGTGGTCCATGACATCGCCAGCGCCAAACCGGTGGTGCTGGCCGGCGGCGTTTCCGAAGCGCTGCTGACCACCGCCGGCGGACTCATCATCGGCATTCCCGCCATGATGTTCTACGCCTATTTCCGGCGCCGCGCCGGACAGCAGATCGCCCTGCTGGAATCATCCACCATGCCGGTGCTGGCCGCATTGCAGTCGCGGCGGCCGTAATCCAAACCGGGGAGCACTGTGAATTTCAGACGCAAAACAAAAGCCGAACTGCCCGGGTTCCAGATCGCGCCGATGATCGACGTGGTCTTCATCCTGCTGTTCTTTTTCATCACCACTCAGATCTTTTCGCAGTGGGAGACGGAAATTGAAATCAAGCTGCCCACGGCGGACTCAGGCAGCATCCCCAAGCGGCTGCCGGGCGAGGTGATCATCAACGTGCTGAAAGACGGCACCACCACGGTCAACCGGCAGGCGCTGTCACGGACGGAATTGAGCGATCTGCTCAAGAACGTGGTTGAACTTTTTCCGGGCCAGCCGGTGCTGATCCGCGCGGATAAAGACACCGCTTATGAGCATGTGATCCGCGTCATTGACCAGTGCCGCCGCTCTGACATCTGGAACATCTCGTTCGCCACCATCGGCGCTGAACCCCAACCCAAACCCTGAGACGGAGAACGGCCATGCGACTCAGCGTCTTCAGCCTGTGTGTTTTGACCGCGCTGGCAGTCCATCCGGCAGCGGGGCAGCAACTGGCGGAAAACGAACAGCTCCAGTTTGCGGCGGGCCTCTTCAGCCGCGGCATGTATGACATGGCCAGCCGTGAATACGAGACCTTCCTCAAGGCGGCCCCGCAAAGCACCAATGCGGCAGTGGCACATTACTGGATCGGCGAATGTGCGCGGCTGCAGACCAACGTGACGGCGGCCGACCGGCAGTACCAGCTGGTGTGCAACAACTATCCCGGCCATCCGCTGCGGGACCGGGCCGCCCTGCAGCGCGCCGAGCTATATCAGACAACCGGTAAAACCAATGACGCCGCCATTCTTTTCCAGGACCTCCTGAAAACCAGCCTGACGCCGCCAATCGCCGCCGAAGCGCTCTATCATCTCGGCGCCGCCCACCAGCAGGCGGGCCGGATCGCAGACGCCATGACCGTCCTTGAGCAGGCCTGCAGCCGGTATCCCAACGAGCAGCCGTTTGCCGCCAGCGCCGCGCTGATGCTGGGCACGCTGTATGCCGACCCGGCCGCCGGCGTATTGTACGCGCCGGGAAAGGCGCCGGAGTTCTTCCAGGCCGTGGCGCAGAACCCGCCCGACCCGCGCCTGGGTGCCGAAGCCTGCTTCCTGCTGGCGGATTATTATTTCCGCCTGAAAAACTACACACAAAGCGCGGAAGCCTACCGCCAGCTGCTCACCCGCTACCCGGATGACATCCGCGCCGGCGAAGCGCGCCTGCAGGCGGCATGGGCCAATCTCAATGCCGGCCTTTATGCCGACGCCCTCCAGACATCCGACCAGCAGCTGGCCGGATTGACGGGCAAAAAGGGCGCCCCATCCGGCGAAGCGGAAGAGTGGCTTTTCCTCAAAGCCGCCAGCGAGCGGCAGCTCATGAAGCATGAGGAAGCGCTTAAAACCTATTCGCAGCTGCTCAAAAAATTCCCGCAGGGTGCACACGCCCAGGCCGCCCGCTACGAAAAAGCGCTGACCCTCTACCGCGCCGGCCGCTATGCCGACACCATCACCGAGGCGCGCGCGATCCTGACCAACGCCACCCTGCGCGCCCACAGCGCATGGCTGCTGGCCGAATCCTACGCCGCCCTGAAGGACCAGGACAATGCCATCCAGTACTACCGCCTCATCACGCGCGAATTTCCCGACGACCTCATGGCCTGCGAAGCCCTCTACCGCCTGGCACACCATCTGCAGCTAAAGCAGGATTACCAGGAGGCGACACGGTTTTACCATCTCCTGGCCGAACGCTTCCCTTCCAATGAAATGGCGCCCCCCGCCCTGTTCGCCGCCGGGCTTTGCTCCACCCGCCGCCAGCAGCATGAAGAGGCGGTGCGCGACTGGACGCGGCTGCTGGCCGCATATCCGGCAAGCGAGGTCGCCAGCCAGGCGCTGTTCCAGAAAGCCATGGGCGAAATCCAGCTCAACCGGCCGGCCGATGCGCAGCTTTCGCTCTACCAGTTCTTGAAACAATACCCGGAGTCACCACTGGCCGCCGAAGCCGGCTACTGGCAGGGCCGCCTGCTGGCCGACGACAAGAAGTGGCATGACGCCGAACCGGTGCTGCGCAAGGCGCTGACCCGCGCCCCCTCCGCCGAACGCGACCGGGACATCCGCTTTTATCTTGGCGTCACCCTGCACAACCTCGAACAATTCGATGAGGCCGCAAACCTCCTGAAAGCGCTCATCCGCACGCCCGCCAAGGAAAAATTCACGCCGCCGCTCCTCGAATGGCTGGCGGAATACCTTCACCGCCACGACCAATACGCGGATGCGGCGGAAGCCGCGCGGATGCTGACCCTCATGCCTCAGCCCGGCGCGAAGCAGGCCGGGTTTTACCTGCTGGGCCGCGCGGAGCTGGCGCAAAAGAACGGACCCAAGGCGCAGGACGCACTGCGCGAGGCGTTGAAGCAGAAAGCCAACACCCATTTTGCCGCCGATGCCGCCCTGCAGCTCGGCGAGATCCTGCGCCTGCAGGGCGACTACCGCGCCGCCGCCGGCTGTTTTGACGATGCCGCCCGCCGCGCCAACACGGACGTGCAGCTTGAAACCCGCGCCCGCGCCTATCTGGGGCTGGCCCGCACCGCGGCGGCGCAGAAGGAGACGGACGAGGCGCTGCGCTACTTCATGAGCATCGCCGTGCTGTTTGACGATCCGGAAATCGTGCCCCAGTCGCTTTACGAAGCCTCGGAAACCTTGCACAGCCTGGGCCGCCCGGAAGATGCGGCGCGCATGGCCGGGGAACTCAAAACCCGCTACCCGCAAAGCGAGTGGGCCCGGCGGCTGAAGTGATCCCATGAGCAGCACGCCCGTCAACCTCAGGGAGAAGCTCCGCAAGCTTCCCGACCAGCCCGGCTGCTATCTCATGCGCGACCGGCAGGGCCGGATCATCTACATCGGCAAAGCCCGCTCGCTGCGCAAGCGGGTGCAGTATTACTTCCGCGAAGCCAGCCGCCGGCACGCCAACCCGAAGCTGCGCGGGCTCATCAACAGCATTGTGGATTTTGACATCATCCCCGCCCGCAACGAGGCCGAATCCATCCTGACGGAAGGCCGGCTGATCAAGGAGCACCAGCCGCGCTATAACATCAGCATGCGCGACGACAAGCGGTTCCTGCTGCTGTGGATCGACATTGAGGAACCGTTCCCGCAGCTGCGGCTCTGCCGCCAGCAGAAAGCCGGCAAAGGCATCTATTTCGGGCCCTACGCCTCCGCCGGCGCCGCGCGCGCCACGCTGGACTTCACCGAGAAGCGGTTCGGGCTGCGCAAGTGTGCGCCGCGCATCCCGGACACCGAAACCTGGCGGCACTGCCTGAACGACATCCTCCGCTATTGCGCCGCGCCATGCATCAAACGGATTTCACAGGCCGATTATCTTGCACGCGTGCAGGAAGCCGCCGCATTCCTGCGCGGCGAACGGCCCGCGCTGCTGGCCGAGGTGCGCGAACAAATGGAAACCGCATCCGAGGACCTTGACTTCGAACGCGCGGCGGGACTGCGCGACACCCTGCTGCGGCTGGAAGCCGCCATCCGCCAGAACGCCCGCATGCGGCTGCCCCCGGACCAGCGCGCGGAAGAGCGCAAGGACGCCATGGCCGCGCTGGCGCAGGCCATCGGCATCACCACCCCGCTGCGGCGCATCGAGGCGTTTGACATCTCCAACACCTCCGGCACGCTGGCCGTGGCCAGCATGGTGTGCTCGCAGGACGGGCTGCCGCAGCGGCAGGGCTACCGGCATTTCCGCATCAAGACCGTGCAGGGCCCTGATGACCCGCGCATGATGGCGGAAGTCATCCAGCGCCGTTTTTCACGGCTGCAGCGCGAAGGGCTTGTTTATCCGGACCTGATCCTGGCGGACGGCGGCATCACCCAGTTGCGCGCCACGCGCGCGGCGCTTGAAAAGCTGGGGCTGTCGCACATCCCCACCGCAGGACTGGCTAAACGGTTCGAGGAGCTTTATGCCGGCGAGCCGCCGGCCATCATCCGGCTGCCGAAAGATTCCGCGGCGCTCAAGGCCCTGCAGCACCTGCGCGATGAAGCGCACCGGTTCGCCATCAGCTACCACCGCACCCTGCGCAACCGGCAGATGCGCCAGTCACAGCTGGACGACGTGCCCGGAATCGGGCCGGCCAAAAAAGCCGGGCTGCTGCGCCATTTCGGTTCATTGCGCGACCTGGCCAAAGCCACGGAAACGGAAATTGCCGCCGCCCCGGGCATCGGCCCGAAACTGGCCGGCATCATCAAAGCTGCATTGCGGGAGACGTGACCACATCCCACGGCATCTGACCTTTACTATTCACATGGATGGACAGGATGGTCACGATATCGAACCGTCACTGCCATGCATAGCCCACCGCCTGGAGGAAGGCGCGGGCCATGACCATGTGCCCGACGTGCGTCGGATGCACGCGGTCCCACGCCAGGGTCATCGGATGCTGGTGCGCCAGCACGGCATCAAAGGCGGCCTGGGTATCCACCATGACGGCTTCATATTTTTCAGCCAGCTGCCGCATCGCCGAGCCATATTGATCCATCATCTTCCGCATGGCATCCGCGCGGTTGGGCTCGATGAAGTAGGGCGTCATGAGCACCAGCCCCTTGAGCGACGGCCGGACCACCCGCAGCAGTTCGTCCAATGTCTGCGCGTATTCATCCAGCGACACCTGCTGTTCCACCTGGAGCGGCGAATCAAAGTGGCGCCAGACATCGTTGATCCCGATGCAGACCGACAGCCAGTCCGGCTTCAAATTCAACACATCCGGCTGCCAGCGGGCCTTCAAGTCGCGGGCCGTATTGCCCGAGAGCCCCATGTTGACCACGCGGATCCGGTGTGCCGGATAACGCGCCGCCAGCAATCCATCCACCAGGCTCACATAGCCGGTTCCGATGGCCCCAAACAAACCTTCACCCACCGGCTTTGCGCGCCCGCAATCGGTGATCGAGTCGCCAATCATGACCAGCTTGCTGTTGGGATGTATATTCATCTGCATTTCTCCATTTTGACCGTTCATTTCCACAAAACACCGCGACAAGGCTACCATGCCACCCGCTATTCAAGCTACTCTTGTTTGAACCAACAAAGAGATGCTTGTCACACCACTGCTTTATTAGATCCTTATTTCATCCACTAATCAGGCGTGCGGACATTCTCCATGCTGATCGCGATGGAAAAGTATCTGGCTCTCTTGTAGGCGTCGGACTGGCCGAAATCCAGCGTGCAGGATTCGTTGGCCAGGCTGGCCACATTCCCAACCCAGAGCCGTTTGACGTTGACCACCGTGCCGGCCGCACCAAGAAGATTGCCCGACGCGTCAAAAACCGCCGCATGCACTTTGTAGTCCACATCATCAAAACAGCAGACCTGCGCGGTGATCCCGGCCGTCAGGCTGGCGCTCCTGTCCAAGCTGAACTTGACGTTTGAAAGCCGGACAAGGTGATATACATTGCCCCGCCACAGCACCCCATCCGACTTGATGTCCAGAGGCAGTTTTTTCCCAATGACCATCGGGGGGAACAATGGACGCGCCACATGCTGCGATGTGGCACATCCGGCGACGAGGACACACATTACGAGGAATAACAGTTTTATGATTCCATTCATCTTTGTTCCTCTCGGACGCACACGCCAAGAACGCGCGCAGTTTATTCACCGTCGGCAAGGTGATTCCGAGTTGCCCGGCATGTCATTTGCAAGCCGCAGCGTGGTGTTTATAATATTGCCAAAAATAATCAAACATCAATCCCTAAAGAAAATGTAAATTCCGCCACGCAAGCTACAACCTCCCACATAAATTAAAAAAAACACCCAAAAAATGCCGCCTCTGTTCGAAAAAAACAATGGTTTGATTTAGTCGGATTTGGTTTGATTTGCTTTGATTTTTGCAGCCCATGACAGGTGCAGAAACGTCAACTACGAAAGGCGTCAGATATACGAAATCGGCAAAAGCCGACCTTCCGTGTGTCCTGCGCATTTTGCAGTTACCGTATGTTCCTGTTGCGTTCATTGAACCCTCCTCCCAACCCTCCGCCTATCAGCCTACAGCCTAAACCGCTTCAGACTCTGCAAAACGCGGCGGCAATTTTTCCAACGCTTCCGATCATACACCCGGTTATGCGGGATTCGGGCCGGGGATCGGCAAACAGCGGGAATTTGAAACACTCTGAAACAGAATGAACACGAATTTTCCCTTAATTTTTTATTGACGCATTTTTCGCGAGGCGCAAAGAAGGAGTAGTCGTCAGAAGACAGGAGACAGAAAACAGTATTCAGAAAAGAACCGCCCACAGATCACACAGATGGACACGGATGAGAAAAAAGCGATCAGCAGTCAGCCTGACCGAACGTTTTTCACTCTGCTTTAGCGTTATTCGCGTATTATGAATTATCCACTGCCATTCTACGGCTGTGCGGGGCAGTTTCTGACGGCCTGCGGAAAGCTCACCCAGGGGTCTTCGCGGTAGAGGTCGGGGTCCCACCTGATAACAAATGCGCCCTGCGGGTCGGCCGCGATCGCGCGGTCGCCGCCCTTGCTGTGGATGATCAGCCTGGCCCCCGGCTCGCAACCTTTTGCCGACAGTCGCACTTCCTTGCCGATCGGCACATCCGGCAGAGCCTCCGGCTCACCCTTGACCGTCTGGCGGGCGCTGTCCGGAACCGCGGCCAGCGTCTTGAAGAACTGGGAGTAGCGGGCTTTCACACGGTCCCCGTCCCGGACTATCGGGAAGGCATCCGTTCCACCGCTGCCCACGCTTGTCACCGACACGGTGCTTTCCAGCTTCAAGGTTCCCTTGGGCTGGTTCGCCACCACAAAGGGATCCTCTTTCAGCAAATCAGCACGGATCGGCACCTTGATGGTGCCATCGGGCGCAATCTTGAGCTGGATCCGCCCGTTTGTCGAATCGATATAGAGCTCAACGTCCCCGGGCTTGACGCCAGGCAGATCGCTCCTGACCCACATCCGCCGCTCCTGGTTGGTGACGGAGCCAAGGCCCTGCAGCTGCAGATTCACCCCGGCGATATTGCACAGCACCGAATACGGCAGCTTCGCCTGTTCCGCCAGAAGCGCCTGCTGTCCGTCCTTGTCCATATCGACTCGTCCATAAGACGGGGCGGCATTGCCACACCCGAGCACCACACACGCCACGATGGCCGGAACCACATGATTTATTTTCATTATCGCATCCTTTTATTTTCCAAATATCGTATTATGGGCGTTAGTCCTGCGGACCTTGTTGTGCGCCGGGTTTTTGTCCGGCGGCCCCGTATATTCTTTTTTCAAGCTCGGCCAGGATCCGGCCATAGGCCTCGGCAATCATCAAGGTGACAAAAAGGATGCCGCCGGGGTAGACGATCAGCGTCCACCAGAGGGCCTTTGGGAACCGGATCACCAACGGCACCAGGACAACGAGCGGCGTCATGACGGGAAAGCCGATGAACCATATCCGGACCGCGCGCAGCTTGTGGAAAAGCTCTTTCGTATCATCTGTGTTGAAGTCGCGAATGAATTTCATTTTTGTCTCCTTTGCTTCATTTGTTCCTTTCAAGGTCCAAGAAACGGGTCAAAGGAAATTCCGGCAGGAGCATGATGGTGCCTTTCAGCCGCCCGTTTTCGATGTTGAGCGGGATCGTGAATCTGCGCCGGCCGCCCTCATCCCTGGGCGTGACCCTGCCTTCCATGTATCCACCCACGACAATGAAGTCGCTCTTCACATGGAGCGCGCGGCCCAGCCAGCTCCGGTTACGGCGGATGGTGCACTCCTTGAACACGGCCTGCCCGATATGCCCGGCGACCATGCCGGACGGCGCAATGGCCACGACAACCTCCTGATGGTCCTCCCGGGCTTGGCTGGGATAGGGCTCGACCTTGAACGGGCCGAAGATTTCCACATTGCCATGCCATGTGCCGACAAGGTTCGGCGGCGGAAATCCTTTTTCCTCGGCGGTTGCGGTTGTGAGTAGCGCGCCCGACATCAGGATGATTACTGCGATTGTTTTATTCATTTTCGCTCCTTTTATTTATTCGGATTCACCACGGAGGCACTGAGACACTGAGTGGGAAGAACACGGAGACTCGCGAATTCCGCCATTCGCTCGCCGGTTGTATGGGGAGCAAGAGGAGCCGGAAAGCCGCCTGCCGCACCCGAACACCACACACGCCACGATGGCGGGAACCACATGATTTATCCCCATTGTCGTACCCTTTTATTTTTCAACATCAACGACCCGGTTCAAACTGCGGGCATCTGCGAGCTAGTTTGCAGGCGGCGCGCCGGCCATGGATTTCCGCTTGCGGGCAATATCCAGGAATTCCGCCCGGCCCTGCGCGTCCACGAACCCCTTGTTGCGCACCATCACGAATCCGCCATTTTTCATGTAAAACTCCACGGCATCGCCGGCATCCACAACCTCCGACACATGGTTCCAGTCAAACAACAGCTGGACGCCGTCCTGCTGTATCCAGATGCAGTCATCCCGAAGTTCAACCATGAAGCGTATTGGACGGTCGGATTGGAACTGCTCAAGCAGGTATTTGCGCAGGCGTTTCCGCGCGCTCCGGCGCCAGGTCAGGGCGTAGCCGCCCAGCGCGATCAACACGCCGAGCCCCGCAAAGACAAGCCGCTCCGCAAGCGACGCACCCCGGAGCGCCAGATACAGATAGAGCGGCACCGCCGTCAGGACGGCCATCCACAGCACGCCCCGGCGACGCATCCGCTTCACCATGCCGGAGTGTGCAAGAGCCCTGAGCTGCGCGTCGGCGAGCTCATCCAGGCCTGTGTCATATTCGACATGCATCGCCATCTTTTCGCCTGCCAGACGCCTGCCCTATTTCACCGCCGCCGGACCGGGGGTCACCTCCCAGTTGAGGCGCGCCGGCACGGGCTGGGGCTCCGCGGCCGCCTTGCGGACGGCCGGGTCGGCCGCCAGGAGGTCGGCGAGCAGCGAGTGGCCGGGGGCCCGGACCAGCGTGAGGTGGGCTTCGCCCTCCACGATGCGCCGCGTTTCCAGGAGCTCGAACATGGGCCCGGACACTTCCGCATCCGCGCTGATCTCGGCCATGGCCTTGCCGACAATGGCCGGCCGCACGGCCGCCGCCTTGCCGAACTCGACCGCGGCCTCGCGCTCCGCCGTGCTCGCGATGATGCTCACCCGGTTCACCCCGTCCTGCTTGATCGCGGCCGTGACCTGGCGCAGGCGGTTCACCACCTTGCTCTCGATCTGCCGGATCATCTCCGGATCGCGGAAGTGGACCTTGCGGATGTAGATGGACCCGAGCTGGTAGCCCCACTCGTTGGACTTGGGCGTGACCTCGTCGCGCACCGTGCGGCTCATGCCGTGGCGGTCAATCAGCATCTTCGCCAGCGGCAGGTTGCTCAGGCAGCGGACGGTGGAGTTGCTCACGTTGGCGGCCAGCGACCCGCGCGGGTCGATGTTCTTGAACAGGTAGGCCACCGGGTCGCTGATGAACATCTCGTACCAGATGCCGATGCCCATGGGCGCGCCTTCCTCGGAGTTCACCGGCTGGCTGCGCAGGTATTCCTGGTCCAGCCGCATGTCGGTGACATGGCACCGGCCCAGCCACCCGACGAAGAGCGCCTTCCAGCCCAGACGCGGCCAGAGGAAGTAGAGCCCCGGATCGTCCAGGATGCCGATGACCTTGCCGAAGAGCACATAGACATGGCAGCGGCGCTCGCGCACGACCGCATAGACACCCAGGAGCCGCGCCACACCCAGCAGCAACGGCACGCCGACCAGGAAAACCATAAACGAGAAAACCGCAGATACAAGCAGTATGCTGTTCATGGCTTTGCCTCCACGATGACCCGGTTGGCCTGGACAAACAACGCCAGCTTCGCATTGCGCACATACGCAGCCATCGCGGCATTGCCGCCGCCGCGCTTGAGCTCGGCGAGCTGCGCGGCCAGACGCCGCAACGGCTCGACCTCCGCATCCGCCTTGAGCGTCTCGATCTCCACCGCGCGCCTGGACGCCACGATCCGCTGGTCGGCGGCGGCGGTCGCGAGGCTGATGTCAGAAGAGACCTGGTTGTGGGCCGTGTTGATCGCGGCCAGGGCCGATTCGACCTCCGGCGGCGGATCGATGCCGGTGATGAGCGACGCGTCGAGCCGGATGCCGTACCGGGCCTGCGAACACTGGCACTCCTTATCCATGTGCTCGTTCAGGTCGCGCAGGTTCTTGCGCAGGTCGTTGATCGAGATGCCCTCGACGGAAACCGCGTCCGCGTCCGCCTCCTTCTTGCCCGGGGCCTCGAAGGTGGCGATCCGCTCCCGCAGCACGGAGACGAAGTAGCCCATCACGTGCGCGATCGGGCTGGTCACGCCGAAGATGTAGGCATAGAGGTTCCGCTCGGACACCTGGTAGCGGATCTGGCCGGTCAGGCCCGTGTTCAGCTGGTCCTTGGTGACGGCCTCCAGCACCGTGCCACCCTTGTTCGCCTGGGGCGATGCCGGGTCAAAGGCCATGTTGACCGTCTCGGTAGCGACCGAGACCTTGTACACCCGCTCCCACGGCCACTTGAAGTAGGGGCCGCCCGGCATGATCACGCGCACCTGGGGAAAACAGTACCGGTCCTTCTCGTCATCCCGCAGGGATTCCGAGATCGGATCGTCCGACGTCGTCAGGCTTCCCAGCCGCTGGGCGCGGCCGAAGACGGTCTTCACGGCCCGCTGGTTCTGGTCCACCGCGTAAAATCCCGTCAGGACGCAGCGGATGACCAGCCAGGCCACGAACCCGAGCACAACTCCCATCACGATTTCCATTGCAACCTCCCGTGTTTTAGAGCCTATCCGAAAACCCAATGGGACCATGATGGCATGAGTTTTCGTGCCGGGCAAGGCAGATGTTTGAGGGGACAGAAGACAGGAGTCAGGAGTTAACTACGAGAAAATTCACATGGATGGACATGATAGACAGGATGGGGAAAGAGTTTTTCACGCAAAGTCGCCAAGCCCGCCAAGGTGAAGAGGCAGAGGGCGGAAACTTTAATGCAGGTTGCATTTCGGGTGCAAACGGATGCGGCGATCTTGGGCGCTGGCATTGTTCTCGCGGGTGGTGCGGATACTTATCCAGCCCCACCCGCGACGCCGCGCCATCATCCCAAGCTTACCGCATCTTTTTCACCTAAAGGCACGAAATGCAACTGCGGGTTGCCTCGTTTTGCCGGAGCAAAACGATTCTTTGGACGTTCGCCGACTCCGGGCTTCGCTGCCTTATACCCGTCCCGACATCAGGAGAGTCGGGACGGGTTGCTTGCATGGCGCAGCGCCATGGAGAAACAACGGGCGGAAGAATATTCACGCCAAAGGACGCGAAAGAGCGCAAAGTTCAGGAATGCACCACGGATGGGAAATAAGAGGACTTGCCCACGGATCACACTGATGGCACGGATGGGGCGGAAGCCATTTCACATGGATCAACCCAAGCTTCGCTAGAAGCTACGCCGGGCACGCAGGATTTACAGGATACTCGTCCGTGCTTGTATTGTCCAGCCGCCAGCCTGTTTCCCGTCTATTTCGGGTCAAACCCGAGCAGGAGGATGCCATTAAAGTAAAACATGACCATGGCCGCGAAAGCGGCATATAGCACGGCGCAACCGATGAGCCGGATGGTTTTCCTGTACCACGGCGCGTCTTTCCGATCGGAGAAAACGACCTCAAACGCCCGCATGAAGATGTAGGCGCTGATTGCAAAGAGAACATATCCCATAGCCCGTTTCCTTTCTTGTATCCGACAGCACAGGTCAGGCGCGCGGCGAAGTGTTACCGGCAACCCGCCCTTTTCGAGCATGTCGTTCACACGCCACATTGCGTAGATCGATGATATTGCCGAAAAGAATCAAATATCAACCTTAGAGCCCATCCGGCCGTCTTTTTTTTGTCCCGTACGGGGCGGACATGTTGACGTCCGTCCAGTATTGGTTCATTTCCAGATAGGTGAATGACGCGGTCCAGCCGATCATGACCAGCCCGGTGAGCGCCTCAACGCCGGCGAGCATGCGGATTCCGCCTATCGGGTAGATGTCGCCAAAACCCAATGAGGTGTAGGTTTCGATCGAAAAGTAGAGGAAGCTGGAGAACACGTCCTGGAAATCCCCGCCGAAGAGGCCCAACCCGAACTTGTCGCGCAAAAGGAAATACGCCGACGCGAACAGCGCGATCTGGAAGAAATGGCTGAACATCGTGCCGAAGATCACGACCAGCAGCTTGGCCCGGCGGGGAATGATGGTTATTTTTCCAAGCAGGGTCTTCACGCCGCTGAGCATCTCGTAGTGGATGAGCGTGCAGAGCACGAGAAGCACAACACTTATCAATCCGGCATTGAACATGGCTGCCTTTCCTTCGTCGTTTACGCCCAGCCTTCCTCCGCGAGCGCATCATGGAGCTCGTCCGGATGATGACGGCACCGGAACTCCAGACGGCTGGACTCCGCGTGCGCCCGGCTGTAGGGAACCGCCTCCGCCATGCGGTTGCGCTCATGCAGCTCATGGAGCAGCACGAAGCCGCGCTCCTTTTCCGTGATCGCGTCATCCACCCAGACTTCGCCCGCGGGCACAAACTCATACACATGGTCATGGCCCCCGGCCGTGAAATCGATATCAAAGACGCTGCGCACGAACCGGCCGTTGACAATCCACACGTTGAGGCCGTCCTCAAGCTTCTTCCAGAGATGCTCATGCGCGGCATGGCCATCCGGCAACTGTTTGCCATTGTGCGTCGCGCGGGACACGTCACCGGCGCGACGGCGCTCCTTGCGCTCCGTCCGGTCCGCCTCGACCAACGCATCCCCATAGGACACCCCTTTGGCCATCAAGCGGTGCTCCACCAGAAGGTGGTCGATGAAAAAGGCGTGCTCATCATGTTCCGATTCCTCATCTATCCAGAACTCTTTTTCCGGAATGTACTTGTAGCGGTAGTGCTGCCCAAAGTTGGTGAACTCCTCATCGATATGCCCGCGGACATAGCTGCCATCCACAATCCACACCTGAATGTCGCCGCGTTTGTCAATCTTGCGCAGATAAGGATCTTTCAGTGAATCCGCCATGTTATTCCCTTTCCAGATGTTATCGCCCAACCCCAATATTCCGCCTCAATTGGCGTGATTTTCCGACAAGCCGCATATTTGTCATTTAACAGCAAATCCGACGACCGGGCAAGCTGTTTGCTGGGCACGGCGGATGATGCAATCCCTGCATCTTCGCGCTTCCATCGCAGGGCGGCAATCGTTATACTGATTGCATGTGTTCTAAAGAGGCCCAAACACAAAGCGACAAACCGGCCAGGCCGCGGATATTGGTCATCAAGCTGAGTTCGTTTGGCGACATTTTCCACGCCATCCCGGCGGTGCAGCAGCTGAAAAAACAGCTGGATGCCGATATCGACTGGGTCACGCAAACGGAATATGCGCCGCTGGTGCGGTGCATCAGCGGCGTTTCCCGCGTCATCCCCTTCCACCGCCGCCGCGCGCTGCCAACACTGCTGCCGTTCCTGCGCGAGCTGCGGGCGCAGTCCTATGACTATGCGTTCGACCTGCAGGGACTCCTGAAAAGCGCGTGCATTGCGCGGCTGGCATGCGCCAGGACCATCATCGGCCCCTCCTTCCACCGGGAAGGCGCGCACTGGCTCTACCACGCGGTGGCCGGCACCCGCGACAAGAACCGGCACGCGGTGGATGAAAACCTGGACATCCTCCGCTATCTGCAAAAACCGGTTGAAGCCCCCACCTTCAACATCCACTTTCCAGACATCACCCCGCCGGGCACCGCTCCCCGCATCGGGATCATCCCAGTTTCGCGGTGGGAGAGCAAGAACTGGCCCGTGGCCTCATTCATCCAAACCGTCACCGGGCTGACGCAGCGAGGGGCCTCAGTATTCCTGCTGGGCAGCCCAGCCGACGCGGACATCTGCCGCCAGATCGAAACCGCCTGCAAAGGCGTCATCAACATGGCGGGTAAAACCAGCCTGATCGAGATGGGAAGCCTGCTGCAAAAAATGGACGCGGTGATTTCCAACGATTCCGGCCCCATGCACATGGCCGCGGCGGCGGGGACCCCGGTCATCGCGCTGTTCGGACCAACGGCCCCCCTGCGCACAGGCCCGTTTGGCGCAAAACACCGCATCCTGCAAACCGACATGCCCTGCCAGCCCTGTTTTTCAAGGACCTGCCAGCTTTGGCAGTCGCCGCCGCCATGCCTGACCGGCATCACGCCGGAGATGGTGCTGAAGGCCGTTGATGAACTGCTAACGAAGTAGCAGGAAGCTCACGATCCGCCATGGATGCCAGACCGGATGGATTAACTACGAAAATCGCGAAAGAGGACGAAAATATAAAATTCACATTGATGGACAGGATAGACAAGATGGGGAGAAAAGCCATCCGCCGTCAGCGGTCAGATCCGGAATTTAACTACGAAATGCGCGAAAGATACGAAAAATAACGCAAAGAAATTTCAATCACGCACCGGCGTCAGCCGGCCAGCCAATGGCGGAGCATGACCCATAATTTGTGCAGCAGCACGGTGCCGCCCAGAAGCAGGAATGCAAAATAAACCGTGGTCAGCAGATTGGTCAGGTAGCCCAGCACCACGCACCAGCCGTCGTGCTGCAGCATGCCGATGGCCAGCAGGAGCACGGCCAGGCCGGGCAGCGTGTTTGAAAATGGAACAAACCCGAACGGCATCATCAACAACACGCCGCCGACAAGGATCATCAGGCCGTTCACCCACTGCATTTTATCGCCACGCGTCAAACCCGGCAAGCGCGGCCGGCTGATCTTCTCCAGCCGCTGGACCCACACCAGGCCTTTTTCCAAGGCCATCCGCAATTTATGCGCGGGAAACCGGCGATGCATCAACCGGCCCGGCAACCATGGCCTGCGGTGCATCATCAGCCCAAAGGCGATCAACAGAATGACCAGCCCGAAAACCGTGCTGAGCCCGGGGATGGAGACCGGCACCATGAACGGAATGGTCAAAAACACGCAAAACAGGAGCTGGCCTTCACGTCCCATCAGATCCAGCACCTCCGCCAGCGTGACGGTCTCCGTGGTCAGGTTGTTGATCACCATCTGCAGCTTTGCACGCAGAGTTTCTCCCTGTTCCAGCGGAGCCCGATCCATAAAAACCACCCTCTTTATCCGGCCATTGCCCATCAATGAAGGCGTCACCTTAGCGCCTATCCGAAAACCCACCGGACCCATGATGGCATGAGTTTTCGTGCCGGGCAAGGCGGATGTTCGGGCGGGAGCAAGAAGACAGGAGACAGTATTGGAAGGCGGAGAAAGAGGGAAGAGTTTCACGCAAAGACGCCAAGCCCGCCAAGTTCCGGAATTGACCACGGATAAGACGGATGAATACGGATAGAAGACAGGGTGGATTAACTACGAAACACACGAAAAACGACGCACCGGCCATGAACAACTTTCCCTATTGCCATTGCAACAATGATTGCTACACTGCTTGCAGTATCTGGAAAACGTTGTGCCGCAAAGCCGCTCATTCCGAAAGGATGCTTCATGAACACAAAAGGGTATAAAATGCAGGGCCCCTGGGGCATCCGCTTCCTGACCAACACCTTCATGGCCAGCATGGGCGTGCTGGTGTTCTGGCTGCTCGGATTCCTGATCGCCGACATCGAATCCATCAAAGGGCCCAACCTTGCCGCCATGGAGCTCCAAGGCGTGGAATTCGCATTGATCCAGAGAAACGACCAGATCGCCGGCCAGATCGCCGAACTCAACCGGCAGATCGCCAGCAAACAGGTCGAACAGTCGCTGGCCGGCGACAGTTCCGTCAACCTCCAGCGCACCATCAACCAGCTGATGGAACTGCAGAAGCTGAGCGCACAAAATGAAGTCGCGCTGAGCGACCAGGAAAAGGCCAACCTGGCCGACAGCCTGAGGCTCTTCCTTGCCAGCCAGAAGCAATATCAGGACTCCAACAAATCCATCACCGACCTGACCCTGCAGAAACAAAACCTGAACGAGGAAAAATGGAAGGTGGAGCAGCGCATCCAACTGCAGAAGCAGCCCGTGCTGAGCAATTTCCAGGAGCTGCAGCATGCGCACCGGCTGAAACTGACCCTCTACCACTCACTCATCCTGGTGCCATTGGTCCTGATCGCCGGGTTCCTGCTGCTGGCCAAGCGCAACAGCATTTACTTCCCGCTGTTCCTCGGCTTCGGTGTCGCCACCCTGATCAAAAGCGGCATGATCATCCACGAGTATTGCCCCACGCGCTATTCAAAATATGTCGTTGGCGGCGTGCTGCTGATTGTGGTCATCCGGCTGTTGGTTTATTTCATCAACATGGTGGCCTTCCCGAAATCCGACTGGCTGATGAAACAATACCGCGAAGCCTATGAACGATTCCTGTGCCCGATCTGCGACTATCCGATGCGGATCGGACCGCGCAAGTATCTTTTCTGGACCCGCCGCACGGTGCACAGCATCCTGCCGCAGCGCGAGTTCACCGGCAAAGAGGAGCCCTACACCTGCCCGGCGTGCGGCACACACCTGCTTGAACCCTGTCCGGAATGCAAACTGACACGGCACAGCCTGATGCCGTATTGCGAGCATTGCGGCGCAAAAAAAGAGATTGCCGAAGCGTAACACAAGGCCGAAAAAAGGGTTCAGGGGACGGAGTTCAGACATGACAAAAATGTTTTCGGGACGATCAAAACCCGCCTGCGCCGCAACATGGTTGCTGCCGTTGCTGCTATTGACGCTGCCCGGCACCACACACGCCCAATTCAATTACACGAACAGCAACGGCGCGATCACCATCACCGGGTACACCGGATCCGGCGGTGCGGTGACCATCCCGGGAGCCATCAACGGCCTGCCGGTCACGCGTCTCGGAATCTCTGTATTCAACGGGTGCAGCAACCTGACCAGCATCACGATCCCCAACAGCGTCACCAATCTCGGGGAATGGACGTTTGCCGTCTGCACCAGCCTGACCAACGCCACAATCCCCAGCAGCATCACCAGCATCGGGTGCGCGGTGTTCTATCAATGCACCAGCCTGACCAACATCACAATCCCCAGCAGCGTCACCAGCATCGGGGAGCTGGCGTTCGCTGACTGCTCCAGACTGACCCGCATCACGATCCCCGCCAGCATCACCCGCATCGAGGACAGGGCGTTCTCCGTCTGCACCAGCCTGACAGGAGTCTATTTCCAGGGAAACGCCCCCCGCGTCGGGCTGGACGTGTTTTACTTCACCACCGATGCAACCGTCTATCACCTGCCCGGAACCACAGGCTGGGGTTCAACATTTGGCTGGCGTCCGACGATGCTGTGGAATCAATAAGCGCCTATGACAGAATTGTGTCTTTTGCATCCTTTACGCTTGTCATGCGAAACAGCCACATGCTAACCTGTGACAATCTGACACAGACAAGCACCACCACATAGTGACATTTTTACCGAAGACTGGAGCGCAATGCTGTGAAATCAGGATTTCTTGACAAATTGATCGATCGGCTTGATCGCTTGGACCCCAAGAGTTTACAGACGCAGTTCCTGCATCTGGCGCAAGAGCGGGGATTGATGGAAACGATTTTCCAATCCCTCCAGGAAGGGGTGCTGGTGATTGACGCACGCAGCCGATTGACCTATGCCAACCGGGCCGCCGAACGGCTGGCCGGTTTTTCATTCGAGGAAACCGAAGGCCGTCCCATTGCAACCATCATCCGTGAAATCGACTGGAACGGCATCCTGAAGCTGGATCCCCGCGAATGGTCCAAGCTGATCCACCATGAAATCGAAATCACCTATCCCGAACCCCGGTTCCTGAGTTTTTACATCGTCCCGCTGGCATCCGCAGAGCAGCACAAGGAAGAGGGCGCCGTCATCATCCTGCGCGATGTCACCCATGACCGCCGGCATGAGGCGTCACGGATGGAATCGGAGCGTCTCAACGCCATCAAACTGCTGGCGGCCGGCGTGGCGCACGAAATCGGCAACCCGCTCAATGCGCTCAACATCCACCTGCAGCTCCTGGCGCGGGAAATCGGCACCCTGCCACAGGAGAGGAACCCCCAACTCAAGGAGCTTGTCGAAATCGCCCAGTCGGAAATTTCGCGGCTGGACCTGATCATCACGCAGTTCCTGCGCGCCATCCGGCCGTCCCAACCCGCCTTCACCCCGACCCAGATCGAAGACGTGCTCAAGGAGTCGCTGATGCTGCTGAAGCAGGAAATCCAGAACCGCAACATCCATATCCATGTAAAATGCCCGGCACCCCTGCCGCGCATCCACGCCGACCCCCACCAGATCAAGCAGGTGTTTTTCAACCTGGCAAAAAACGCATTCCACGCCATGTCAGACAACGGCACGCTGGACATCTCGATGGAAGCCGACGATCAGTTCCTGATCATCACGTTCACCGACACCGGCTGCGGCATCAAGCCGGAGGATTTCGGGCACATCTTCGACCCCTACTTCACCACCAAGGCCAGCGGGTCCGGACTGGGGCTGATGATCGTGCAACGGATCATCCAGGAACACGGCGGGCAGATCAAAGTGGTCAGCCAGCCCGAAAAAGGCACCAGCTTCACCATCCTCCTGCCGCTGATTGACCGGCGTGTCCGAATGCTGAAAGCCCCCGACGGCGAGACCCCGAGCGCGGAGCAATCCAACGGCAGCGCAAGCCCGCCGGGAAGCACCGGACGCGCCCGCCGCACGCGGGCAAAGACGGGAAAGCCATGAACACAGCCCATAAAAAAAACTCCATCCTGATTGTGGATGACGACAAAAACACCCGCGACGGGCTGGCCCGCGCACTGCAAAGCCATTACCAGGTATGGATGGCCGAAAGCGCCGACCGCGCCTTGAACATCCTCGGCGAAACCGAAATCGACATCCTGCTGAGCGATGTGCGCATGCCGGGCATGGACGGGCTCACCCTGCTGCAGCGCGCACTGGCGCACAAGCCGGAACTGATCTGCATCCTGCTCACCGCCTACGGCAATGTCGAGACCGCCGTGGAGGCCATGAAACGCGGCGCCTACGACTTTTTAATGAAGCCGGTCAACCTTGACCATCTGGATCTTTTGCTCACACGCGCACTGCGCTCCCGCGAAGTGGAGACGGAAAATGCGCAACTGCGCGAACAGCTGGACAAGCAGTACGGACTGGATGACCTGCTGGGGCAGACGCCCGCCATGCTGCACCTGTTCGACACCATCAAGCAAGCCGCACCCACACAAGCCACCGTGCTGATCCAAGGTGAAAGCGGCACCGGCAAGGAACTGGTGGCCCATGCCATCCACCGCCTGAGCACCCGGGCCAAGGGACCGTTTGTGGCCGTGCATTGCGCCGCACTGGCCCAGAACCTGCTGGAAAGCGAACTTTTCGGCCATGAGAAAGGCGCCTTCACCGGCGCGGCCGCACGACGGCGCGGCCGCTTCGAAATGGCTGACGGCGGCACACTGTTCCTTGATGAAATCTCCGAGATCGAACCCTCGCTGCAGGTCAAACTGCTGCGCGTCCTGGAAACCCGTAATTTCGAACGGGTGGGCGGCAACGAAACCGTCGAGGTGGACATACGCCTGATCGCCGCCACCAACCGCAACCTCAAAACGCTGGCCGACACCGGCAAATTCCGCGAAGACCTCTTCTTCCGGCTGAATGTGGTGGACATCACCCTGCCGCCGCTGCGCGACCGCGCCGATGACATTCCGCTCCTATGCAACCGCTTCATCCAGGAGATCAGCGGACGCAACAACAAGAACATCACCAGCATCACGCCGGACGCGCAGGGTATCCTGCAGGCCTATCCCTGGCCGGGCAATGTGCGCGAACTGCGCAACACCATCGAGAAGATGGTGGTGTTGAGCCAGGGGACGCGCCTCACCGCGCGGGATATCCCGCAGAACATCCGCACCACCGTCCGCGGCCCGGACAGCCACAGCCGCAACGACGCCAGAGGCGGGGTATTCCTTTCGCCCGCCACATCGCTGGCCGATGCGGAAAAGAATATGATCGTCGCCGCGCTGAAACGCCACGACGACAGCCGCACCCATGCCGCCAAAGAACTGGGAATCAGCCGCCGCACACTGCACCGCAAACTGCACGAATACGCCATCACCACGCCCAAGGAGCCGGATGCCGCCGGCCCCGGAGAAAAATCATCATGATATCAGATTACCTGCAAAATCTTTTTGCCGACATGGAACACAGCATCATGTACCACCTGCTGCGCGGGCTGCTCTTCCTTGTCATCACCGCCGCGCTGCTCTGCGGCTACGCCATCACCCAGTTCCGCGGACTGCGCGATGCCGATGCCATGGAATACGCACAACTGGGCCGACAGATCGCGACCGGCCAAGGCATGACCACCCAGTGCCTGCGTCCGGTGGACATCTGGTTCATGCAACAGCACAACAAACAGCCGGACCTGCAGCGTTTTCCCGACCTGCGCCACATGCCGCTCTATCCCGTGGTGGCGGGCTGGGGCATGAAACACCTGTCGCCCCTGTTTGATTTTGAAACCCCCTTCGCCATTTTCCCGGCGGAAGCGCAGATCATTGTGCCGCTCGGCATCTTCTTCATCATCCTGACCGGCCTGTTTGTCTTCCTCGCCGCGCGACGGCTGTTTGACGACCGCATCGCCGGCCTGGCCACGCTCTGCTTCTTTGCCGCCGACCTTGTGCTGCAAACCGCCATTTCCGGCGGCCCATTGCCCATGCTCATGTTCCTCATCACCGCCGGCGCCTATGCCGCCATTGTCGCCGCACAGGCGTGGGAGGACAGCCGGAACTCGGCAGGCTGGATTTCTTTTATCGGCGCCGCCATCCTGGGCGGAGCCGCATGCCTGACATCCTATGCCGCCATCATCCCGGTAATCGCCATCGGCCTTTTCGCCGCCGCACACGCCAACAAGGGGCGCGCAGCCATGGCCGGGCTTTTTCTACTGACCGTGCTGATCATGGTCATGCCATGGATGGTGCGCAACAGCCGGACATGCGGGTCCCCTTTCGGGCTGGCGCCGGCCAGCCTTCTGCACAACACATTCCTCTACCCGGACCGCTCATTTGAACGCACGCTCACGCCCGACCTGCAGCCTCAACGTGTCAGCATGGCCATCCGCCAGAAATTCACGGATGGCATCATGTCGATTTCCAGCAAGGGATCACCCGCCCCCGGGCCCGGGCTGCTGTTCTGTTTTTTCATCGCCTCGTTTTTCACCCGGTTTGAAACCCTGCACGCCAGCCGCTTCCGGTGGGCAGTCGGCGGCAGCGTGATCCTGCTGTTTGCCGGCGGCATTTTGTTTTCAAATGCAGACATGCTCAACATCATGCTGCCGTTCTGCCTGATCTATGGCGCGGCATTCCTGTTCACATTGATCGCCAAGACTGATTATCCCGACATGGCCTGGCCGCCCGTGCTCGTGGGACTGGTTGTGGTGTTGACCGCCGTGCCGCTTGCAGGACGGCTGCTGGGACCGAAAGCCTCATTGCCCTATCCGCCCTACTATCCGCCATTCATCACGCATGCCGCGCAATTCATGACCGGAAAAGAAATCCTGTGCACGGACATGCCGTGGGCCACGGCATGGTATGGCGGCCGCACCTCGCTGCTGCTGCCAAAAACGACCGACGACGTGCAAACATTGCGCGCCGCAGGCATGCCGGTTGCCGGCATCTACCTCACCCCGGAAACGTCGAACCTGCCTTATGCATTCACGCTGGCGGCGGGCGCCAACCGGGACTGGTTTGCATTGGTCAATGGCCGCGTGCCGACGGAATTTCCTTTCCGACACGGCTTGTCGTTCCCGCCGGGATCACATGACCAGATCCTGCTGACCGACCGGGCGCGATGGCAGGCCCCAGCCGCCACCAACGACCTGGCGGAAAGCACAGATCCGTCCCTGATCATCCGCCCGACACCTTAAAGGCGCATTCCTTCTTGTTTACACTCATGCCTCAACCGGAGGTGTTCCAACCCGCCGGACGGGAAATATCTTTTCCTTCCCGACACGACAGAGGTATTGGAAAGCACGGCGCAGCTTGCGCCAGTCGTCACGCGTATGAAGATGTTTCAGGATCGTCCACCAGATGGCCGGCGATGTGTAATAGTCACGATAGGCCTTCCAGTACCAGTATTGCATGCCTTCCAAACCGAAGTCCGGATTCACGTAGACAGGGTTGCTGGTGTCCGTGCCCAGCAGATCTTTCCATTGGTATCCCGCCCGGATATGCCCCGCTTCGTTACATATGTCATACAACACGGTTTTCGGATAAGGCAACGGCAACCAGAACAAGGCCATTTCCGCACGCAAGGATATCGCATAACGGATGGTGTTCTGCACCATTTCAGGAGTCTCACCCGGCAAGCAAATGATGAAATTGGTCATAGTCCTGATTCCCGCCTGATGGATCCATTTCATTCCCTGCGTCTGCTTTTCCACGGTCGTACGTTTTTTAATGAAATCCAATGTGGCCTGATTTCCGGATTCAATTCCCACCACAATCCGCCGGCACCCCGCCTTGCGCATCATGTCCAGCAATTCCGGATCAACCTTGTCAGCACGTGTATTGCAGGACCACACCAAATCCAGCTTTGCCTCGATCAATCGTTTCATGAGGTCCATGGTGTAAACACGATCCGTAGTAAACGTGGAATCCTGAAAATAGATATCGCGCGCATTGTGGTCACGAATAAGAATTTTCAATTCCTCCACCACCCGTGCCGTGCTGAAAGCCCTCAGCTTCCGGCCCAGCGCCATATGGGCTGAACAGTAAATGCAGCTGAACGGACATCCACGCTGCGTCAAAACAGGATAGCAGGGAAGACGTGTATACTGGGACACATGCGGGATATAACGCCGCAAATCCAGATCTCCATAAAAGCCCAACGGCAAATCGTCCAATTGTTCGATGAATGCCGCCTGGGGATTGATGACTATTTTCCCGCCCTGTCGATACACCAGATTCGGCACCTTGGAAAAATCCGGGGTGCCAGCCATCAATTCCCGGATCAATTTTTCCGTGGCATACTCGCCTTCGTACATGATGATGAAATCCAGTTCGGGGCATTCGCGCATGCTGCGCTCCGGCATTGCCGTGGCATGCACATTGCCCATCAACACTTTTGCACCCGGCAGCGCCTCCCTAATCACAGCGGCCGTTTTGAACGCAAAGTCCGCAGTCGGCGTATACACCGAAAGGCCAACCACATCGTATTGCGCATGCTTCAGATAAGCCCGAAACGCCTGCAAATCGTAATCGCCGAACTGCATGTCAAGGAATGTGACGTCATATCCCCTGGACCGCAAATAGTTATAAATCGATATCATGCCGACAGGCGGAATAAAACCTTCCTGGGCATGACCTGAAGCCGCCTTGGTGTGCAAGAGTGGTGTCGTGAGAAGAATTTTCATTCCTACCTTTTCAGAACTTATACAACGTTCACGCTTATGTTAATATGTCCTGGCAAATCCGTTGCGATATTTTCGCATTACCATCTAAACCGTCCAACCAAAACATACTTTATGGCATCAACCCGTCCTGCGCCAACCATTATCATATATCCATGCGGCGCCAGAACATGACCACACGGCCCCACAGCCAACCGGGCACCGTACGGTAAAGCTCGCGAAGGAATTCATCGGTATGCATCGCGCGGGGCTCCTCGATCTTGCGCCGCACCACCTGAAACAAAACCATGCCCAGCATCAGCAGCACATACAGCACGCTGTACTGGTTCCAATGCCATGCGCCCCACCGCGCCAGCACCCCGTCGGTTTCATGCGCCCGCATACCGTCCAGGAACATGCCCCAGAAAATCGGCATCAGCCCGTTCATCGTGCCGTTCATCACGCTGGACAGCGCGAAGAAATGACTGCGCCCCGCCTCGGGCACCGCCGCCATGAGCAGCCGCAACGTCGACACCTGATAAAAAGAGCCGCCCATGGCGCCGGTGACCAGCGTCACGCCGAACACCCAGATGTTAAACGGCAGCAGCCCCGCCGCAGCCATGGCCCAGCACAGGAAATTAATGAAGAACATGCTGCCGGAAAGCCCCAGCAAGGGGCGGCTGCCAACGCGGTCCACCACGCGGCCGCCAATCATGGAAAAAAGCGCCGACAGGATGCCGCTCACCGCCGAGAACCCGAGTATCCAGCGCGCGCTGACCCCGGCGAGATCGCGCAGCATGGGGACCCAGAATACGCCTGCCGCCGCAATAAAAAAGAAATAAACCATGCTGAAGCGGATGATCCTAAAAAACGGCGGATGGAAAATAAGAGCCTTCCAAGGCACACGGCCCGGCCCGGACGCCAGCCCGACCGTCTGCACCGGCGGGATGCGCCGCAGGAAGAAGACAGAGCTCAGAGCAGCGACATACGCGAACAGGAACAAGCCGGCATATTTAAACTGGGGCAGCGCAACCGCCACATACCAGGCCGAACCCACCATAATCAACGTAGAAGCCAGCGACGCGCTGATGCTGTCACCCGCCGCAAACTCCCCGCGCCGCTCCTCCGGCAGCAATTTAGTGATCCAAGGATAGTAGCCGCAACAGGAAAACCCGCGTATCATGCTGAAAAGCGCCAGCAGCAGCATCGCCAGCCACATCACCAGATTGGGCGGCAGCCGGGCCGACTGCCATGCCAGAACCGCCAGCATGAGGACAAAGATGCTGCGCGACGTCCACCCCCGCACCATCAGCGTCTTGCAGCCGATCCGGTCCGCGTATCTGGCGGCCGGCAACTGCAACATGTTGAAGAGCGGCACCATGGAGGAAACCATCCCAATCATGGTGGCGGAGGCGCCCAACTCCTTGAAGAAAAGCACCATGGGCGTGCCCAGGATAATGGTCCACATCAGCGCATTCACCGCCGAAAACGCATAGACATAGCGGATCGACCTAGGCATGGGCGGCCGGGGTGCTGTGTTCATCGCATTGACTCAAGGTTCCGGGTTCGCATGCCCTTTTGACTCCTGTCTGCCGTCCTGTGTGCTTTTCAAAAATGCAGGTTGCATTTCGGGTTCGTGCCTTCCACGTGTATCGGCGCTCTTGCCTAACCCCTGCCCCCCCCGGGGGGCAATTTCATCACATCTAAAGAAACACAAAACCCGCCCAGGGGCAAGCGGCTTTGAAAAATTTACCTACCCCGCTTTTTCAACTTTGACAATATCCATGATCACCCGGTGCGCGGCAAGCAGGCCGAACATGCCGGTCACGCAGGACAGGCTGCCCAGAGGCCGCCGCACCCGGCCACGCACCACATTCTCACGTTCGCCGGCATCGCAAACCACCTCATCCGGCAGTCCGTCGGGTTCCGGCGGCAATTCAGTTGAAAACACGCATGTAACGCCCTTCACAATCCCGCGCTGCCGCAGATTTTTCCGCACCAGCTTCGCCAGCGGACACATATCGGTCTTGGAAATGTCGGCAACATGGATTTTTTTCGGATCCGTGCGCGTGGCCGCGCCCATGCTTGAAACCACGGGGATTCCCCTCCCCACACAGGCAGCCAACAGGCGCACCTTTGGCCCCAGACTGTCTATCGCATCGATCACCATATCCGGCGGCGGCTTCAACACCTCGTCCATGGTGTCATCATCAATAAACAGGCGCAAGACTTCCACATGGCAGCCGGGGTTGATATCCCGCACACGGGCGGCAGCGATTTCAACTTTGGCCCGGCCCAGGGTGGATTCCAAGGCATAAAGCTGGCGATTGAGGTTGCTGGTGCGCACCACATCAAAATCAACCAGCCGCAGGTGTCCGATGCCGGCCCGGGCCAGCGACTCAACTGCATACGACCCGACCGCGCCCATCCCCGCCACCACCACCTGTGCATGCTGCAGCCTGCGCAGGCCGTCTTTGCCCAAGAGCATTTCCGTGCGTATAAAGCGATGTGTCATGGTCCCTGATAAATCCGGCAGGCATTCTGCCACGTCAGCGTTTCAATTTCGGCTTCCGCCACTCCCCGCAACGCCGCCACGGCGCGCGCCACCTCCCGAACATTCGCCGGCTCATTGGGCCGCCGCCCCGGCGGAGGCGCAACGGCCCCTCCCTGCCACGGCAGCATATCCGGCGCATCGGTCTCAACCAGCAGCCGGTCCGCAGGCACCACCGGCACCGCTTCACGGGCGCGGACATTATGCGGCCATGTGACGGACCCTGCAAAGGAAAAACAAGCGCCCAGGCCCGCCAGTCCGGAAACCAGCTCCCAGCCACCGGAATAGGCGTGAATCACAAAACCGCGCGGCAAACGCTTCAACGCCCCGCGCATCTCCATCAGCAGTCCCCACGCCTTGCGGCAATGCATCACCACGGGCCGGTTGAGCTCACAGGCCAGCACAAGCTGCGCCTCAAGAACCGCCTGCTGCTCCGTATCTGCACGCGGCTTCACCACATGGTCCAGACCGATTTCGCCCACAACGGCCAGCGGATAAGCCATCAACAGCCGCCGAAGCGAGGCCAGCCAGTCCGGCGGACGATCCGCTATAAACCAGGGGTGCAATCCGAAAGCCGGCGCAACCATGCCCGGCCACCGCTCCGCCAGACCCGCAACAGCCGGCCAATCCGCCACGGTGGTCCCGCAACACAGCAGGCGGCCGACACCCGCCGCGCGGGCGCGCGCCAGCACAGCGGATTCCTGATCAAGCAACCGCCCATCCTGCAAATGGCAATGCGCATCGAACCACATGTTGCAAATCCCGTTTGTTTGAGCTATTTTGACCCAATCGACTTTCACACTCAAGGAGGAATGCGCATGATCCGGATGAAGACGCTGGGCCGCACGGGACTCAAGGTTTCGCAGATTTCACTGGGCGGCCTGTTCGTCTCAAAGATGGGCGCGGACTTCCAGCAAGCCAAGGCCGCCACCCTGCGCGCGATGGAGCTGGGAATCAACTACATTGACACCGCGCCCGGCTATGCCGACAGCGAAGAGGTGCTTGGAAAAATCATCCAGGATGTCAAAACCCCGCTGATCATCTCCACCAAGCTGGGCGGGCGGCCCAAGCCGTTCCAACCGAAAAACCGCGACTGTTTGATGCGTTCAGTGGACATGAGCCTGAAACTGCTACACCGCGACACCATCGACATGCTGATGATCCATGAGCCGGACCGGCCAGGGCAGTATGACTGGTGGAATGACTTCAAAAATGCCGAAGGCCCGGTATGGGATCTGCTCTGCGACCTGAAAAAATCCGGCGTCATCCGCCACACAGGGCTGGGCGGCACCACGGCCTACGGGCTGGCCCAGCTGTGCCGCACCGGCAAATTCGACGTGGTGCTGACCGCATTTAACTACAGCCTGCTCTGGCGCGAAGCGGAGCATGAGCTGCTCCCGGCCGCCAAAAAGCAGAAAATGGGCATCATCATCGGCTCACCCTTGCAGCAGGGTGCGCTGGCCACCCGGTATGATGAACAGATCCGCAAGGGCGCGGAATGGATGAGCAAGCCGCGGCGCGAGCAGTACAAGGCACTTTACGCATTCCTGGATGAGATCAAGATGCCGATCCCCGAGGCCGGCCTGCGCTTCGCCATCTCCAATCCATCGGTCTCCTGCGTGCTGACCGGCAGCCGTTCGATGGCAGAGGTGGAAGCGAATGTGGCGGCAGTCGCCAAAGGCTCCTTGTCAAAACCCATCCTGAAACGCCTGGACGAAATCGCCGCCATGGTCCCGTTCCGACCCTATGAAGAACCTTTTTCGCTGCCCTTCAGACGGGTTTATGAAGGCCCGGGCAACGCGTGGAACGGTTAAATCACAGCCCACGGGAGACCAGACGATGAAAGCTGCGGTGATTGTCAAAAACAACCGGCTGAAAATCCTGAATGTGCCTGAACCACAGCCGGGCGAGTATGAAGCCAAATGCGAAATCCTTTTTGGCGCGGTGTGCTCCGGAACGGATTTGCACCTGCTGAAAGGCACCCTCCGGTTCCGCAGCCCGCTGCCCACCATCCTCGGCCATGAAAGCATCGGGCGGGTCATCGCCATCGGCAAAAAAGTGCGGCACCTGAAACCCGGCGATCTGGTCACCCGCGTCGGCACGCCAGCGATTCCGCCCTATTCCATTTCATGGGGCGGCTTTACGGAATTCGGCATTGCGGTGGACCATCAGGCCATGGAAGAAGACGGCCGGCCGCAGACGGACTGGAAAAACTTCAGGATTCACCAGAAGATTCCCGCCACCTTTGATCCAGCCGCAGCCACAATGATCATCACATGGCGCGAAACCCTGAGCTACCTCACCCGGATGGGGGTTCACAAAAACGCCTCACTGCTGATTATCGGCACCGGCGGCAACGGGCTGGCCTATGCCGCCCATGCGCGCAATACCGGGCTAAAGCAGATCACCATGCTGGGCGCGCCGGAGCGCGCACGGCCGGCGAAGAAAACAGGAGTCACGCATTTCATCAACTACCACCATCCCGATCCGGGCAACGCGCTTGCCAAGCACACACCTGACGGATACGACTTTGCCATCGATGCGGTTGGCAGCCAAGCCTCGGCCAATATCGCCGTGGCCGCGCTTAAAGACGGCGGCATTCTCGGCATCTATGGATTGAACGAGATGGGCCGGATCACATTGAATCCATCGCTGGCGCGGGGAACGTTCACATTCAGCGACAAAGGCTATACCGAACACGAAACACACACCCGCGTGGTGAATTTCATCAAAGCCGGGAAACTGGACGCCTCCATCTGGCTGACGAACATCAAGGAACCCTGGCCGTTGGACGCACTGCCGGACGCGATTGCCGCGACCCGGCAACGGAAAGTGATCAAGGCGCTGATCCGCATCCGCGGCTAAAAAAAGGAGCAGGCAACGATGCCGGCAACATTACGATTCTTCGGTGCCGCACAAAATGTCACAGGCTCCTGCTACTGTCTTGAATACAGCGACCAGCGGCTCCTGGTCGATTGCGGTATGTATCAGGAACGTGATTTGCGCATACGAAACTGGGAACCGCTCCCGGCGGCACCGGCGTCGATTGATTTCATCCTGCTCACCCATGCGCATCTGGACCATTGCGGCCGCATTCCCAAGCTGGTCAAGGAGGGGTTCAAGGGACCGGTTTACTGCACCCCGGCAACTGCAGAAATTGCAAAAATCGTGATGGCTGACTCCGCCAAGATCCAGGAGGAAGATGCGGCGCACAAAATAAAACGGCACGCAAAACAGGGCCGCAAGAGCCCGATCCCGATTGTGCCGCTTTACACCATCGCCGATGCTGAAGCCGCTGCCCATCTTCTCACGCCGGTTGAATACATGGAGCCCCTGACCCTGCCCGGCGGCGCCAGCGCCACATTTTATGATGCCGGCCATATCCTTGGCTCATCCATGATCAAGCTGACAGTCCCGATCAACGGCGAAACGCGCACCATCCTGTTCTCCGGCGATGTAGGGCGCTGGAACACCCCCATCCTGCGTGACCCCACGCTCTTCAAGCAGGCCGATTATGTGCTGGTCGAGTCGACGTATGGCGATCGCATCCATGAAGAACAGTCCTCCATCCTGAATGCGCTGGCCAATGTCATCAACGGAACCGTGGCACGCGGCGGCAACATCGTGGTGCCGAGCTTTGTGGTTGAACGCTCACAGGAACTGCTCTTCTACATCACCCAGCTGCTGAACCGGAAGCGGATCAAACCCATCAAGGTATTCCTGGACAGCCCCATGGCCATCAGCGTCACCCGCATCTTCCGGCACCACCCTGAACTGTTTGACGAGGAGATCACGGCAATGATCGCCGATGGCAACAACCCGTACAGCTTCCCCGGATTGACCATGTGCTCGACCGCCGAGGAATCCAAAGCGATCCGCGATGAGACCCGTCCAGTCATCATCATCGCCGGCTCCGGCATGTGCACCGCCGGCCGCATCAAACACCACCTTGCCAACAACATCGAGAACCCCAACAGCACCATTGTGTTCGTGGGCTATCAGGCGGTGGGAACGTTGGGCCGCATTATTCTGGAAAATCCCAAAGCTGTGCGCATCCTCGGCCAGACGTACAAAGTGAATGCGCAGATCACCAAGATCCAAGGGTTTTCCGCACATGCCGACCAGAATGAGCTTATGTGCTGGCTATCGACGATCGAAAAACCACCGCGCCGTGTATTTATCATCCATGGTGAACCGACAGCGGCAACCGCTTTTGCTGAACACCTTGCCGCCAAAACACAGTGGCCAGTAACCGTCCCAGCTTATAATGAAGCCTTCACGCTAACCTGAGATGGAAGCGATATGCCTGCACCCAACCCATCCATTCCAACACTTTTGACAGAAACCTCAGACATCGAAACCGCCTCGGCAGGTTATGCGGCGCGATTTGCCGGTTCTGTTGGCCGATGGATGCTCGATATCCAGGAACAGACCGTTAAAAATCTCCTGCCGCCTGCGCCTGCCACCATTCTGGATGTCGGCGGCGGACATGGACAGCTGGCCATCCCCCTGTGCCGATGCGGCTATTCCATCACCGTGCTCGGCAGCAATGAAAGCTGCGGAATCCCCCTCGCGGATGTTGTCAAACAAGGGCAATGCCGGTTTGCCATCGGCAACATCATTGCACTGCCTTTTGCCGATGGCTCATTTGACATGACGCTGGCCGTGCGGCTTTTGCCGCATTGCAAGGCGTGGCCAACATTGATCGCCGAGCTATGCCGCGTGGCAAAACGCTCCGTCATTGCCGACTATCCTGTGACCAAAGGGTTCAACACCCTTGCACCCGCCCTGTTCGGCGCCAAGAAGAAAATGGAAGGCAATACGCGCCCATGGCGAGCTTTCACCGATGAAGAATTACGGGCTGAATTCGCCAAACACGGCTACCTCTTACACCAGCGCAATCCGCAATTTTTCCTGCCCATGGCGCTGCACCGCATACTGAAATGCCGGCCGCTTTCACAGGCCATGGAAAAATGTTTTGCCGCCACCGGCCTGACCCGGCACTGGGGCTCGCCGGTCATTGCCGAATGGCGCAAGGAGAAAAAACATTCATGAAAACAGCTGCCGCCAGCGTCTTGCAGCAGCTTGAAAACCATGAGCCATTACGCACGCCGCAGCATCGATGGCGGCTGCCCTGCCTGCTGTTCCTGCTGATGATCCCGGTTTATTACAATTCCATCCCTTCCCGTTTCAACACCGTGTACAACAACCGCTGTTTTTTTGACAGCGACGGCGAGTTCATCCTGCGCCAGTTCGGCCAGAACAAAACATTCACACACAACGATCACCTCCTGTACCACATCACGGCCCGATGGCTTTACACCCATGCCAGCCACCTGCCACTGGTAAAATCCAATCCCCTCAAGATCCACAAACAGCTCAGCGTGGTCGCCGGAGCCGCAGGGGTCGCCCTTTTGTTTGCCATCGGCCTGTTCCTGACGGGCCGGATGCTGCCTTCGCTGATGGCCGCGCTGTTCACCGGCGGCTGCGCCGGATACTGGTTTTTCGCCGCCACCATCGACACCTACCTGCCGTCACTGGTTTTCTGCATCCTGTCGCTCGGCTTTTTCATCAAAGCGCTGCAACGCCAACACCTTGCCGATTATGCCGGGATGGGCGCCGCCATGGGGCTGGCCGTCCTGTTCCGGACCGATGCGGTGCTGCTGGGCACGCTGGCGCTGATTGCGCTGGCGGCCGCCCGGCGGCGAACAGCGGGACTGGTGGTATGCGGTGGAGTATTCCTCATGGTGGGAGTTGCCGGCTATGCCATGCTGGCCAACCACTATTACGGCATACCGTGGCTCCAAATCCCCGCATGGGCCGCCGGCCATGTCAACCGCCCGGAAACCGTGCAGGCGCAATGGGGAACGATGCACAACTTCACCGGCGCCACACTCGGCGTCACCGCGCTCAACCACGTGCTTTATGCCATTTTGATTCCCGGCGTGAACGCCACACGCACTGCCGGATTTTTATCAACACCTGCGACCATCACCGCGCTGGCGATCTACATCCTGATCGCCGGCACCGCCCTGCTGCGGTGTGTGTGGAAAAGCCGACAGGACCGGCTGGTGTTCTGCTCGCTGATGGCAGCGGTGACATGGCTCGTCACCCGGGTGTTTTTCTACTGCTGGTGGGATCCCCAGGATCCATTCCTGTTCGCCGTATTGTCGCTGCCGGTCTGGTGGCTGATCCTGATCATGAGCATTGGCCGGAGACCCGCCGCCGCGCCACAACCGGCAGCGGGAAGCCGATGGGAAACGATTGCACTCACATTATTGGCCATCACGGTATGGTCACACAACGCCATCAACATGATTCAGCCTTTCCGGCATTTATAAAACCATCCGTCCGCCGCCATGAAACGACACCGAAAACAAGAGCCGCGGACCGTATGCAATAAAATCAACGTTGTAATATGTTGAAATAATAATTATTACGTTATATTATCTGATAGCATGTTTTGGACCGTTGAGCCGGCTTATAAAGCGCATCGACAATTGCAATGTGAAAAAAGAATGAAGTTAATTCTTCCCGGGATTCGGCAAAAAATCAAGGCACTGCATTCGCTCACATGGCGATACCGCAAAATCATGCCCCTGCTCCTGTTCCTGCTGATGATCCCGGTTTATTACAATTCCATCTCCGCCCACTTCAACACGGTTTATGGCTACCGCTGTTTTTTTGACAGTGACGGAGAGTTTATCCTCCATCAGTTCGACATGAACAAGACATTCACGCACAATGACCATCTCCTGTATCATGTCATTGCCCGATGGCGCTATACCCATGCCGGCCTCCTGCCCAACCCCCTGAAAATACACAAACAACTCAGTGCGATCGCCGGCGCCGCAGGCGTCGCCCTTTTGTTTGCCATCGGTCTGTCCCTGACAGGCCGGATTTTGCCTTCGCTGCTGGCCGCACTGTTCACCGGCGGTTGCGCCGGATATTGGTTTTTCGCCGCCACCATCGACACCTACCAGCCTTCACTCGTTTTCTGCATCCTGTCGCTCGGCTTCTTTATCAAAGCGCTGCAGCGCCAACGCCTTGCCGATTATGCCGGCATGGGCGCCGCCATGGGGATGGCATTCCTGTTCCGGACGGATGCCGTGCTGCTTGGCACGCTGGCGCTGATTGCGCTGGCGGCCGCCCGACGGCGGACCGCAGGACTGGTCGTATGCGGCGGATTGTTCCTGATCGTGGGCGTGGCAGGATATGCGGTGCTCGCCCATCATTATTACAACGTGCCGTGGCATCAAATCCCCGCATGGACTGCCGGCCACGCCAACCGTCCGGAAACCCTGCAAGGACAATGGGGGACGCTGCACAACTTCACCGGCGCCGCACTTGGTATCACCGCGCTCAACCACGCGCTTTATGCCATTTTGATTCCCGGCGTGAACGCCACACGTGACGCCGGATTCCTATCAACACCCGCCGGCATCACCGCGCTAGTGATTTACATCCTGACCGCCGGCACGGCCCTGCTGCGGGGTGCGTGGAAAAGCCGACAGGACCGGCTGGTGTTCTGCTTACTGATGGCAGCGGTGACATGGCTCGTCACCCGGGTGTTTTTCTACTGCTGGTGGGATCCCAAAGCCCCCTTCCTGTTCGCTGTGCTGTCGCTGCCAGCCTGGTGGCTGATCCTGATCATGAGCATTGGCCGGAAAACCACCTCGGCACCACAACCGGCAGCGGGAAGCCGATGGGAAACACTTGCACTCGCGTTATTAACCATCACGGCATGGTCACACAACACCATCAACCTGGTTCAACCGCTCCGGCACTTATAAAACCATGCACACCTACTCAAATTTCCTTTCGGGATTTCAGCAAAAAATGACGATGCTGCATTCCCTTACATGGCGACACCGCAAAATCCTACCCTTGCTCCTGTTCCTGATGATGATCCCGGTTTATTACAATTCCATCTCCGCCCATTTCAACACAGTTTACGACAACCACTGGTTTTTTGACAGTGATGGGGAATTTATTCTCAATCACTTCATCCTTAACAAAACATTCACCCACAACGACCATCTCCTGTACCACATAACGGCCCGATGGAGCTATATCCATGCCGACCACCTGCCGCTGGGGAAACCCACCCCCCTGAAAATACACAAGCAGCTCAGCGCGATCGCCGGCGCCGCAGGCGTCGCCCTTTTATTTGCCATCGGCCTGTCCCTGACAGGCCGGATTTTGCCTTCGCTGCTGGCCGCACTGTTCACCGGCGGTTGCGCCGGATACTGGTTTTTCGCCGCCACCATTGAAACTTACCAGTCCTCACTGGTTTTCTGCATCCTGTCGCTCGGCTTCTTTATCAAAGTGCTGCAGCGCCAACGCCTTGCCGATTATGCCGGCATGGGCGCCGCCATGGGGATGGCATTCCTGTTCCGGACGGATGCCGTGCTGCTTGGCACGCTGGCACTGATTGCGCTGGCGACCACCCGACGGTGGATCGCAGGGCTGGTTGTATGCGGCGGATTGTTCCTGATCGTGGGTGTGGCAGGATATGCGGCGCTCGCCCATCATTATTACAACGTGCCGTGGCATCAAATCCCCGCATGGGCCAACAGCCATGTCAACCGTCCGGAATACCTGCAAGGACAATGCGGAACACTGCACAACCTCACCGGTGCCGCACTTGGTATCACCGCGCTCAACCACGCGCTTTATGCCATTTTGATTCCCGGCGTGCACGCCACACGGAACGTCGGATTCCTATCAACACATGCCGGCATCATCGCGCTGGTGATTTACATCCTGGCCGCCGGCACCGCCCTGCTGCGGTGTGCGTGGAAAAGCCGACAGGACCGGCTGGTGTTCTGCTTACTGATGGCAGCGGTGACATGGCTCGTCACCCGGGTGTTTTTCTACTGCTGGTGGGATCCTAAAGACCCGTTCCTGTTTGCCGAATTGTCGCTGCCGGCCTGGTGGCTGATCCTGATCATGAGCATTGGCTGGAAAACCGCCACCACACCACAACCGGCAGCAGGAAGCCGATGGGAAACGATTTCACTCGCGTTATTGACAATCACGGTATGGACACATAACAATATCAACATGATTCACCCGTTCCGGCACTTATAAAACCATGCGCAGCAACCCATCCAGACTGATGATCCATTATGCGGTTGCCATCATCGCCCTGCTGATCCTGCTAGCCGGCGTAGTTTTTCAAGCCAGCAAATGCAAACCCGTCTTTTTTCCGAATCTCGCCGATCTCGGAAAAGCCTGGCAACAGGATGTTTCCGTCCCATTTGAACTGGGCAGTTCCGGCAACATATATTATCCAACACGGCAGGGGTCGCCCATGGGCGTCCCGATGCGCAGAGGAAATATCACACCATCGTTCCATATCACGCTCAAATCAGACACTTTCCACCACGCAACCGCAATCTGCATCGTTGATCGCCTGACCGTCCCCTACCCGCCCCTGATCACCTTCAAGATCAACACAAACCGGATTGCCACCATGCAAATCGCCCAACATCTCGATCCGCTTGCTTCTTATGTTTCAGAACTCCCCCTGGATTTCAACCCCCGGGAAAACAAACTGGCCATTTTTCAAGTGGTCAGCCATGCCGGCGACTGGTGCGGCGGCATCTTCCTGGTGCCGCACCAGACCCTGCGGAAATTTTTCATCCTTTTCCTTCTGCCGGTCACCTGCGCCGGGCTGGCGGCCGCATACAGTTTGTGTTACAGACGGCCGCGCATCGGCGGATTGCTGCTGCTGTCCATCGGAACCGCGTTTTTCTATTATTTGAATTTTCACCTCAAGTTCCTGCCGGCCTCCGAAGTTTTCTTTTCCGACACCCGTGAGCTGTTCGATGCGATCCACCGCGGCGATTTTACCGGCGACATGCAGAAACACCCTTTGTTCATGCTGATCGTCCATACGCTTTACAACACCATGACCTGCCTGCACAATAGCCCGCTCAAGGCGGCCAGCACCATTTTCTCCTTCATCGCCGCGGTAAATGTCGCTTTAACCGCCGCTTTTATCAGGCGGATTATCAAACCCCGGGCGGTTGCCCTGCTCACATTCCTGGTTTACACCTTTGCTTTCGTGACGCTCACGTATTCATCCTTCTTTGAAACCTATGCGCTGACCGCCAGCCTGGCCACCGCCGCCATGCTGGCCACGGTGCGTTTCCGCGAAACCGGCCAGCGACGCCACCAGATGCTGGGCATTGCGTTAACAGGTTTGCTGCCGCTGGCATCATGGCAGATGCTGATTTTCGTGCCCTTCCTGCTGTTCTGGCAAACCGCGCATCTGCCAACATGGCGCAAAAAACTCATCCCTGCGCTCCTGGTGATCATTGTCGGCTGGGCAACCCACGCCGCCATCATCGACATATATGGCCAATACCTGCCCAAAGCGCTCAACACCGTCAACGTCCTGAAAACCGTCAACGCCACTTATGCCAGCTTTGCGCATTTCAACCGGCACGCATTCATGGGCATCACATGCGACACGCTGTTCAATGCGTTCACCAACGCCGGCCACCCGCTTTTGATCCAAACGCTGACGCCCCGTGAAATCAACACTATCAACACCCTGCAATGCGTGACCCACCTAGCGGTCATCGGGCTGGTGCTGACAGCGGCATGGGGCGTGATCCGCCACAAAACCATCCGCACTCCGATGGCCGTTGTGTTTGGCGGCACCATCCTGCTCTATATCGCCTTCCACTGGTATTTCAATCCTGCCGAGATGATGCTGTACCTCATGCCGGTGTTTTTACCTTTATTGGCCTGTCTTGTTTTACCGTCAACATCAGGCACAAAACCGTCGCTGACCGGATGGCTGCTGGGCTGCGTGCTGATGACGGAACTGACCATGGGGATGCTCACTATGTATCTGGGCGCCAAAGGATTATTCACACATCCGGCTGACGGCAAGACGGTCAATTGCCCGGTCGTTGAACTCAATGTCCGGTAGGCGAAAAAACAGGCCGCATGCGAAAATTCACATGCGGCCTGAAATATCCATATCCGTCAGGATTAAAACCGGTACGAGACGCCGCCACCGTAGAACCGGGAACTCAAATCAAATTTACGGTTGCTGTTTGCCAGATTGAGCTCACCATTGAGAACATGGTCCACCGTCAATTCCGCGTCAACTTCGCGGTAGAGAAGATTGCACGACCAGCCGTCTTTAATGCGGATATCGCAACCGGCGCCCCAGGTGCCGCCACCTTCCGTCTTGCGGATCACCAGCATCTGGTAGCCATCAATGCCGCGCGCATTCGCCCAGCCTGACGCTGCCTCAAACGATCCCGACAAGTTCATCCAGCCCAACTCCACATAAGGCGTAACCGCGGTTTTATTGGGCATCGCAAGCGTCAGCGAGTAGATAGGGCCTTCGATCTGGAAGGTGCCGTCGCTATACCGGGCTTCACCGGGTTTGTCGGTGATGGTCTCCGCACGGATCTTGTCATAGGACACGCCCACGCCCGCCCAATCCACCGGCCAGTATTTTAAAAACGCTTTGATCGGCGTGTAATCCTGATCCTCATCGAGCTTGTTGATGCTGCCCAGATAGCGGTTGCTCATCGGGCGGGACTTATCCTTCAACTCAAACATGGTCACACGCGTGCCAACTTCAACCTTGTTGACCAGAACATCTTTTACCGTTTCAGCAAACACGGTATCGCCAGACGCCGGTGTTTGCGCGTTCGCCGCGCCCGCCAACCCCATCGCACCCGTCAAGACCCCGACCGTGAGCAATTGATACAATTTCATATGATCCTCTTTCCTTGCTAATTTCCACACATTTAACTATATGTGGTTTTGACGTGAAAATTAATATAAGAGACTTGTTTCTACGTTGCAAGAAAAACATCATCATCACAACAGTAATCGTACTGCTGCTGTGTGCGTGGCACTTCATATCAGTCCGCGGCCCAACGCCTGCACCACTGGCCAAAATGTGGAAAAGTGCACCCTATGAATTTGCCATCGGGATTTACACCGGCAACTCGCCCATCGCGATCGTCCCATCCGCGCACATCCGCAATCCGGTATTCACCGCCGAAGATATCACCGACTTCCCGGCCCGTTTTGTCGCAGACCCCTTTATCGCCCGTGATGGCGGCAACTGGTATCTATTTTTTGAAGCCCTCAACGCCGTCAACCAGAAGGGTGTCCTTGCCGTGGCATCCAGCCGGGACGGACTGAAATGGACCTACAAACAAGTGGTGCTGGACGAGCCATTCCACCTCTCCTATCCGCAGGTGTTCCAATGGAAAACCAATTGGTACATGCTGCCGGAAGCGGGCCGCAGCGGTCAGGTGCGGCTCTACCGCGCGGTTGATTTTCCATGGAAATGGCAATATGTCACCAATCTGATGGACGGCGCTTATGTGGACACCTCCATTTTGAATTATGCCGGCCGCTGGTGGCTTTTCACCGTGCCGCGCCAGGCAGGGGGCACATTGTATCTGTTCAGCGCCGACCAGCCGACCGGACCGTGGAAACCCCATCCGGACTCGCCGCTCATTGTGAATGACCACAACATCGCACGGCCAGGCGGCCGCATGACGGTTTACCGGGGTCAACCCATCCGGTATGCGCAGGATGATGATCCAACATACGGCAACGCGCTGCATGCGTTCACCGTCACCACACTGACCCAAAGCCGCTATGCCGAAAACGCCGTATCGCCGGACCCGATTCTCAGCGCGTCCGGCACTGGCTGGAACGGAATCGGCATGCACCAGCTTGATCCGATTGAAACCGCACCCGGCCAATGGCGCGCCTATGTGGATGGCCTTGGCTGGGCACGTCCGGAGCGTTGGATTGACGCGGTATTCACCAACAACGTCAAACTGGACGGCTTTTCCGTGCGTCCCGCCAGGCTCCGCGCCGGTGGGCATATGCTGCTGCGCTTTTTCTGGAGCAATATCCCATCCAATGCGCCACCACCGACGGCCTTCGTGCATATCGGCCGCAACCGCAAGGAAATCCTTATGCAGGCGGATTATCCTTTAACCAACACGTGTGAATGTTATGAACAGGTGATGCGCATACCGACCAACCTGCCGCCGGGAAAATATGAGCTTCGCGCGGGCCTCTGCGAAACCGCCGGCGGCCGAAAAATCCCGGCGAAAGGAATATCCTGCTCGCACGAGGTTGCCCGTATAAAACCATTTATCGAAATCATTGCGCCATGAGCCTGATTTTACGGCAGATCAACCGCTGGCTGGACTGGCTGACCGCGCCGATTGAACACCCGGCATCACGCCGGCTGGTGCAGATCAGCCTGTACACCGCCGGGCTGGCGCTGTGGATATGGTTTTTCAGATCACCCGCAAATCCGGTGTTTTATACCGCCTGTGACTGGCCGAAGGAATACAAGTACTTTGCCGTGCTGCAAGCGGCAGTCGCCGGCCCGACCATCCCGTGGCATACAGACATCAAGCTGCAGCCATCCCAACCCACGGACCGTTTCATGGCCATTCCGGAAACACTGTCGCCATGGGCGCCGCAAGTCCAGCTGCTGCGCTGGATGCCCATCAAAACATTTGTCATCTTCAACACGTTGCTGCTCTACTCAATCGGGATGGCCGGATTTTTCAAACTCTGCCGCACCTGCCGCCTGGCGCCGCTGCCGGCGGCATTCGGCTTCCTGATCTTCATGTTGAACGGCCACATCGTCGCGCATTTCAGCGCCGGACACACGATGTGGAGCGGCTACTTCCTGCTCCCGTGGCTGCTCTATTTCATTTTCGACGGCTGGTTCAACGCCTTCACCCTGCGCCACGCGCTGCTGGCGGCGCTGGCCATGGGCGGCATGGCCCTGCAGGGATCAATCCATATTTTCATCTGGTGCCTGCTGTTCCTTGGCCTGCTGTTCCTGACCACGCCATCCCGCATGCGGCACCTGATTTTAACACTCACCGTCGCCGTTTTGCTGGCACTGCACCGGCTTCTGCCCGCCGCCATCACATTCCAGCCTGCGCACCAACTGGTGCGCGGCTTTCCCGACCTGGCCGGATTTGCCCATGCGTTTGTGTCACGCCATCTTTACACCGGCTCCATTTTTCCCTGGGAATTCAATTACTATATAAGTCCGCCAGGTGCGGCCATCATTATCCTGGGCGGCATCTTGTCCTTCCACTATCATCGTAAACGGGCAGACTGGAAACTGTGGATCCCGATTGTCCTGTTCACCGTCTTTTCATTCCGCAACTATATTTTCGCCGCAGCAGCCGCGTTGCCGATACCGCTGTTGACCACGCAACGGGTTCCGGGTCGGTTCCTGATTCTCCCGCTGCTGTTTTTAACAACAATCGCTTGCGTCAACATCCAGACGTGGCTTAACATGCGTCCGGCAGCAGACACAGGAAAACGCCTGGCCGGCTGGCTGCTGGCGGCGACCGTGGCGGCTGGCGGCTGGATGATGCTCCGCCATTTTGCATGGTGGCGCATGGCCGGAACAGAGCAGCATTTCCTGCGCCAGACCCCGGTGGACTGGAGCCTGATGCCGGCAATGGTTGTCCGGCCGGATGTGTTTTACAAAGACAGCGTGATGATCGCGACCGGGATTTCGCTGGCGACACTGCTGGTTGTATTTGTCCTGCTCCGTCGGCAACGGAACCGCCGCACAGCGGAAACAACGGTATGACAACAAAGGAAAATATCATGCTTGCACCCATCAAAACCGTCAGCATTGTCATCCCCGCGCGCAACGAGCAGGACACCATCGGGCCGGTGCTGGACGCCCTGAACACCGCAATTGCACAGCTCCCCCAGTATATTTTTGAAACCCTGGTCGTCGTGGACAGCATGGAGGATCAAACCATCCACGTGGCGGAAGCCAAGGGCGCCAAAATCCTCCTCAACGACAAGCTGCGCGGCAAAGGCAACGCACTGTATTTCGGGTTCAACAAAGCATCGGGCGAAGTCATCATTATTTTCGATTCCGACGGATCCCACGACCCCGCGGATGTGGGCCGGTTCCTGGAAGCGCTGGAAAAAGGCGCCGGACTGGTGATCGGCTCGCGCGTGATGGGCGGCAGCACGGACCACGATGTGATCCGCCTTTTTGCCAATGCGCTCTTCACTGTCATGGTTTCGATCCTCTTCCGCACCACCCTGATGGACACCCTAAACGGCTACAAGGCGTTCCGGAAAGATGTGGTCATGGGTTACAAGCCCCGCACCAAAGGGTTTGATGTCGAGATTGAAATTGTGGCAAAAGCCATCCGCAAGGGGCACACAGTGGTGGAGATCCCGGCGCATGAAAGCCGACGGGCGGGCGGGCAGATGAAATCCCACGCCATCCGTGACGGATTTTTCCTGCTATGGGCCTGCATCCGGGAAGGGTTCAACTACCAGATCTGGCGGCTGTTCCATCCCCGCGCAAGCAAGCGCGCTACGGCAAAACCGGTGTAAACATCCGCAACTCGGCAATGGACCAGTCAAACCGGCGGCTGCCGCCGGCCAGCTCAAGCCGCACATACCGCGCAGCAGCGGGCGGCAGATCAAGCAGAATATAATCACCCTTCCGGCTTAAAAAGACCGGATGATTTTCCCGCCAGAAGACATTCCAACGGATGGGCCCGGTGTCAGCCATGGTCTGCCACTGCCACCCGTCCCGGGAGACCTGGATGCGGTAGCCACGCGGAAAATCAGTGGCCCACCACCCCAGGTCGAGGCGGACACGCCCCACCACCTGCGTACTGCCCATATCCACCGTCACCCGCATGCCCGGCACCTGCTTTGTGCCAGAGCACCAGCGCGTCTCGACTTTCCCATCCATCATCAGCCCAGCGATGTTTGTGCCATCGCTGGCGGAAATCTTCCAGTCCTGCCGCGGCAATTCGTGCCAGCACGCGCCGGGGACGGCATACGGCGGCTCAAAGCCATGAAAAACGGTGAAATCGCCCACATTGCTTTTGACATACCGGCCGCCGATCTGCCGCATCACCCCTTCAAATTCCTCGGCAGAAAAATCCCTGGTCCGCGCGGTTGCGTACACGTAGGCGACATTGGTGGCGGCCTGCACTTGATCTAGGAATTTGACCGGCCTTCCGGGGAACCGCTGGTTGTAGGGTTCCGCGCAAATGATATCCTCCCCGGTTTCAAACGTCACACGGTAGGCCAGCCAATAATTGGCATAGGCACGGTGGATGCCCCGCTGTTTCAGGAAATCACGCACCGGGGTGGTGACCGGCAGGTGGATGTCGCGCGCCACGATAACCGGATCGCTCCAGAGCGAAAGCAGCAGCACATTGCCCCACATCTGGCCCGCCACCGCCACCGCCACCAGCAGCAGGCCCATAACCTTTGACCGCCGGCCGATCCAGGCCAGGCCGCCGGCCAGCAGCACCGGCAACACTGAAACCGCAGGGAGCACATAGCGGACATTCTGGGAAGCGGAGCGGTCCCCGCGGCAGAAGAGAAACACCGCAGCCGCAAACATGACCACCAGCATGACGGTTCCATGCACATTTTGCAACGAAAGGCGCCACAACCCGCGATAAGAACGCCAAGGCACCACCAGCACCGTCACAAGCCCCAAGATCCAGACGCCGCCCACCGCCAGCGCCAACCCGAAAGGAAGCGACAGGTAGTTGGCATTATCACCAAAGTAGGCAATTTTGATCCCGACAAGGAAATGCAACGTGTGCTGGAAGAGCACCTGCAACAACAGCCAGCTTTTCGCCCACGATGTGGTCCCGCCGACATCCCGGAACGTGGCGAAAGAATTAGCAATATTATAGACCAGAAACGGCAGCGCGCCGATTACAAAGCCGCCCACCCCTGCCCAGCCTTCGCGGCGGATAAAGATCAGTTTGTTGCGCAGGAAAAGAAACAGCGCCGCCACACCGATGTAACTCAGCGAGAGGATATGCAGCCAGAAAGTGTAGCCCAGCAAAAGGCCGAGCCAGAATGTTTTCCGTATCCGCCGGCGCACATCCATTTCGCCAAACGCCAGATCATAGGTCATCAGCAGGGAAAAGCTGCCCAGCGCCGTGGTGGGCAAGTAATTATCCGGCGGAATCAACACCGTCCCGATCATGATATAAGACACCGGCACGGTCATCAGGGCCAGCGTGATCAGCCCGGCAACCCGGCCGTAAATGCGAGCCGCAAGCCGGACAGATGCCAGCACATAGAGGAATCCGAACAGCAGCGGATAAAGGCGCACCACCCACGTTTTCGCACCCAGCAAGGCAATACACACCGCCTGGAAATACGATTCCTGCGTGCCCATATAGGTCTGCCCCCAATACACCACAGGAAATTCACCCTTGAGGATATGCAGCGCCATCAATGATGGCCAGCCCTCATCCCATGTGAACGGGATATGTTTCAACGCAAAGAAGAAAAAGAACAGGCGATAGGCGACCGCTGCAACCGTCAGGCCCACCACACTCCATAAAAACAGTTTTTTTGTCTTCATAAAACCCCGCACTACTCCTGCATGACCGTCACGCTTGCCGGCACCTTGACACAACGTTTGGGCGCCGCATATTCCGATTTGACCCCCACCCGTTTTCCGGTCGCCCGGTCGTATAATCCAAAACTGATGTCATAGCGTCCGCCGGGGAAATCTTCGGGCACTTGAAAGCGCATGGACTGGCGAAAGGTTTCGGGGAACGGCTGATCCGACACCCACTCATGCGGGTAGTTCTCCAAAAGCACGGCATCCCCAAAAAAACGGCGCTTCCCCTGCCGGAAATGCAAAAACACCGCCCACTGTTTCGGATTCAAATCCGGCGGCACCCGCCAGTAAAAGGTGATTTCACCCTGCTGGCCAGGCTTCAATCGAACCGTGCCTGTCTGCAATCCCAAAAACTCC